>Ga0209377_1001544_pt1 | contig 15536 bp, 14 predicted proteins | sample GraSoiAngelo_141_FD_185898 | JGI IMG/M metagenome (GOLD analysis project Ga0209377, IMG submission 185898) | Grasslands soil microbial communities from the Angelo Coastal Reserve, California, USA - 14_0929_12_40cm (SPAdes) (version 2) | ecosystem: Environmental > Terrestrial > Soil > Grasslands ...
GGGGGGGGGGGGGGGGGACGGTCTACCGGGCGCTGGGGCGGCCGCACTATTTTGGAACAGAGTCATGACTCCGCCCTGGCTGGCGTCGCTTACCGCGTTGACAGTTGCAGCGACCGCGTTACCGGCTCAAAAACCGGATAGCGCGCCCGCCGCCCCCCCCGCTCCCCCCGCTCCCCCCGCTGCCGCTGCCCCTAAGGCTGCGGCGCCGCGCCCTCCGAAAAGCAGCAGCAAACTCATCACCGTCGAGGACATCGAACGGGCGCGGCCAACGGCGGGAAGCGCGTATGACGTTGTGCAGCTGATTCGACCGCAGTGGCTGAGGACACCCAGAAACATGCTGAACCTTCCAGGTGCCACCGCCGGTGACACGGGGCCGGAGTTTTCGGTTTTCGTGAACGATCACGAGATGGGCGGCCTGAGCTATCTCAGGTCCGTCCCAGTCGACCAGATCGACTCGCTACGCTTTATGACTATGAGTGAAGTCGGCGCCCGTTATGGACCAACAAACGGTCCTGGCATCGTCGTGATGCTGAAGCAGCGTTAGACCCTGATCGCACCGGGGAATCGAGCGACCGTCGGCGCATAGCCCGGGAACACGGGGGCGAGGTCTGTCGCGCCGAGGTGGCGCGCCAGGATCTCGGCAAACAGGTCGCGGAAGTCGGTTGTGACCGCCACGTCGCGGGCTTCGAAGCGCTGGTCGATCTCGAGCCCCGGCCAGCGGCCGAGTACCTGGCCGCCGTTCACCGGTCCCCCCATCACGAGCATCGCCGTCGCGTGTCCGTGGTCGGTGCCGCTGTTGCCGTTCTCCCGAATCGTGCGGCCGAATTCGGACATGGTCAGCACGACGACGTTGTGCATGCCGTCGCCGAGGTCGCGCGTGAAGGCCGACAGCGCGAGCCCCAGCTCGCGCAGCCGCGCCGACAGCTGTCCCTCGCTCGAGCCCTGGTTCACGTGAGTATCCCAGCCGGTGCAATCGGCGAATGCGATTTCCAGTCCCACATTCGCTTTGATGAGCTGCGCGATTTGCAGCAGCGTCCGGCCGAGACGACCGGAGGGATACTCGACATCACCGGCGGGCCGGTACTGCGTGGGATCGGCGCGCTTCAGCATCTGGATCGCCTCGAATCCTTCGCGTGATGACGATGCCAGGAGACCGGTCCCGGCCCCATCGTACAGCTCTTCGAAGGCCTTGGTGAGCCGATCGCGCGCGTCCTCCTGCGGCACGCGCAGTCCGAACGCTTGCAGATCGTCGATGGCCAGCGAGGGTGCGCTGCCGGCCAGAATGCGCGGCAGTTGCGGGCCGAATGCCACGGCGCGGAACGGCGTGTCGGCGTGCTCGCGATCGTGTTCGCAGTAGCGGTTCAGCCAGCCATCGCCCGTCGACTTCAGGCCGGGCGTGCCCGATTCCATGTAATCCTGTGCATCGAAATGGCTGCGAGTGGAATCGGGTGAGCCGATCCCGTGCAGCACCGCCAGGCTCTTGTTGTCCCAGAGCGATTTCAGGGGCGCGAGGCTCGGATGCAGGCCGAAATGGCCGTCCAGGTCCACGACGTCGCTGGCCGGGATCGCGATGCGGGGTCGTTCCTGGTAGTACAGGCGATCGCCATGTGGGACGATCATGTTCAGTCCATCGACGGCACCGCGCTGGAAGAGGCAGACCAGAATGGGGCGGTCGGAGGCCGAAAGAGGGGATAGAGGGGATAGCCGGCGGGTTTTTGCGAATGCGGCCCTCGCGAGAAAAAGCGGATCCAACCCGAGGCTCACGAGGGCGAGCCCGCCGGCCCGAACAAATACGCGACGAGAGATGGTCATTGCTTTTGGAAGTCCGGCCCACCGAGCGCCAGGCCAACGGCGAGCACGCGCGCCTGGGTGGGATCACTGATGTCGCCGAGCTGCGCGAGAATCACGCTCTTGGTGTGCGCAGACATGGTACTGCCGAGGATGCGCTCGTCCACCCGGTCGACGAGCTGTGCATGATCTGTGGTGGCGGGGATGACCGCATCGAGATTCGCATCGATGCCGGGTAGCCGTCCCCCCGCCAGGGCGACGGCGGCGTTCATTCGGGCCAGCAATGAGCCGCTGTTGACCCAGTGCGCTTCTGTTTCTGCGTAGCCCGTGGGCGCCGGCTGCTGATACAGCGGTTCGCCCAGCCGGGCGACCATCTGCGCGAGTCTCGGCGTCGAGTCGGGGTCAGCCGAGATCGCGCGGGCTGCGCTTATGACGAATTCGAATGGCGTTTTGACTTTCGACCGTACGACGCGCGCATCCCAGAAGTCGGGCGATGTGAAGATCGCGCGCAGGACTGCGCGCATGTCGCCGCGGGTGTGTTGCCACGCGGCGACGGCCGCGTCGATGCATCCGTCCGGCGGGTCGTCGGCGACGAAACGCATACACAGTTTCGCGCTGACGTGATGCATGGTGGCCGGCTGGTTGGCGAGGAACTTGAGAAGGCGAATGCCCTCGTCCTTGCCGTCGTTGTGGAACGTGAGTCCAAAGACGTGCTTGGTGCCGCGGTCGTGGGCCCAGTCGCGGAACACGAATCCCGCGCCGCGGTCCGGCGGCTCGATGCTCCAGCCGGTGAAAATCCGCGCCACTTCGATAATGTCCTGCTGCGTATAACCACCATCGATTCCGAGCGTGTGGAGCTCGAGGAGCTCACGGGCGTAGTTCTCGTTTATTCCCGTCGGACGGGACCTCACCCCCTGACCCCCTCTCCGCCGTGCGAAAAGGGGGAACGGGGGTGAGGAACCCGGTGCCACACTCTGCGCATTGTCGAGATAGAACAGCATGGCGGGACTCTCGGCTGTCGCGATCAGCAGGTCTTCAAACCGGGCCAGAGCCCGAGGCCGGATCGTTTCCTCGATGTATGAAGGCAGCAGGAAGCGGTCGGCGCCTTTCCCGACGAAGACGTTGAAATGATTGGTCCAGAAATCGACCATGACCTCACGGAGCTGGCGCTCGGAGAGCGTCGCACGGACGATGGCGAGCTGCTGGAGCTCGCCGCCGAGCTCGCGGAATTCCCGCATCGGTCTCATGTCCGTTCCCCCTCTCGGCGAGGCGGAGAGGGGGTCAGGGGGTGAGGATTCCCGCTGCAGGCGCTGCCGTTCCCGCTGCACATCACGAAAGCGTTGCGCGAGGTCTTCGCGGTCGTAACTGAGGATCTTGAACTCGCGTTCGCGCTGCTGCAGGGCCGCGTCGTCGATGCGATCGGGATCGAGTTGCTGGTCGATCCAGCGCATGACCCCGATTCTGACCACGCTATCGACTTCACCGGGGCGGGGACCGTACGCCAGCCGGTTCAGGGCGTGCAATGCCGAGTCGCGCGTGCTGAGCTGTGGAGCCTGCGCGGCCAGCGGGCGTGGCGACACCACGGCGAGTGTCGCGGCTACAATAAGGAAATGGCGCATGGGTCTATATGCTGACGCTACTGTTCATGCGAAGTTAACGAATATGGCCTCCAACTCGCCTCGCTCCCCCCACTCCCTCGGCTCCCCCCGCTCCGCCCGCACAAGACGCGGCCACGATGACGGGCCGCCACCCTCCTGGGGTGAGCGGCTCGCGGCGGTCAGGCATGTGCCGCCCCTGGTGCGGCTCGTGTTTCAAACGCACCGAGGCTACACACTCGCGATCCTGCTGCTACGGGTGGTCCGGTCGTTCATTCCGGTGGCGGTCCTGTGGATCGGGAAGCTCATCATCGATGCGGTCATCGCGGGCGTGGCGGCTGTACATGCCGGCCGCCCGGCAGCCTGGCCGCATCTCGCGGCTCTCGTGGGCATCGAATTGGGGATTGCCGTCGTGGGCGAGGGGTTGGCGCGATTGTCCTCGCTGCTCGAGAGCCTGCTCGGCGACCTCTTCGGCAACCGCCTCAGCGTGCGGCTGATGGAGCATGCCGCGACGCTCGACTTGGCGCAGTTCGAAGACCCCGAGATCTACGATCACCTGGAGCGGGCGCGGCGACAGACGATCGGCCGCATCGGGCTCTTCACGTTACTGCTTGGGACGGCACAGGACCTCATCACGCTCGTCTCGCTCGGGACCGTGCTGCTCGTTCAGTTGCCATGGCTGCTGTTGCTGCTCACCATCGCGGTAGTCCCCGCGTTCCTCGGCGAGGCGCATTTCGCTTCGTTGGGCTATTCGCTGCTGTTCCAGTGGACGCCCGAACGGCGTTTGCTCGATTATCTGCGCTACATGGGCGCGTCCGACGAGTCGGCGAAGGAAGTAAAGCTGTTTGGACTCTCGAGTTTCCTGGTGGGTCGCTACGCGGAGTTGTCGGACAAGTTCTACGAGGAGAACAAGAAGCTGGCGGTGCGGCGCAATGTCGTCTCCACGTTGCTGGTGACCGTCGGAACGCTCGGGTACTACGGAGCCTATGCCGTGATCATCTATCGCACCGTGCTGGGCGCGTTCACCATCGGCACGCTCACGTTCCTGGCCGGCTCGTTCCGCCAAAGCCGCGATTCGATCCAGCGCGTGCTGCTCGCGCTGTCGCAGATCTACGAGCAGAGTCTCTATCTCAGCGATCTGTTCACGTTCTTCGACGTCCGGCCGACGGTGGTGTCCAAACCGGGCGCCCAGCCCGTGCCCCGGCCGATCACCACCGGGTTTCGCTTCGAGGACGTGGGGTTCCGCTACCCCGGTTCGCAGCGCTGGGCCGTGCGCCATCTGACATTCAGCTTCGAGCCGCACGAGCGCATCGCTCTCGTGGGCGAGAACGGCGCCGGCAAGACGACGCTCGTGAAGCTGCTCGCGCGCCTGTACGATCCCGACGAAGGCCGCATCCTGCTCGATGGCGTTGACTTGCGCGAGTACGATCTCGAGAGTCTCCGCAAGAACACCGGCATCATCTTCCAGGATTTCGTGCGCTACGATTTCATCCTGCGCGAGAATATCGGTGTGAGTCAAGTCGAGGCACTCGACGACGACGCCCGCATTCGCGAGGCGGCGCGGCGCAGCCTGGCCGATTCGGTGGCGCAGCGTGTCCCGCAGGGATTCGATCAGATGCTCGGCAGGCGCTTCGACAATGGCGTCGACTTGTCGGGCGGAGAGTGGCAGAAGGTGGCACTGGCGCGCGCGTACATGCGGGAGGCGCAGGTGTTGATTCTCGATGAGCCGACCGCCGCACTCGATGCGCGCGCCGAGTACGAGGTGTTCTTGAGGTTTGCCGAGCTGACGAAGGGGCGGATGGCCGTGCTGATTTCGCACCGCTTCTCGACAGTGCGAATGGCCGATCGGATTCTCGTGTTGAAGGGCGGCGAGCTGGTGGACGACGGCACGCACGAAGAGCTCGTCGCCCGTGGCGGGTTGTACGCGGAGCTGTTCAGCCTGCAAGCTGCCGGTTACCGCTGACCAGCTGCGCGACCGTGCGCTTCTAGTGAATCAACGCCGGGGCGGGCCGCAGGTTGCCGCCATCCGCGACGAACTTCCACGTCTTGTCCCTCTGTCGTTTCCAGATCGTCAGGTACTTGCTGTAGTGATGTAGCGAGCTGATCGTCGCCTCGCCCACGGTACAGCCCAGATCGCCGGACTTCGCGATCTCGACGGCCACGGGCCGCCACTTGAGGACCGCGCCGGCGGGGAAGTTGTCAAACGCCGCGCCGATCGCCTCACGGCCTTCATTCATCTTCACCCCAGGTCCAAACGAAACCGCCTGCTCTGCAGCGTAGGCGAGGAACGCCTGCTTGGCTCCGCGCGCGGCTGACATTGCGGCGAATGCGGAATCGGCCTTCAGCAGGTCGCGCGGATTCGCGTGGCCGCGCACGGGAGGAGTCGAGTCACGCTTGCCGACGAGATGTGCGGGCGCGGAATCGGGTACCGGCACCGTGCCGGCGAACGCGGCCAGTCGCCAGCCGGTCGCGGCCTTGCGCCAACAGGCCAGGTATTTGCCGCGCGTCGCTTCGAAGTGCGTCCACCCCCACGTGTAGCCCAGCGAGCCGTCGGCGGACACATCAGCGAAGACGGGCTCGCGCTGGAGACCGCGTGCGATTTTGGCGTTCGTAAGAAATGTGCCGATGTAGCTTGCGCCGCGAACCAGTGGCGAACCGGGATGGAGATATGACGCGCTGTCGGTGAACGACGCGCCCTCGAGCGCGAGCGTGCTATCGGCAGCGAGCAATGCCTGTCGATCGGCAGCTCGATCGGATGCGGTCGTGACGAGCAGGGTGAGTCCGATGAGAAGGCTTCGCATAGAGACTCCTCGTGACTGTTACGGCTGAATGTGTGCCCTTACACGCCGCAGTGCTGCCGAGCCCGGGCTCTCAGCCCGGGAAATTCACATACTTCTGACCGCTCTCGCCAATGTGACCTTCGTAGCATGGTACAATGAGGCTCATGAAACGGGCTGTGCTGGTTTTCGGCGCGTGGACGGCGGTGGCGCTGCTGTTCGCGATTCAAATGCACTATCAGATCGTGCAGGGCAGCCCGCGGCCCTGGCGGTGGATCATCGCGTGGCAGCTCAGCGGATGGTGGAGCTGGGCGTTGTTTACCGCTCCAGTGTGGGCGTTCGCCGCCTGGGCCGTGCGAATCCGTCGCCCGCTCGCCATCATCGCGGCTCACCTCCCGGCGGCGCTGCTGATCGGCAGTGCCTGCGCGGCGTTCGAAGGCGCAGTGAAGGGAGCGCTCGGTCTCTATATCACGCCCCATACCGTGTGGACCGGCGCCACCGACGCGGTGCAGATGTACTGGACCTTCAATCTGCTGGTCTACGCGATGCTGGCCGGGTTCTATCACGCCTGGCGCGCATCCCGGCTCGAGACCCAGCTCGTGCAGGCGCGGCTCGACGCGCTGGTTGGCCAGCTCCAGCCGCATTTCCTCTTCAATACCCTCCACACGATCTCGGCCTTCGTGCTCGAGGATCCCAAGCAAGCCAATCGCATGATCACGCGGCTGTCGGAGCTCCTGCGCCAGTCGTTTAACCGTGAGCGCGGCCCCCTCGTCACACTGGAGGAGGAGCTCGAGCTGCTGGACCACTACGTCGCGATTCAAGAAGCGCGCTTTGGCGATCACCTGCGGGTCACGTTTCGCGTGGATCCGCGGGCCGCATCGGCAGTCGTGCCCACGCTGCTGTTGCAGCCCCTCGTCGAAAACGCGATCCGGCACGGTGCCGCCCCCAAGGGCGGCGTCGCGGAGGTAGAAATCGCCGCGACTCGCACCGGCGATCAGCTGCATCTCGAGGTGCGCGACAACGGCCCCGGTCTCGCCGCGGGAGCGGGTCTGACGAAGGGAGGGGAGGAGCGTGGCGCCGGCCTCGGCCTCACAAACACCCGGGCGCGGCTGTCGGAGCTATACGGGCCGAGCCACCGCTTCGATCTGGTCAACGCCCCCGCTCCCAACACGGGTGCGGTGGCGACGATCGAGATTCCGTTCACCGATCATGCGCGCGATCATCGTTGACGACGAAGCCCCGGCTCGGCGGCGGCTGCGCGGCGTGCTCCAGCAGATCCCGGCCGTCACACGCATCGACGAGTGCGCTAGCGGGCGTGACGCCGTCGAGCTGCTGAAGCGCGGCGCGCCGGACCTCGTCTTTCTCGACATCCAGATGCCCGACCTCGACGGTTTTGCGGTCGCCGCGGCGGCTGCGGAGGAGCGGCCGCCCGCGATTGTGTTCGTGACCGCATATGACGAGCACGCCGTCCACGCCTTTGAGATTCAGGCGTTCGATTATCTGCTGAAGCCGTTCGACGACGATCGCGTGATCGGCACCGTCAAGCGCGCGGCGGAATTCCTCGAGTGGATCCGGCGGCCAGGAGCCGGCGACGCGGCGCTGCACGGCTTCGGCGACGTGACCGTGGATTTCGCCACGCATCAGGTGCGGCGGGCGGGCCGCATGGCGGAGCTCCGGCCCAAGGAATACGCGTTGCTGGTCGCCCTGCTCAAGCGCGGCGGGCGGGTCGCGAGCCGGCTCGAGCTGTTGCGGGAGGTGTGGGGCTACGCGGACGACGTGATGAGCCGGACGGTGGATACGCACGTTGCGATGCTGCGCCGCAAGCTGGAGCACGATCCCGCGCATCCGCGGCACATCGTCACCGTGCGGACGTTCGGCTACCGGATCGAGCGCTAGCGAAACAGGTAGGAGTCCGCAATCCGTTCGGCGATCGCGCCGGGCTCGCCACTCGAGCGGTTGGTCAGCACGATCACGGTAAAGCGGCGCGCGGGGAAGCGCTGAATCGCGTTGCGAAAGCCGCTCGTCTCTCCCGTGTGACGCCAGCGTTTTTCGCCGCGATAGCTGTCGATGAACCAGCCAAAGCCATACTCCGTCGCGGCGCCCTGCGGGAGCGCGGGCGGCGTCGTGGCGAGTGCCAGCAGCGCCGCGTCGGCGAGTGTGGTGTCCGACAGGGCGCGATCCCAGCGCGCCATGTCGTCGATGTTGGTGTAAATCCCGCCGTCGCCCAGCGTCGCGCTGGTCACACTTTGATCGGTCTGTTCGAAGCCGCCGCCGCGCGGAGAATAGCCGTACGCGCGATGCGGTATGGTGTCCCGTCCTTCGACATGCGCGACGCTGGCAGTCATGCCCAACGGTCCGAAGATCCTCGCTTGCACAAACTGGGGAAATGACATCCCCGAAACTCGCGCCACGATCATGCCCAGGAGCACGTACCCCGAGTTGCTGTAGCGGTAGGCCGTGCCAGCAGGGAAGTACACCGAGTCTTTGGACGCGAGCAGCGTGAGCACGTCGTTGTCGTCGAGCTGCGCCGTGCGCGTCTCGGGAATCAGGTCCTCGTAGTCCACCAGGCCCGAGGTGTGATTCAGCAGATGGCGGATGGTGACCGGCGCGGCGGCCGGGGGCAGCTCGGGGAGAATGCTGCGGGCCGGCTTATCGAATTGCAGCTTGCCGTCTTTCGCGAGCAGCATGATGCACATCGCGGTGAACTGCTTGGATACCGAAGCCAACCGGTAATCGGTCTCGGGAGCCGCCGGGGTTCTGCGCTCGAGGTCGGCCATGCCGTAGGCGCGGCGCACGACGACGTTCCCGTCGCGGATGACGATGACGCTCACGCCGGGACGCGACGGGCCGGAGTACGCCGCGAAGAGGGAATCGACGGCGCGCGGATCGTCAGCGGCCACGCGAGCACCTCCGGTCGCGCAGGCGGCCAGGAGTAGCGCGGCGGTCAGGACTTGGAGGCGGCGTACCAGGCGTTCCACGTCTCCTGAGCGGGTCCAGTGGTGAGTTGTTGTTGGTAGCGGACGAGCGGCATGCGCAGCAGCAGAGGCTCGAGGCTGAGCTTCTCAAGCCAGCGCTCGTCGCTGAGCCGCGCGGCGCCGAGGCCGAGGTCGCCGAAGCGGCGGGAATCGCGGTCGACGAGCGCGGCGACGCCGAATTTCTGGGCAAAGCGCCGCAGCTCACCCACCGACGCGGCGCGCTCGTTCAAATCGACGAAGTGGACTTTGATACGCCGCTCGGCAAAGAAGCGCAGCGCGGCACGCGTATCGGCGCTCTTTCTGACGCCGAAGACTTGCACTTCCACGTGAGCTAATGGGGCAGCGTCTTGACTTCGATCGCACCGAGGAGGTGTCCCGGACCGAACTGCGCTTCGGCGCTCCCGGGCGAGTAGTAGCGCACCGTCGAGACGCTCCTCCACTTGAGCAACCGGAGACTGTCGAATCCGCCATAGCGCGTGCCGTCCACATAGACGATCAGCTGGCCCTGGTTCTGCCGCATCATGGCGGTAGGCTGCGCGCGCATTTCCCAGTTGGGCCGCAGCTGGCGCACGGCGTCGAACACTGTGGACCCGGTCGTCCGGGCGAGCTCGTCCGCCACGATGAGATCGGGATCGTGGCTGGGTGTGGGCGACTCGCTGCGGGCCGCGTTGGGGCTCGAGCAGGCTGCCAGGAAGACTGCGGCGATCAGGAGCGGAGATCTCATCGTCACAGAAAGTACCACGTTTCCCGCTCGCGTCTATATTCTTCGCTCCCCGGCGAGGGTTCATGAGTCCCCGATCCAAAGTCCTCTGCGCGGCCGTATTGTTTTCGAGCGGCGGCGCGGCGATCAAGTTCTGCAGCTTCAGCGCGTGGCAGTTGGCCGCGTTTCGGGCCGCCCTGGCGCTGCTCACGATCTTCGTCCTGCTCCCCGAAGCGCGCCGCGGCTGGACCTGGCGCACCATCGTCGTCGGCTTTGCCTATGCCGCCACGACGCTGCTGTACGTGCAGGCCAACAAGCACACGACGGCGGCGAGCGCGATCTTCCTGCAGTCGACAAGTCCGCTGTTCATTCTCTTGCTCGCTCCCGTGCTGCTGGGCGAGCACGCGAACCGGCGCGACATCGCGCAGATGGCGGTGATGGCGGTGGGCCTGGGCCTGTTCTTCCTCGGCACCGACCGCCCCTCCACGACCGCGCCCGATCCTGCGCTGGGCAACGTCCTGGCGTCGGTCTGCGCGGTGACATGGGCGTTCACGGTGATCGGCTACCGCTGGCTGGCGTCGCGCGGCGCGTCGGTCGCGGCCGCCGCCGTAGCGGGCAACATGACGGCGAGCATCATTGCCGTGATCATGGCGGGACCGCTGATTGCCGGCCGGCCAGTCGATTGGGCGGTGGTCGCGTTCCTCGGCGTGTGCCAGCTGGGGATTCCGTATCTCTTTCTCGCGCGTGCCGTGCCGCAGCTGCGGGCGCTCGAGGTAGGGCTCTTCCTTCTTATCGAGCCGGTGTTGAATCCGATCTGGGCGTGGATCGTGCACGGGGAGACGCCTGGTCCGGCGACGCTGCTTGGTGGCGCGCTGATTCTCGGGGCGACGGCACTACGCGTAATCGCGGATGCGCGTCTGCCCTCCACGACGGAGCTGGCGAGCCAGTAAACGAAAACCCCCGCTCGCACGAGCGGGGGGTTGTAGCCAGTAGGGCGGGTCGCCTCAGGGAATCGCACCCACGGCACGCGCGGCGTTGACTCGGCCGCTCCCGAAGAATGGATCCTTGCCCTTCGCGCCCAGATCGTCGCTCGTTCGCTCCACGATCCTGCGGATTTGCGAAGGTTGCGTTTGGCCATTCGCAATCACCAACGCAACGACGCCGGCGACATGTGGGGATGAGAAGCTTGTGCCCACCGCTGCCACAATCGAGATAAAGCCCGGAGGGGGCTGGCATGCAGGCCCGTCGATTACCGGTGGCGGCGGCGGAGCTCCAGGTGATGGCGGAGCGTCCTGGTGCCATGCCAATGCCGTCTGCGAGCATTGTCCGATGATAAACGAGAGCAGCGACGGGGTCAGGCCACCCCCCGGCGCCGCCACACTCACAGACCGACCGAAGTTGGAATAGGACGCGAACGTATCGGGGTTTCTGACTTGACCGCCCACGACGGCGTTCGGGCCGGTCGCCGAGACGCATAGGACGTGCGGAGCATCGCAGTAGGCGAAGTACGCGTTGGCGAATGCGTCCATCCGTGCAGCCTCATTGCCGGCCGCAACCACGATCACGGTGCCGTTCCGGTTTGCGTAATTGAAGACCCGGTTGATGACGGACACGAATCCTGGGTTGAGCTTCTTCAGGAACGCCCCACCGAGGCTCATGTTGATTACGTCGGCGCCCTGATCGACGGCGTACACGATTCCGTTCAATATTGCTGCCGTCGAACACGTGTTGAACACGATGCAGACCTTGACTCCAAAGAGCGTGGTCCTGCTCGTCACACCGGCGAAGAGACTTGCTTTACTTGCGACGAGCGACGCGACCAGGGTGCCGTGCGCGTTCAAGTCCGTAATGGGATGCAGCCCCGCCGGAAACCAGCCATTACTGACGGCGTCAGCCAGTCGCGCGTCCTCATCGGGTCGCAGCGAGATCGAGCGATTCAGATCCACCAGCCCCGCGAGGTCCGGTAGCCGATAATCGATGCCAGTATCAAGAATCGCTACGGAAACGTCTGGTGAACCGAGGGAACCACCCGCCCAGGCAGCGTCCGCCGCGATCGCACGCAGGCTCCACTGGAACCCGTAGAAGAACGCGCCCTGAGGTGCCGCTACACTCTGTATGTCGACGTCACCCGTCTCCAGTTGTTCCGCCGGACGCACCGGGTCGATCGCAAATTCCACATCGGGCTCGACGCTGCTCACGCCGCTCAACTGTCCAAGGCGGGCCGCTCTCTCGGGCGAGAGACCAGAGACGACCGCGAAGCCGAGCTTGTCATACGCGCCTTCGAGGGCCCCGCCGCTCGAGCGAAGCGCAGCGCTGACATCCGAACTTGCGGCGCCGCCTGGCCTGTAGACGACCAGGTATCGCCCTGCGATTCCGGACGTTGCTGTGGATGCGGTGACTTGGAGCGAGGGGCTGTTGGATGTCGTTGCTGCGGTAATCGAGTTGTCCTTCGGAGTGACTGGGGCGTCGTACACGCAGGCAGCTGCGACGATCGAGACCATCGCGAGAGTAAATCGCTGGACGTGTTTGAGCATCGTGAACCCCACTGTGTTGATGATCAGGACGGGCGCTTGCGATTTTGAAGGTGGCTGGGTTTTCACGAGCCCGCAAGCACGTCCACGACCGCCTCCACCGGATTCGCCTGCGGTGCCAGTCGGCCATCCGATGCTCGAGGAGTGAGAGTCGCTCAATGCTATATTCCTGCGCGCATGCCCGCATCTCGTTCCCGCATCGGCGTCATCTTCTTCACCGTCCTGATCGATCTGATCGGCTTCGGGATCGTGCTGCCGATCCTGCCGTTTTATGCGCAGCGGTTCGGCGCGGCGGGACTGGGCTATGGCGCGGTCGTGGGCGTCTTCTCGCTCATGCAGTTTGTCGCGACGGCGCTCCTCGGCAAGCTGTCGGATCGTATCGGGCGCCGGCCGGTGCTGCTGACGACGATGGTGGTGAACGCCGTGGGCTACACGTTGTTCGCCTTCGCGGGGTCATATTGGGTGCTCTTCATCTCCCGCGTGGTCTCCGGGTTCGCGGGTGGCAACATTTCGGCGGCGCAAGCGTACGTCGCCGACATCACGACGCCAGCCGAGCGCTCGCGCGGGATGGGGATGATCGGCGCCGCGTTCGGGATCGGGTTCAGCCTGGGTCCGGCCATCGGTGGGTTTGCGGCGCATTGGGGCGGGCCCGCCGCTCCTGGCCTCGTCGCGGTAGGGTTGTCCGTCGCGAATTTTCTGTCTGCGTATTTCATCCTGCCGGAGTCATTGGGTCACGAGCTACGCGTACGCCGTCCAATGTTCGACCTGAGACACATCGGAGAGGCGATCGCGCGGCCACGGTTGCGCCCGTTGATGGCCGTCTGGGCGCTGGTCCCGCTCGGCTTTGCCGGGTACACCGTTGCGCTGCCGCTGCGCGCGGCAGCCGTGTTGGGCTGGCGAGAACGCGAGTTGGCGATCTTGTTCACGATCATCGGGATCACGGCGGCGTCCGTGCAGGGATACTTCTTTGGGAAGATCGTCCGGCGCACTGGGGAGCGCGCCCTCGTCACCGCCGGGACGGTCGGTATGGCGATCTCGATCGCGGTCGTTCCGTTTCTCGCGACTTCGGCGCAGCTGTACGCCTGGACATTCGTGCTGGCGGTTTCCAACAGCGTCTTCGCACCGGCAGCAACCGGCCTGGTCTCCATCTATGCAGACCCCAACGAGCAGGGGACCGTGCTCGGCGCGGCGCAGGCGATCGGCGCGCTGGGTCGCACGGCAGGGCCACCGCTGATCGGGACCGTGTACGACGTGAGCCCGGTCACGTCCTTTCTGTTCGCGGGACTCTTCATGGCCATCGCCGCGCTCGCCGCGCTGCGCCTCGCACCGGTTGGACCTCAGGCGGCACTCAGTCCTGCGGCTCCCGTTCCTCCGATTCCCACGGCGCCGTTACCTGAGCCCCCTCCCTCCGAGTCTTAACGTCATCTAAGCTTCAGCGTCACAAGACCAGACTTCTTCCGGAGTATCGTGATGCACAGACGCATGACCGTCGCAGTAGCCGCGCTGGTGTTTGGCGCGGCCTGCAATCAGGATCCCACGAGCGCGAGCTCGACGACGAACGAGCTGGTGCTCGCGCAGAACGCGCAAGTGATTGCCGACAACGTCGCCGCTACTCGCGACGGCGGAACCACCTGTGAAGGCTGGTTCGGTCGAGTGATCGACACGCTCCGCACGACCGATAATCCCGTTGCCATTGCGTACCTCGACTCGGCTCGCGCCAACCGCGACTCGGCGTTCCACGCATGGATGGCCGGCGATACCGCCCAGGCTCGCGCGTACCGTCGGGCCGCGTTCCGCGACCTGTTGTCTGCGGTGATCGCGATCTTCCCGAACGCGCCCGAGCGCACCGGTGCGGCGGTCGATACGGCCGTTGCGCGCATCGAGAAGTTCCTGGGCGATCAGACCGCGCCGCGAATTCGCGCGATCCTGGCGCACGTCGACACGCTGCGCGCCAGCGCCGATTCGGCATTGGCCGCCGGCGACAAGGTCACGGCGCTCGCGCTCAATCTGCGAAGTCTCCAAATCCTGCACAGGCTGCGCGAGCACGTCGAGTTTGCGCACCACGATCACGACGACGTGGCGGATGGGGAGATGGAAGAGGTAGGCAGCTAAAGACGCTGTGATGAACGCGAGAGGCCGAGGGCCCAGTCCCTCGGCCTCTTTTTTTATGATCTAGCCGTGTCCCCGCCTCGCCGGTCATATTTCTTTCCCCCCTTGCAGGAGAATTGCGCCGTATGCGCGTGTACAAGACGCCGGAGATCCGTAATGTGGCCGTCGTCGGCCACGGCGCGAGCGGCAAGACCTCCCTGGTCGATGCGCTGGCGTTCGTGGCCGGAACGAGTAAACGACATGGGTCTGTGAAGGACGGTACCGCCCTCACCGATTACACCGCAGACGAAATCGAACGCAAATACTCCATCAACCTCGCGCTGGCTGTCGCCGAGTGGATGGACACGAAGCTCAACCTGATCGACACTCCCGGATATCTCGACTTCACCGGCGACGCGCTCGCCGGGGTCTATGCGGCCGACTCCGCTGTCGTCGTGTTGTCGGCGGCGTCTGGCGTCGAAGTGGGGACGGAGAAAGTCTGGGACTACTGCGAGAGCCGCTCGCTGCCGCGGTTGTTCTTCGTGTCGTTGATGGACAAGGAGCACGCAAACTTCGAGCGCGTCTTCAATCAGATCAAGGATCGGCTGACGCCCAAGGTGATCCCGGTGGAGATTCCCGTCGGCGAAGGACCGGAATTCCACGGGATCATCAACCTCTTCTCGAAGAAGGCGCATCTCTACAAGAAGGGTACGAAGGCCGGCGAGTACGAAGAGGTCGATGTTCCCGACGAGTACAAGGATCGCTTCGAGAAGTACTCCCAGGAGCTGATCGAGAGCATCGCCGCCACCGACGACCAGCTGCTCGAGCGCTACCTCGGCGGCGAAGAGATCGGCCGCGACGAAGCGATCGCCGCGATGAAGGCCGGCATGGCGAAGGGTGAGCTGTTCCCGCTCTTCTGCGGGGCCGCCGAGCTGACGTATGGCACGCGCGCGCTTCTCAACAAGATCGTCGAGCTGTGTCCCGCGCCGCAGGAGCGGCCGCCGGTGGAAGCGCAGAAGTGGGGCAGCGCCGAGCGTCTCACGCTCAAGGCCGAGGACAACGGCCCGCTGGCGGCGCAGGTC
>Ga0209377_1001547_pt1 | contig 15525 bp, 14 predicted proteins | sample GraSoiAngelo_141_FD_185898 | JGI IMG/M metagenome (GOLD analysis project Ga0209377, IMG submission 185898) | Grasslands soil microbial communities from the Angelo Coastal Reserve, California, USA - 14_0929_12_40cm (SPAdes) (version 2) | ecosystem: Environmental > Terrestrial > Soil > Grasslands ...
CACGCGATTCTCGTTACCTTCACGCGGTCTTCATTGTTCAACTCCGTGACTAAACGTTCGGCTAGGACCGGTCTGGCCAGACATTCAGCGATCACAAAAGGATCGTTACGCAGCGCGGCAAAGATCTCGCGCAGCACTCCGGGCTGCCTCGTGTGATTGGCGATCCGCTCCATCTCGGCTTGCAGTTGGTCAGGAATGATCGGCGCTTGCCAGTAATTTTCCAGGGCCTGTGAATTGCGCAGATAATCTGCGACTTTCTTTTCCAACTGCGCCTGAGTGATCACCGCATCGAGCGATGGCTTGAGATCGGGACGTTCTTTTGGCCAAATGCGATGACGCCAATAAACCTCTTCGAATCGCTCGCTGGTAAGCTACGCGCTCAGCAAAGGTCAGAGTTCTTTGGGAACTGTTCGCCGGCGCTTCGGAACAGAAGAAAGCCAGCTGCGCTCCGCTTAGTATTGAAGAGGCCGCTACTCCGCAAATAAGAAGTGCCACTAAAGCGCGCGGATTGAACAAAGCGGACTGGGAAGCAGACTCCCTTTTCATGTCTCAAGCTCCGGTGACGAAAAACTTTTTACTGCAAGCAGGTCAAAGATGTCGAGACATTTTTTGCGTTTTGCAGCGCTACCGACGCATGGGCAGTTAGCACCGCTCCCCAGAGCAATTCAGTCAACGAAATGATGCTTGGCAAGTTTTGAAGATTGCCAAGGCAGTTTCCGCGAGCCTAAGTTAGGCGCTCTCGATGTTTGCGCTTCAGCCAGAACTAAAAGTCTTCTCCGGCTCGGCCAACCGCGATTTGGCGGAGCGGATTTGCAAATACATCGGTGTCCCGTTGGGTCAGGCGATCATCAGCTCGTTTCCGGATGGCGAGACTTACGTGAAAATCGAAGAGAACATTCGCGGACACGACGTCTTCATCATTCAACCGACATGTCCGCCGACCAATCAGCATTTGATGGAGCTCCTGATTATGGTGGACGCAGCGCGGCGCGCTAGCGCTGATCGGATCACGGCGGTGATTCCATTTTTCGGATACGCTCGTCAGGACCGCAAAGATCAGCCGCGTGTGCCGATCACGGCGAAGCTCGTGGCGAATTTGCTGCACGCCTCGGGCGTGAGCCGCGTTCTGACAATGGACTTGCACGCACAGCAGGTACAGGGCTTTTTCGACATTCCGGTCGACCATCTCTATTCCTTGCCAGTGCTGATCAAGTATCTGCGACAGCAGCTCACTGGGAAGACCACGGTGGTTTCGCCAGATCTGGGTGGATTGAAAATGGCTTCAGCCTACGCCGAAGCCCTGCGGGCGAATCTCGCCATCGTCGCTAAAGAACGCAAAAGCGCGATGGAAACCGAGGCAGCGTATCTAATCGGTGAAGTGGAAGGCAGCGACGTGCTCCTCGTTGATGATCTCACCGAAACGGCCGGTACGTTGACGTCTGCGGCTGAACTTTTGAAAAAGCGCGGGGCACAGAAGATTTACGCTGGCGTTTCACACGCGGTGCTGGTCGATGTTGCGATCGGCCGTTTGCAAAAATCGAAAATTACGGAATTAGTAACGACCAACAGCACGCCCGTGCGCAGCGTGGAAGGATTTAAGACCACGGTGCTTTGCGTCTCCGAGCTTCTCGGGGAAGGTATTAAGCGGATACATAACGACGAGTCGGTGTCGTCGCTGTTCAACATCGAGAACGAAAGAAATGGCAAAACAAGTTAAGCTGAAAGCAGAACCACGGACGAATGTGGGACGCTCTGCCGTGCGCAAACTTCGAGCGCGTGGATTGATTCCTGCAGTGATTTACGGGGGCAACAATGAACCGCAGGCATTGCAAGTCGCCGCGCGCGAGATCAACGCCATGATGAGCCACGCTTCCGGAGAAAATGTTTTAGTTGAACTGGAGATTGAAGGCGAAGGATCCGGTCGCACCGCGCTCGTGCAGGAGGTGCAACATTCGCCCGTTGGTGGTGAGATTCGTCACGTCGATTTCCACGCCATCTCGATGGACCAGATGATTCAAGCTGAAGTGCCCCTCGAACCAACGGGCACGGCAGTTGGCGTTAAAACTTTTGGCGGATTGCTTGAGCAAAGCTTGCGCGCGCTGGCGGTTGAATGTCTGCCGGCCGACTTGCCGGATCGGGTCACCGTGGATGTTTCTCAACTGAACATCGGCGATTCCATTCACGTTCGCGATATTCAACTTCCTTCGGGCGTCACGGCAAAGGTCCAGCCTGATCTCACAGCGTTTTCGGTTGTCGCGCCGGTAGTTGAAGAAGAGCCGGTTGTGGCGGAGGCCGAAGCAGCAGCCGGACCGGAAGTCATTACCGAGAAAAAGGAAGAGGCCGAGGCTGCCGCTCCTGCCCCGACTGGAAAGGAAAAGGCTCCAAAAGAAAAGGAGCAGAAGAAATAGCGTTGATCGCGGATTGCGGATTGCGGATTGCGGATTGAGCGGTTGTGGAAAACCATCCACAAATTCGCCTCGTCGTGGGTCTTGGAAATCCGGGCTCCGAATACGCGGCCACGCGTCACAACATTGGCTTCATGGTGGTCGATCAGCTTGCGGCGCAGTTTGGGTCGACGTGGGAAAAATCCGTCCCGCAGGCGCGGGAGGACGCGCTCTCAGCAAAATGTGGCGCTGTGCTTCTGATCAAAGCTATGAGCTTTATGAATCGGAGCGGCTACCCGCTTTTTGCGGTTGCGCAATTCTACAAAATCGAGCCGCAGCAAATTCTCATCGTACTCGATGACCTTGCCCTGCCGCTGGGCCATCTGCGCCTGCGCGCGCGCGGTGGATCGGGGGGCCACAACGGTCTTGAATCAATCATCGTCCAATTCGGAACCGAGGAGATCCCCCGCTTGCGTGTCGGGATCGGCCAGGCGCCACGCGAAGGATACGTCGATTACGTACTGAGCCGATTCTTCGACGAAGAGAAACCGCTCGTTAGATCCACAATCGGCCGAGCTGTGGACGCGTTGAAATGCGCGATTGACAACGGGCTTGTTTCCGCGATGAACACTTTCAACAAAACCGGAACCGAAGAAGCATGAACCGCCGTTATGAAGCGCTGCTGGTGTTGAACGCCCAGGGCAAAGAAGAAACCGTCAGGGAAATCATCGACCGATTGGAATCGGAGTTTCAAAAAGAAGGTGCGCAAATCGAACAGGTGCAAAAAATGGACAAGCGCCAGTTCTCCTATGTGGCCGGTCCTCTCGATTCCGGATATTACGTGAACTTTGTCTTTATTGCCGATCCGGGAGTAATCGCGAAGCTGCAAGCGAAATTTAAACTCGATCCGGAAGTGTATCGTCAGAATTACGAACGCCTCCCCGAGAAGAAGGAAAAGCCCGGAAAAAAGGTGGCGAAAGGAAAGTGATTTCGGTATAACGCGACCATGGCCAGTTTTAACAAAGTCATTCTGCTTGGAAACCTCACCCGCGACCCGGAAGTGCGTTACACACCCAAGGGCAGCGCAGTTTGCGATCTCGGCATTGCCGTCAATCGCGCTTACACTACCGACAGCGGAGAAAGACGTGAGGAAGTCACGTTTGTCGACGTTGTACTCTGGGCGCGCCTTGCGGAGATTGCAGGTGAATATCTGAAGAAAGGACGGCCAGTGTTTATCGAGGGCCGCTTGCAAATGGACACCTGGGACGACAAACAGACCGGGCAGAAGCGAACAAGATTGCGTGTAGTGGGCGAGACCATGCAGTTGCTGGGCGGTCGTCCCGGTGGAACTGCCGCTGCCGGCGAGACGGCTGGGGAAAATCGGCAAACCAGCGCACCGCCCAAACCATCAGCACGCGCCGAGCCCGACGAGGACGAGATCCCATTTTAGTGTAGCGTAAGCCTCTGACTCGCCGCGGCGAGCGCGAACGCCCGCGGTACTCCCTATCATGAACGCGACTGAAGCGTGCATTGCGCTCAACATGCTGCCGACTGTTGGGCCCGTGAGACTGCGGAAGTTGCTTGAAGTTTTCAGGAAACCGCAACAAGTCCTCGTGGCAAAACGCAGCGAGCTTCGCAAGGTGGAAGGAATCGGTAACGAGGTTGCAGACCAAATTTCGACGTGGGAATCCACTGTCGATCTCGCTGCAGAGCTTAAACGCGTGCGCGATTTCGGAGCGACCGTAATCACGCAAGGATCGCCATCGTATCCTCGGCCATTGCGGGAAATCCACGCGCCGCCCATCGTGCTCTACGTCTGGGGCGAACTGCAGGAGCGCGATCACCACGCCATCGGAGTTATCGGCGCGCGGCGAACCACGCATTACGGAATGGAATCGGCGAAAAAGCTGTCGTATCAGCTGGCGTATGCCGGATTGACCGTTATTAGCGGACTTGCGCGCGGTATCGATACGGCCGCCCATCAAGGAGCGCTCGCCGCAAAGGGACGAACCGTTGCAGTAATCGGTGCGGGATTAGCCAAACTCTATCCGCCGGAGAACGCCGTGCTGGCCGAGAAAATTAGAAGCGGAAATGGCGCAATCGTGTCGGAGTTCTCGATGGAGGTTGAACCGGATCGCCAAACTTTCCCAATACGAAACCGGATCATTTCAGGATGGAGCCACGGAATTCTTGTGGTGGAAGCTGGTTTGAACAGCGGGGCGCTGATCACCTCGGCGCAGGCGCTGGAACAAGGGCGCTCGGTTTACGCGGTGCCCGGCCATATCAACGCGCCGAGCGCCATGGGATCGAACCGTCTCATCCAGCAGGGCGCGAAGCTGGTCATGGATGCGAGTGACATACTGGACGATTTGCAGATCCTTCTACCCGACACGAAACCGTCACCGGAGGCCGCAGCGCGGCCGTTGCCGCCGCTTTCGGAGGAAGAGCGGCGCGTTTATGACGCGATTGAGCAGACCGAAACACCCATTGACGATATCGCCGCTAAAAGCGAATTGCCGACCTCGATGGTTTCGTCCATATTGTTGCAGTTGGAGCTGAAACGCCTGGTCAAGCAGTTGCCCGGAAAATATTTCGTTAAGCTTGACTAGGCGAGAAACTTCCCGCGCTGTTGACCGCGTAGGCAAACTGCTCTGACTTGCAAAGATCCCCCACCTGAGTTCGATTCCTGCCCCATGCCCAAGTCCCTCATAATTACGGAGAAGCCTTCGGTCGCGAGCGATATCGCCAAGGCAGTCGGCGGTTTCAAGAAGGGCAAAGACTACTACGAGAACGAGAAATACGTGATCTCCTGGGCAGTCGGCCACCTCTTTGAACTCGCAGTCCCTGCTTCGATGAAAGACCAGGACAAATGGGACATGAAGAAGCTGCCTATTATGCCGGCGGAATTCGCGCTCGAGCCCGCGGAGAAAATGACCGGTCGCGCCAATGTTCTTCGCAAGCTCATCAGAAACAAAGATGTTTCGGAGCTCATCAATGCATGCGACGCGGGCCGAGAAGGCGAATTGATCTTTCGCTACATTGCCCAATACGCAGGGACGAAAAAGCCTATCAAGCGTCTCTGGCTGCAATCGATGACCCCGGAGGCGATCCGCGAAGGGTTCGCGCGATTGCGTACCGATGCTGAGATGCAACCGCTGGCCACTGCGGCTCGCAGCCGGAACGAGGCCGACTGGCTCATCGGTATTAATGCAACCCGCGCATTCACTTTGAGACTGAGCGGCGGCCGCGGAAGCACAATCACTTCTTTAGGCCGCGTACAGACGCCCACACTGACAATCATCGTCGACCGCGAGAACAAGATTAAGGACTTTAAACCGCGTGACCTGCACGAACTCCACTCTAGATTCCGCGCCGCTGCTGGCGAATATGAGGGGCGCTGGTTTGATGAAGCATTTCAGAAAGACGAGGACGAAACCGAGAGAACCAAAAGACTACTCCACCGTCTGCAATTGAATCTCCCTGATGCGCAGCAGCAGCTTGACAATAAAAACGGCTCGCTGTGGGACGAGCATCGCGCCGCGCCGCGATTGTGGCACCGCGAAATCGCTGAAGCCATCCAGCGGAAGTGCAGCGGCAAACACGGTGTCGTCGAGTTGGAAGAAAAGAAACCGAGTACGCAGGTTGCTCCTCAACTCTACGATCTCACTGCATTGCAGCGCGAAGCGAATAATCGGCTTGGGTTCTCTGCAAAACGCACGTTGCAAATTGCCCAGGCGCTTTATGAAAAGCACAAGGCGATCACGTATCCGCGCACGGATTCGCGCGCTTTGCCGGAAGATTATCTTCCGACAGTCAGATCGACATTGAATACGATCGACAACCCATTTGCGCGAAGAGTGCTCGACAATAATTGGGTCAAGCCAAACAAGCGCATCTTTAATAACGCGAAGGTCAGCGATCACTTTGCGATTATTCCGACCGCAACTGTTCCTCGCTCGCTCGACAATCAGGAGCGCGCGCTCTTCGACATGGTAACCAAGCGCTTCGTGGCCGTGTTCTTTCCGCCTGCGCAATACGAGAATACCACTCGGATTACCCGTGTGGAGGGCGAGCCCTTCAAGACGGAAGGGAAAATTCTGATCGCGACCGGATGGTTGGAAGTTTATGGGCGCGAAGCTACCGGTGACAAGCCGGAGGAGAATCTGCCGCCCGTTACTCAAGGCGAACACGTCGAAACGGTCCGTATTGAAATCAAAACGGAGCAGACGAGGCCGCCTGTTCGCTACAACGAAGGGACGATCCTGAGCGCGATGGAAGCGGCGGGAAAGCTTGTCGAAGACGAAGAACTGCGCGATGCGATGAAGGAGAAAGGGCTTGGCACGCCCGCGACGCGCGCATCCATCATCGAGACACTAATCTCAGCGCATTATCTGGTGCGACAGGGGAAAGAGCTGCAGCCGACGCCGAAAGCGATTCAGACAATCACCCTTCTCAAAAACGCGGTACCAGAATTAACCAGTCCGGAATTGACCGGCGAATGGGAATTTCGCCTGCACGAAATCGAACATCGGAAGCTCACGCGTGACGCGTTCATGCGCGACATTCGCGAGCTTACGAACAACATTGTCGGAAAAGCCAAACATTTTCATCCAGACGAACACATGCCGGACACCGAACCGTTCGGCAAATGCCCAAAGTGCGGTTCGCCTATCGTCGAACGGTTCAAGAGCTTCACCTGCACAAATGAGGAATGCGATTTCACAATTTGGAAAACCATCGCCGGGCGCTTGCTAAGCCGCGACGAATTTGAAACTCTCGTGCGCGAAAAACAGGTCGGCCCGTTGGGTGGCTTTCGTAGCAGGAAGGGCAAACGTTTCCATGCGCTGCTCAAACTCAGCGACGAGTTCAAAACAGAGTTCGATTTCGGACCAAACGGTCAAGAAAACGGCGCCGCGCAGCCGGTTGATTTTTCAGGACAGGAGCCGCTTGGCAAATGTCCAAAATGCGGTGGGCGCGTATTCGAATTTGGAATGAGCTACATCTGTGAAAATTCAGTCGGTCCGGCAAAAAGCTGCGATTTTCGATCGGGCAAGGTCATTCTGCAACGAGCGATTGAGCGCGAACAGATGCAGAAACTGCTCGCGACGGGAAGAACGGACTTGCTCCAACGTTTCATCTCGCGCAAGGGCAGGCCGTTCAATGCCTTTCTCGTTTTGACCGACAAAAAAGATGTCGGTTTTGAATTTGAGAAACGCGAGCCGAAGTCGAAAGGAGAAAGAAAGCCCAGGATTGCTGCGCCGAAAATTGATTTCACCGGAAAGCAATCGGTGGGCGAATGTCCCAAGTGTAGCGGAAAAATTTTTGAAACTGAGACGAGCTACATTTGCGAGCGTTCACAGGCCGACCGAACTCCGTGTAAATTCAAGCTAAGCAAAACGATTCTCGGCCGCGACATTCCAAAAGAGCAGGCGGAAAAACTTCTCACCACAGGAAAGACGGATCTTCTCGAGGGCTTCATTTCAAAACGCGGCCGCCCATTCGCAGCGTATCTGAAGTTGGAAGACGGCAAAGTCGGGTTCGAATTCCCGGAGAAAACGGCGCGCGCATAAGCAGCGTTGCACGTGACTTTGTGCTTCACACGAGCGCCGCTCAAAATTAAAAAGCCGAAATTGTGCGGCAAAAAGCTGTCGCTGTCTTTCTTCTCGTAGTGCTGTGTTACATTCTTGGACTGGTCACAGCTTTCTATTTTCCGAGCCAGCTCGGCGCGGTTTTGACAACCGTCTTGCAAGGCAAAATTCGGCCGTTTGTTGTCAGCCGAAATTTCAACGAAACAATCGGCTACGTCACCGACAGAAAACCAGGGCCTGCTCTCAACGGCAACGCCAGTTACCTTGGCGAATACGCGGGGCAAACTTCGTACGGGTTGATAACCGTTCAGATACCGCAGCATTATCCGGCAGGCGCGCCGCTCGACGGCGACGCTATCAAGAAAGTAGAATCCATCTCGTATCCGGCATTTCTCAAGTTCCTTCAAGACCGGTCGGCGAAGCCTTTAGTTATTTGGGTCCACGGCTATCGGCTTTCATTTCCTGTAAGCACAGCGTACTGCGCGCAGATCGCGCGCGACTTAGATATCGATGCGAACGTCGTTACATTCGATTGGGCCAGCAGCGAATCTGTGCTCGCTTACACGCGCGACGTGCAGCAGGTACCGCAATCGACGCAGCATTTGGTGAGTCTGCTGGAGACAATCAACAATGAAGTTAAGCCGGCGAAAATAATCATCATCGCACACAGCCTCGGTTGCCGCCTCGCCTGTCTCGCCTTGCAAAAATTATATGAGAACCCAAGTACGCGAAATTTGAAATTAGATCACGTCGTATTTCTGGCTCCCAACGTCGACAGAGAAGAATTCAATCAAAACTTTAAGTCAGGTCTGCAGGCGCTGGTGAAAAGGCTCACGATCTATGTTGCCTCTGACGATAACGTGCTTCTGCTGGGCAAACTTTTATACAGCGTCGATTCAATCGGTCTGCCGGAACAATTCTCGCCCGACACGAATCTGGACGAAATTCAAACGTTCCTCTATTACGAAAAACAGCTTCCGGGGAAAATCGATCTCGTGGACGTTTCGTTTTCGAAAAAAGATTTTCTCAGGAAACACCGTCTATTTCTCGAACGGCCAGTCATGGAAGACTTGTTTTGGCTTATCCACGACGATTACCCAGCAGCAAAACGGCATCTGTTGAAATACCAGGGAACACACAACCCCACTGATTACTGGGTAATCCCACCTTGAGTTGCTCTGATTTGACGAACTGCTGTGTTAAATCAGGGTGCTAATTGTAATGCGCGGCGCGATCAAACGCCGAAACATCAAACGGGCCGTACGGGCCGTTCTAGCCGGGCTCCAACAAGCTTGAGCGACACACTCTTTGACTTCTTCGATAAGCGCTTTCTCTCGTACAATGCCTTTCGGCACGTAATTGCGAAAACGCACGTACTCCCACAGGCACACCTCTCCAGGTGTACCTGTTTGGCGAATGCGATGGACCTATCTTAAACAGGCAAATGCGGCGGGAACTCAGGGTTGGAAGGTGGCACAACGTCGGGATTGTTGACCGCCACACCCTGCCGGGCCGCATTGTGGGCCCGCCTACCACCACGCGCGTCTTTCTTCGGTGACAGGTCAATGAACTTGCTCCTGGGTGACTTCGGCTCTTTATTCGTTTTGGTTTTCATATTTGTCTCCTTTTCGTGTTTGTTTGTTCGTTGGTGTAATCACTTCAAGTTTTTGTGACATCAGGATTCGTGCCAAGCTTTCGCAAACGAGCAAAAAGATGTAAGAAACTGCTCCTACTTAGCGCTAATCAGCAAGCCTTCGTTACCCAAAAAGTTGTAAGGTACTGCAGAGAAACAGAACGGGCGCCTGAGTTCAGATTTAAGACTGCTCTAGCTCATTTTTGGCACTTCATGCTTCAGTTTCGAACACATTTGGAATCTGTTCTGGGAGTCACTCGGATAGAGGCTTGGGCTCGGTCGCCGCTTTGGATTGCGCGGGGCGAAAAAACTGGATTGTCGATGGACACCGCGATGACGGAAAGCGTTTCGTTGTGTACGCGGATGACAAGTTAACTGCGTTTCTGGAATTCGAAGCGGCGATCTCTGGAACAAGATTCCAAGGAGGTGGCGCTAATCAGGTGCGTCTTTCATTCGTTATCCCGTCAACGAGCGGTCGGGTTTGGCAAGTGCAAACGACATGCTCGATCTTGCGTTCCTTGATCTCATCCACGCTTAACCGATACTGTGCTGCCCCAGGTTCTTTGCTGACCGCACGGGACGAAGTACTTCAACGCGCATTCCGGTCGTCAGTCCCCACTTTTGACACTCGATACGGGAGATGGCGTCAGTCCTCACTTGACACTCGATAGGTGCTTATTTTCTATCTGTTGTTGGACATGATGCACCATGGCGACGGCAGCAATAAGAACGATCGCCGCGATTACCTGGTGCGGGTAAAGGCTTGCATGGAAAACGCCCCAGGTGATGCACACGGCGGCGAGCGTTTGCATCATTTCAAAATAACCAGCAGTTGACGCGCGCGTGAGACGCAATCCTTGGAAATAAATCAAGAGCGGAATTCCGCCTGAGATTGACGCGAGGCAAAACAGTAATACGATCGCCTTCCCCGTGTGCGCCCGCGCAGCTGCGGGCCACAGCGCCGCGCCATCTAGTTTTCCGTACGCCAAAAGAATCAGCGTCATGCAGGCGAGACCCACGACGATGCGCATGCTGGAGGCGAGGCGAAGCGACATCCCCATCATTACGCCTCGACCAGCGACTGTTGAAAGGCCCCAGAACAGCGCGCAGATCAAAGCGTACCCTGTACCAAGATTTAGCCCTGCCTGCTCAAATGAAACTCCGATCATGCTTGGATTAGTAACGGAGACGAAGACGCCAGCGACGATCGCGACGGCAGCATAAAAGAAAAACTGCCGTGCGAGGCGGTCACCAAAAAGCAGAAACGCGCCGATGGTTGAAATAACGGGTTGGATGTTCAGGATGACATTCACCACGGTGGGATTCCCGTACTTCAACGACAACGTGAAAAAAATTGTGCCAACCGCAGACCCGGCGAACCCGGAGAAAAGCAGGAACCCCCATGTGCGCGCCCGGATTTTTGGAACCTCCTGCAAACGCGGGATAAGAATCGGCAAAAACGTGATGAGAATGAACACGTGTTCCCAAAAAACAATCACCCTCGCATCGAACAGCTCGTTAAGCGGAATGCGCCACGCGCTTTCCGTGCCCCAGAGCCCAGCACCGAGACCGACCAGCCACGGGCCATAAGCTGCTCTCTTTACTGTGCGCTGTTGCATTTCGAAAGCGTGTATCCTGCCGATGGGTTCCGTCAATTCAGGACATCACCCGCCCATTTTTTGGGAACAGCGATGCGACGATACATCGCACTCCAAAAGCACTTCGTGCGAAATAAACCAAAAACATCCGTGCGTTATGCGCCAGCTTTGGGAGTGCGCACGCGTCCTCGCGTCGCTTTCTGCCTCCGGCTGGTTTTAAATGGGAAGGAAATTAAACAAGCATTGACGCCACAACTTATGGTGTGGTAATTAACTGCTCAACACTATGCGTTGCCCCAAGTGCGGGTCTCGTGATGACAAGGTCATCGATTCCCGTCAATCGCGCGATGGTTCCAGCATTCGTCGTCGCCGCGAATGTTTGAAATGCAAGTATCGCTACACGACGTACGAAGAAATTGAGCGGTCGGATCTGCGTGTGGTGAAACGCGATAGAACGCACGAGCCGTTCGACCGGCGCAAACTGGCTGGCAGCATCGCGAAAGCTTTTGAAAAACGTTCCGCCAGTCTCCTTACCTTGGAAAAGATGGTGGATGAGATTGTGCATGAGCTGGAGACGGGCGGCCGCGAAGTGCCTTCGTCGATAATTGGCGCGAAAGTGCTCGAAAAACTCCGAGCAATCGATGAGGTGGCGTATTTGCGCTACGCCTCTGTGTACCAGCGATTCCAGGATGTTGATGAATTTGTAAATGCCATTCACACGTTGGGGCGTCGCATAAAACCCAATGCGCTTCAGCGGGAATTGTTTCCCCCTGAGACCCCGCAAGGTTCCACGCCGGGACCACGCAAAATTTCGAAAAACAAGCACCATGGTCGCGTTTAAGGAAGAATTTCCATATCTCCGCACCAGTTCCGGGCAACTGTTCGAGTTTAGCCGCGACTGGCTGCACGCGGCCATCACACGGGCAGCTGACGAAGCTGGTTATCCCAGCTGGTGGCTCACCGATCACGTGACGGAAAGCATTGCTTTTTACCTGCAGCTGCGAAACGACGAAAACGTGGTCGCGTTCAATCAGCTCTCGCAGACTGTGCGTTATGTCCTGAACGCGATCGGCTACAAAGAAATTGTGCCACATTTTACGCCCTCACCTCCGCCGATTTCCATTTCGTTGCTGGATATTGCGCGGCATGCTGGCGCAGGTTACGAGCTGGCGTTTTTTGATCTTCTGGAAAAACAAATCGCCGCCCTGGTTGCCACCCATGTCGATAATCTTCAGCTTTGTTCACTTCAATCTTGCGTGAAGCACCTCCGCGGTGCGAAAACGTGGACGCGCGCCTGTGATGCGCTGCGCGAGGAAATTGTCTGCTTCGTCCGCGAAAGATTAACAACGGCGACTCATTTTCGGCGATTGGATTGTTCCGTGCGTTGAAAATTCTCCCCGCTGCTACAGCGCTCCCACTTTCGGATTTGAATTAGCGTCAGAATGCGCAGATTTACAGTGATGAGCTCGCCGGCGATGAGAACCGTCAAAATGTCATGACCATTTTCGAAAAAATTATCGCACGACAAATCCCAGCAAAAATCGTTTGGGAGGATGAGGATGCGGTCGCTTTTCACGATGTCAATCCTCAAGCGCCTGTGCATGTGCTGATCGTGCCAAAAAAAGTCGTTCCACGTTTGACCGACGCAACGGACGATGACCGCGCACTCCTTGGCAAATTGCTTCTGGTCGCACGCGACATCGCAAAGAAACTCGAGTTGACGAGCGGCTATCGAGTCGTGATTAACTGCGGTCCCGACGCTGGTGAAAGCGTGCCGCATCTACATGTTCACTTGCTCGGCAAACGCGCCCTCGCCTGGCCGCCAGGATAAGGTCGCGGTCCGCCGTAGCGAGCGCTGTACTCAGCGCATTTACCATCAAGCGCAAAACAAAAAATCTGCTGCGGAGGACATGTTGCCCAAATCGCTTTACACTCCTTTATTGCGCGCGTACGGCGCGGGCGGACTGCGAACCGGTTGGGAAGCGGTAGCTGAGGTGCCAGCTGCGAGCTCCGAGTCAGGCGTTGCCGAAGCAGCCAACGCTTCGACAACACGCAGGCGGCGAGGCGGCAGTTTCCATTTTCGCTGCTGGCCGGCGTCGCGAGAAACATATTCTTCCGCGTCGAAGGTTTGCTCCACCCACTTGGCGGCGCGCTCACGTAACTGCGCACAAGAGCGTAGGTGCAGCTTGTGTTTGATGTTTTCCTGATGGCTGTCAATCGTCTTCACGCTCAAACCCAACGATGTCGCGATCTGCCGGTTGCCAAACCCCGAGCCGAGCAACTGGAAAATGTGCATCTCGCGATTGGACAGTTCTTCAAGCCAAGCACCTGATCTTGGTATGCGATTATTTTTCGGCCGAGGCTGAAGCGATTTTTGGAATGCGCTCAGCGCTACCTGCCGGCTCACGTAAATGCCGCCCTTCACAATCTCGCGAACAGCGATAGCCAGCTCTTCTCTGGCAGCTTGTTTCATCACGTAACCGTTCGCTTTTGCGCGCATGGCGCGCTCAGCGAAAATAGTTTCCGCAAGTGCGGAGTACACCAGGATGCGGAGCTGAGGCGTTTCGGTTTTTAGCTTTTTGATCAGTTTCAAGCTGTCTTCTGCGCCCAGCCGCAGCGCGGTCACCAATACTTGCGGCTGACATTCGGCGATTTTACTTCGCACGTCCGCTATGCTTTCAGCCTCGCCACATACCATCATGTCAGGCTGCGAATTGAGATAACCGCTGATCCCGTAACGGAGCAGCGGTTGGTCATCGAGCACAAGGATTCGTATCTTTGCGGTTTCCATCTCACTAACACTTTACGGGAATTCTGGGGGAAAGTTCTTCAGGTTTCTGTGCTGATTGAGGTCCTGATTTTTTACCTAAGGTAAGCCTGAGAGACTTACCTAGGCTATTGGTCGAGTTGTTAACAGGAGCGCTTGACTTGTAGCCACCCTGGTGTGCGCCGTGCTGCCAGAGAGTGCAACACCCATCGGAGCGCCTCGAGTACAGTCAACGCGTTGGCATCCTCAAACGTGAAATTGACGTCCAGATAGTTGAGGCCCTCCGCACGCCTAACCCTTGCAATACTCGGTGATAAGCGCAGCGGCATCGTTCACGCCGCCGGCCGAGGCCGTCCGCCAGTCCTCGCAGGCGCCAGCCTTGTCGCCCAGATAGAATTTTGAAATGCCGCGTCCGAGATGGACTCCGACATTATCGGGCTTGAGCTTGAGGGCCTGGTTGAAATCAGCCAGCGCTTCGGGAAATAATTTGAGGACATTTTTGACCACGCCGCGGTTTTGGTAGGCATCGGCTGAGTTTGGATTGAGACGAAGCGCAGTGTCGAGGTCTTTCAAAGCTGCTTCGTCCCTGCCCAGTTTGTGTTCCACCGCGCCGCGATTGCTATAAGGGTCGGCATAATGCGAATCCAGTTCAATGGCCTTGCTAAAGTCTTCGATGGCGCGCTCCGGCTGGCCTTGGGCGAGATAGACCGTGCCGCGGTTGTTATAGGGCCGCGAGTAATCTTCCTTGATATGGATGGCCAGGCTGAAGTCATTCACAGCTTCGTCCAGCCTGCCAAGCAGGCGGTTTGCCAAGCCGCGGCTGTTATAGGCTTCCTCGTCCTTGGGGTCCACGCGAAGGGCCTCTTCGCCGTCGCGCAGGGCGTCCTGCGCCTGTCCCATCATGGCCTCGCTGCCGGCCCGCTTGGAGTAAATGCGCGGATACAGTTTATCCATGGTGAGCAGGCGATTGTAATCCGCGACCGCGCCGGTGAAATCGTTCAGAAGATAGCGGAGATTGGCGATTTTAAAAATGAAGTCCGGGTTGGGGCTGTTGGGGTTGATGGAGACCGCCTTTTCGAGGTCGGCGATAGCTTCCTTTTGTTTGCCCAGATTTTCATAGGTCACTCCGCGATTAGCAATGGCGACGACGTAACCGGGGTAAAGCTCGATGGCCTTGCTGAAATCCTTGGCCGCTGCCTCGTGATTGTGCAGTTCGTTGCCGTAATAGACGGCGCGGTTGTTGTAACAAAGCGCATTCCCCGGCGTCCTCGCTATTGCCTCGTTAAAAAACGTCAGCCCATCGCGGTAAAATCCCAGCTCGTGAAACGATGCAATTGCGCAATACGCGAGAAAAGGCACGGCGCCGATGGCGATTCGCTGAAAATATCTCTCATTTCGGAGGCCCAGCCGGTTCAACAATTCCGCTAGCACGATGATGAGACCGATGCTCGGCAGATAGGCGCGGTGATAGAGGTAATCGAAAATATATTGAGCATCGGCGTTTCGGAACACCATCACGGGCAGGATGCACAAGAGCGCCCAGAGGAGTCCGAAT
>Ga0209377_1001550_pt1 | contig 15515 bp, 8 predicted proteins | sample GraSoiAngelo_141_FD_185898 | JGI IMG/M metagenome (GOLD analysis project Ga0209377, IMG submission 185898) | Grasslands soil microbial communities from the Angelo Coastal Reserve, California, USA - 14_0929_12_40cm (SPAdes) (version 2) | ecosystem: Environmental > Terrestrial > Soil > Grasslands ...
CAGCCCCAATTCCTTCGCGAGCTTTTGCAACTCCGGCGCTGCGCCTTCTTTCCAAGCGGCAGCATGTTGTTTGATCGTGGGCATGGAATAGCCCGTATCGATCATCTCCGGGAAAACGATCAGCTCGGCGCCGGATCGTTTCGCGTGAGAAGCAAAGTCGCGCACTTTGCCAAGGTTTGCCGCGCGATCGCCGAGAACGCAGGACATCTGGGCGGCGGCAACTTTCATTGTGGATATTTGTAGGGCGTTTCTGTGAAACGCCAAATCTAAACAGCGCCTGAAACAGACGCCCTACAATTTCATCGCAAATTTTTGTCCAGTGCGCCGATTTTGCGGGTCTGTGGCCAGCGCAAGGTAACTGCGAGGACTACGAGTATGGTCCCGATGCCGCCCGCCACAACGGAAATCACGGGGCCAAATAGTGCCGCGGTCAATCCCGACTCAAGCGCACCAAATTCGTTCGATGTGCCGATAAAAATATTGTTCACGGATGAGACGCGCCCGCGCATTTCATCCGGCGTAACAAGTTGCACGATAGACCCGCGAATGATCACGCTCACGCTATCGAACGCACCGACAAAGAATAATAAGCCGAGCGATAACCAAAACGCCTTGGACAAGCCGAAAAGGATAGTCGCGATACCGAAACCGGTTACGCACCAGAGCAAAGTCTTGCCCGCCTGCTTCATCGGCGGCAGATGCGCCACGACCATCGCCATTGCGAAAGCTCCGACGGCCGGCGCCGCGCGCATCCAGCCGAGTGCAACGGGTCCACGGTGCAGAATTTGATCGGCAAAAATCGGCATCAATGCCGTGGCTCCGCCCAGGAGAACCGCAAACAGATCCAGTGTGATCGTTGCCAGAATCACCTTTCTACGGAACACGAATCGGACGCCAGCGATGAGACTTTTCCACGTGCTTGCCTCAGTTCGATCGCGTACCTGCGTGGTGCGGCGGATCGGAAGAACGAGAAGAAAAAACGAAAACGCGCAGAGCGCGTCCAGCAGATACACAAACGGAAACCCGACATACGCGACAAGCAATCCGCTGACGGCGGGGCCGACAACTGATCCAATTTGAAAAACGCTGTTGGTCCAGGTGACCGCGTTAGAGAACGCGTCGCGGGAAACTAGCGTAGGAAAAAACGCGCTGCGCGCCGTCCAACTGAAGGTGCGCGCTACTCCTCCTATAAGCACCAGCAGATAGATGAGCGGAATCGAAGCGTCATCGAAGTGAAACACCGGATGATGAAGCTCGAAGATCCTCGCGATCCCTGCCAGCGCGCGATTAGCTCCACGTATCGGCGCAATCGGAGGAATAGCAAGATGCTTCCAGGAGACGAACGCGAGCGCTATCGATGCAAGCGCGCTAAAAATCTGCGATACAAGAATAATGCGTTTTCGGCTGAATCGGTCCGCCAGGTGGCCGGCGGGCAGCGACAAGGCAACCACCGGCGTTGCGATGACCAACCCGACCAGCCCAAGCGCAGTTGCGGAATGGGTGCGCGCGTAAATCTCCCATTCGACAGCCACGGCCAGCATCAAACGCCCGGTGATTGAAAGCAAGTTACCGGCAGTAAACAGCCTGAATCCACCGAAACGGAACGCCGCGTAAGGATCATGCGGCCGGCGTTCCAATTCGATCGGCGGCGTAACCGAGGGGCGTTCGCCTTCCGGCGATTCATAGGATTTGGGATCAATCGGTCGCGGCATGTTCGAGCCCAGCTACTTGTTAAGAACGATGCAGTACTGTTCGATCCCGATCGGATTCAAGTAGCTGGGCGCACGAGATTCTAAATTGAGCGGCGGGCGTCGCAAGGTCGGTAGGGCGATTGACTCGTTCGGCTTCGCTCAGGGCAGGCTCTCAATCGCCTTGGGTGGTTCAGGTGAGCCGCCCCTACCAACGCTTGGCGTTGGATATAGACTTGATTTTGGCGCGAGTTTTTACTTAGATCGGGGCGTGCCTGCTGACGATCAGGGGTCAGAGAATCGGATTGGCCCGGGTTCGCCACGGCGAATCCGTCCTATGGCGGGCACGCAAAACGGGTCGGTCGCGTTTACAACGACGCATTGGAGCGTAGTGCTTGAAGCACAAGGTCCGACGCCGGCTGCACAGGCGGCGCTGGAAAAACTTTGCCGCACTTATTGGTGGCCGCTGTACGGATTCGTCAGACGGCAAGGCTACGCACCGGAAGAAGCGCAAGACCTGACGCAGGGTTTCTTTGCGCTGCTGCTGGAAAGAAAAGACTTCGACGCGGTCCGCCGCGAAAAAGGGCGTTTGCGTTCTTATTTGCTCACATCGCTTAAGAATTTCCTCGGCAAAGCGCACCGTCGCGAGATGACTATCAAACGCGGTGAGGGTCGGCCGCTTGTGCCATTGGAAGAATTGCTTGCACGCGAGCGCGCCGACCTGGAGCCGGCCCACAAATTGAGCGCCGACCGGATTTACGAGCGTCGCTGGGCTCTAACGCTGCTGGAGCAAGTGCTCGCGCGGCTCGGAGAAGAATATCGGGTTGCAGGCAATGCACGGTTGTTCGAGCAGCTAAAGCAAAAGCTCACTGACGAATCGGATCGGCCGTCGCAGGCGGAGATCGCGCAAGAATTGAGCATGAACGAAAACGCGGTGAAGCAGGCGTTTTATCGCCTGCGTCAGCGATACCGGTTACTGTTGCGTGAGGAGATCGCTCACACCGTCGCACTGCCCGGCGACGTGGAAGACGAGTTGCGACATTTCATCGCTGTATTGCAAGCGTAACCCACCACAAGATTTCGGACAGTACATATGCAGGTGACTGATCACCTCGGAACCAGTATGACAAATGTGAGCCCAGTCTGCGCCAAGTGCGGGAGCAAGCTCTTTGCGGACGCGCCGCAAGGATTTTGCAGCTTATGCCTGTTTAAGACTGGTCTTGGACCGCTCCAGGACGAAGATGAGGACGCTCTCGGATCGAGCGCAGCGCGGATGCAGATGGAATTCGGCGACTATAAGTTGCTGGAGGAAATCGGACGCGGCGGTCAGGGCGTCGTGTATCGGGCCCACCAGAAAAGTCTAAACCGCACAGTTGCGCTCAAAGTCATCGGCCTCGGCCAGTGGGCCACGAAGACGCATCTCAAGCGCTTCCGTCTCGAAGCCGAAGCCGCAGCCAGTTTAGAGCATCCCGGTATCGTTCCGATCCACGAAGTCGGCGAGCGCGAGGGCACTTGCTATTTCAGCATGGGATTTATCGAAGGCGATCAACTCGATGCAGTGGTTCGGCGCGAACCAATGTCAGTTCGTCGCGCCGCCGAATTAATCGCCAAAGTGGCGCGCACCGTTCATTACGCTCACGAGCACCACATCCTGCATCGCGACATCAAACCAGGAAACATTCTGCTGGATCAAGAAGGTGAACCGCACCTCACCGATTTTGGTCTTGCGAGATTGGTCGAGACAGAGAGCACTGTCACGCGCACGATGGAAGTTTTGGGCACTCCCAGCTACATGGCCCCAGAACAGGCGGTAGGCAACGACGCAGCGATCACAAGCGCGACCGATGTTTACGGACTCGGCGCAGTGCTTTACCAATTGCTCACAGGTCATCCGCCTTTCGCTGGGGGAACAACTTTTGAAACGGTACGGCTGGTTTTAGATACTGAGCCGCGGCAACCGCGCCTCTTAAATCCGAAAATAGATCGCGACCTCAACACCATTTGCCTGAAGTGCCTCGATAAAGATCCGCAGCGCCGGTACGCCTCCGCGCTCGCGCTGGCCGAAGACCTTGAACGCTGGCTAAAGCACGAACCAATTCGGGCGCGGCGGACCGGCCTCTTCACCCGCGGAAGGAAATGGCTGCGACGAAGTCCCAGCATCGCGGTAATGGCGGCGATGCTTCTCGTCTTGGCCGTGCCATTAGGCGTGATGATTTGGAGAACCGAATCAGAGCGTTCGGCAACTTCGAATTCGGCACCGCCGGAGAAAAGCATTGCAGTGCTGCCGTTTAGCAATCTGAGCAAGGAACAAGAGAACGCCCTTTTCGCCGATGGCATGCAGGACGAGATCCTCAGTGACCTCGCGAAAGTGGCCGATCTGAAAGTGATCAGCCGGACGAGTGTGATGCCATACAAAAGCGGGATGCCGCGCAACATGCGCGTGATCGGTCAGCAATTAGGTGTCGCGCATGTGGTGGAAGGAAGTGTCCAGCGAGCCGGCAATCGGGTGCGTGTCAACGCGCAGTTGGTTGATGCCCGTACCGATCGGCACCTATGGGCCCAAAGTTATGACCGCGATCTGGCGGACGTGTTCGCCATTCAAAGTGAGATCGCAAAGACGATTGCCGACCAATTGCAGGCGAAACTTTCGCCGCGTGAAAAGAATGCAATCGAACGTCACCCGACGAGCGATATCAGCGCGTTCGATCTCTACACCCGCGCCAAAAATATTCTACTGAGGACGGCCTTTGTCGGGAAAGCTAATTTACTAGAGGCGGTCGATCTGCTGAACCAGGCTGTCGCGCGTGATCCATCGTTTTTCGATGCGTATTGCCAGCTCGCCTACGCTCATGACGCGCTTTATTTCTTTGGCCTCGATCATACATCTGCGCGTCTGGCGTTAGCGGAAGCAGCTCTTCAAGCCGCCTCTCGCCTTCGTCCCGATGCTGGTGAAACGCATCTCGCACGTGGGCGGAATCTTTATTGGGCGTACGGCGATTACGACGGTGCTCTGGCTGAAGTGGAGGTTGCCCGCCAGACGTTGCCTAACGATGCGCGGACATTCGAGCTGATGGGTGTCATCCAGAGGCGTCAGGGGCGCTGGGAAGAATCCACGAGAAACTTTGAGCGCACAGTGGAGCTGAACCCGCGCGATATTGAAACGCTGGTGCTGGGAGTTGCAGGGAATTACTCGGGCCTTCGGCGCTATGCGGAAGCAAAACCGTGGTTCGCCCGTGTATTGGCTTTCGAACCTAACGATGCCGTTACGAAAGTAAGGCTTGCGGGCGTCGACTTTGCTTGGAAAGCCGATACCCGGCCGTTGCATCAAACAATCGATTCAATTCGGGCCACAAATCCCGCTGCGATTCCGAGTATCGCCGCTGATTGGCTTATTTGCGCACTGGCCGAACGCGACGCCGCTGCTGCAAAAGATGCCTTGATCGCGTTTGGCGAGGAGCCAAGTAGCTTCGCTAACGACAACGTTCCTTTCAATCGTCCATTCATAGAGGGCGTTATCGCGCGTATGACAAAAGACGATGAGAAAGCGCGGTCGGCTTTTATTACTGCACGCGCGGAGCAGGAGAAAATCGTCCAAGCTCAACCAAATTACGGCCCGGCGCTGTGCGTGCTTGGTTTGATCGACGCCGGTCTCGGGCGGAAAGAGGAAGCGCTGCGCAAAGGCCGGCGCGCGGTCGAGCTTCTTCCTGTGGAAAAAGATTCAATGAATGGCACGGACATGGTCAAGTATTTGGCCATAATCGCTGCATGGGTCGGTGACAAAGATCTCGCCTGCGAACAGCTTGCCAGCATCATCCGCCGTCCAAGCAGCCCTAGCTATGGTCAATTGAAACTGCTGCCGTTCTGGGATCCGCTGCGCGGCGACCCACGTTTTGAAAAACTTGTTGAAGAAGCGAAGCAGCCAGTGGCGGTGGAGCCAATCACACAGAGTGCGCCTGAGAAATCGATCGCCGTCCTGCCGTTCGAGAATCTCAGCGACGACAAACAAAACGCCTATTTCGCCGATGGCGTGCAGGACGAGATCGTGACTGACCTCGCGAAAGTGGCCGATCTAAAAGTGATCAGTCGCACGAGTGTGATGCCATACAAGAGTGGGATGGCGCGCAACCTGCGCCAGATCGGGCAACAATTAAATGTGGCGCATGTGGTAGAAGGAAGCGTTCAGCGCACTGGCAATCGTGTGCGCGTCAACGCGCAGTTAGTTGATGCCCGCACCGATCGACACCTATGGGCTCAAACTTATGACCGCGACTTGGCGGACGTGTTCGCCATTCAGAGCGAGATCGCAAAGACGATTGCCGATCAGTTACAGGCAAAACTTTCACCAAGCGAAAAGAACGCCATCCAACTTCCCCCGACGAACGATATCAGCGCGTTCGATCTTTACACGCGCGCCAAAAATATCCTGCTGAGGATAGGCTCGATCCCGAAAGCGGATACCCTCCAGGCGGTCGATCTGCTAACCCAGGCTGTCGCTCGTGATCCATCGTTCTTCGATGCGTATTGTCAGCTCGCCTTCGCTCATGACGCCCTTTATTTTTTTGGCGTCGACCATACATCTGCGCGCCTGGCGTTAGCGGAAGCCGCCCTTCAAGCCGCCTCTCGCCTTCGTCCCGATGCTGGTGAAACGCATCTCGCGCGTGGGCAGAATCTTTATTGGGGATACCTCGATTATGACGGTGCTTTGGCTGAACTGGAAGTTGCCCGCCAGACGTTGCGGAATGATCCGCGGATATTCGACCTGACGGGTCTCATCCAGAGGCGCCAGGGGCGCTGGGAAGAATCTACGCGAAATCTGGAGCGCTCGGTGGAGCTGAACCCTCGCGATATTGGAACGATGGGACTGGGGGTTGCATCGAATTACTGGTTTTGTCGGCGCTATGCGGAAGCAAAACCCTGGTTGGCCCGCGCATTGGCTTTTGAACCTAACGATGCCTTTACGAAAGTATGGCTTGCGTACGTCGACTTTGCTTGGAAAGCCGATACCCGGCCGTTGCATCAAACAATCGATTCCATTCGAGCCACAAATCCTGCCGCGGTGCCGAGTATCGCTGATTTTTGGCTTGTTTGCGCACTGGCCGAACGCGACGCCGCTGCTGCAAAAGATGCCTTGATCGCACTTGGCGAGGAGCCCATGCCCTTTGCTGTCGAGAATGTTCGTTTCAATCGTCCATTTGCAGAAGGCGTCATTGCTCGTATGACAGAAGACGATGAGAAAGCGCGGTCGGCTTTTACTGCTGCACGCGCGGAGCAGGAGAAAATCGTCCAGGCTCAACCAAATTACGGCCCGGCGCTGTGCGTGCTTGGTTTGATCGACGCCGGTCTCGGGCGGAAAGAGGAAGCGCTGCGCGAAGGCCGGCGCGCGGTCGAGCTTCTTCCCGTGGAAAAAGATTCAATGAATGGCACGAACATGGTCAGGTATTTGGCCATAATCGCTGCATGGGTCGGTGACAAGGATCTCGCCTGCGAACAACTTGCCAGCATCATCCGCCGTCCAAGCAACCTCAGCTATGGTCACTTGAAACTGCTGCCGTTCTGGGATCCGCTACGCGGCGATCCGCGCTTTGAGAAACTTGCTGAAGAATCAAAGCAGCCAGTTGCGCTGCAATCATCAACATCCAGTGCGCCGGACAAAAGCATTGCAGTGCTTCCCTTCGAAAACTTAAGCCGCGATCCAGATAACGCCTTTTTCGCCGATGGCGTGCAGGACGAGATCGTGACTGACCTCGCGAGAGTGGCCGATCTAAAAGTCATCAGCCGCATAAGTGTGATGCCGTACAAAAGTGGGATGCCGCGCAACGTGCGCCAGATCGGGCAACAATTAGATGTGGCGCATGTGGTGGAAGGAAGCGTTCAGCGCACTGGCAATCGGGTGCGCGTCAACGCGCAGTTAGTTGATGCCCGCACCGATCGACACCTATGGGCTCAAACTTATGACCGCGACCTGGCGGACGTGTTCGCCATTCAGAGCGAGATCGCAAAGACGATCGCTGACCAGTTGCAAGCAAAGCTTTCGCCGCGTGAAAAGAACGCCATCGAACTTCCCCCGACGAGCGACATCAGCGCGTTCGATCTCTACACGCGGGCCAAAAATATTCTGCTGAGGGCATCGTTTGTCGCGACAGCCGGGAACGCCGGTTTACTAGAGGCGGTCGATCTGCTGAACCAGGCTGTCGCGCGTGATCCATCGTTTTTCGATGCGTATTGCCAGCTCGCCTACGCTCATGACGCGCTTTATTTTTATGGCGCCGACCATACATCTGCGCGTCTGGCGTTAGCGGAAGCAGCCCTTCAAGCGGCGTCTCGCCTTCGTCCCGATGCTGGTGAAACGCATCTTGCGCGTGGGCGGAATCTTTATTGGGCGTACGGCGATTACGACGGTGCTCTGGCTGAACTGGAGGTTGCCCGCCAGATGTTGCCTAACGATGCGCGGATATTCAAGTGGACGGGTCTCATCCAGAGGCGTCAGGGGCGCTGGGAAGAATCCACGCGAAATCTGGAGCGCGCAGTGGAGCTGAACCCGCACGATATTGATACGTTGGTGTGGGGGCTTGCAGGGAATTACGGGGGTTGTCGGCGCTATGCGGAAGCAAAACCGTGGTTGGCCCGGGCATTGGCTTTTGAACCTAACAATAGCTTTACGAAAGTATGCCTTGCGTCCGTCGACTTTGATTGGAAAGCCGATACCCAACCGTGGCATCAAACAATCGATTCAATTCGGGCCACAAATCCTGCCGCGGTGCCGAGTATCGCTGCCGATTGGCTTGTTTGCGCACTGGCCGAACGCGACGCCGCTGCTGCAAAAGATGCCTTGATCGCGTTTGGCGAGGAACGTATCGGCTTTGCTACCGATAATGTTCGTTTCAATCGTCCATTTGCAGAAGGCGTCATTGCTCGTATGACGAAAGACGATAAGAAAGCGCGGTCGGCTTTCACTGCTGCGCGCGCGGGGCAGGAGAAAATCGTCCAAGCTCAACCAAATTACGGCCCGGCGCTGTGCGTGCTTGGTTTGATCGACGCCGGTCTCGGACGAAAGGACGATGCCCTTCGCGAAGGCCGGCACGCGGTTGAGCTTCTTCCTGTGGAAAAAGATTCAATGAATGGCGCGGACATGGTCAAGTATCTGGCCATGATCGCTGCGTGGGTTGGCGACAAAGATCTCGCTTGCGAACAGCTTGCCAGCATCATCCGCCGTCGAAGCAGCCTCAGTTACGGCCAATTGAAATTGCTGCCGTTCTGGGATCCACTGCGCGGCGACCCGCGCTTTGAAAAACTCGTGGAAGAAGCGAAGCAGCCAGTCGCACTGAAGTAATATCCGCGGGAGCAGTCGCCGCAGCCCGCTGTTGGTTCGGCGGCTCGCCGAAGCAATCTTTGGCATAAAAATCCTGGAGCGCTGCTGGCGTTGGGCGAAGTCTGCCTTCTATGGCCAGGAAAGTTCGTCTCGGCTAGCAGCCGAAACCAGCAAGCTGGGTCGCCGCAGCGACCGCGCCTCGATCGGTGACATTCGCGCACGACCCGCGATCCGCGGTTTCCGATTCAACGATTCCCAAACTTTCCGCGTAACCTCGCGTGAGATTTCGGACAGTACACCAGTGAACCGTGCGGCTTAGCCGCTGAATTCAGCCGGACAGGACTTACTGGGCGGCCAGAAACGATATGCCGACATACATGGATATTCACGAAATCCCGGGAGGCGTTAGCCTGCAGGAAGTGGCGAAGGCGCACGCAGCGGATCTGAAAGTGCAGGGCAAATACGGTGTCGAATACGACAGGTGTTGGGTTAACGAGGCAGCCGGGAAGGTATTTTGCCTTTGCCATGCCCCGAGCGCGGAAGCAGCGACCCAGGTTCATCGGGAGGCGCACGGGCTGGTTCCCTTCAACATCATAGAGGTTGAGGCGCGAGTCGCCGATTTATTTCTCGGCGGCAGCGAAGTAGATCTAGATCCATCCGGCGTGGTTAGGATGACTGCAGATCGCCATAATAACGCCCCAGATCCCGCCATTCGGACGATTTTATTTACCGACATTGTGGAATCCACAACGTTGACTCAATCGCTGGGCGACGAGGCGGCGCTGCTGATGCTCGGCGTGCACGACACGATTGTGCGTGACGCGTTGTCCGCTTTAGGCCGGCGCGAGGTCAAGCACATCGGTGATGGCATCATGGCCTCGTTCGTCTCAGCAGCAAGCGCGGTTCGCTGCGCAATTCAAATTCAACACGAATTGGACGAGCATGCGAAAGCCAACCCCGAGCGCCCGCTCAAAGTCCGAGTCGGCGCCGCGGCAGGTGAGCCTGTCGAGCAACATAACGATCTTTTTGGATCGACAGTTCAACTAGCCTGCAGATTGTGCGGGCATGCCGCACCAGAACAAATCGTCGTGTCCAACGTGGTTGCCGAACTGTGCATCGGCAAGGGACTGCGCTTCGAAGACCTCGGGGAAGTTGTCCTGAAAGGCTTCCGTTACCCAGTCCGCGCCCATGCCGCCGCATGGCGCTAGGCCAATTAGAAGAAGTTTTGCGGTGCGCTAATCGATGGACCTCATGATTAAGAACATTCGAAATAGGTTTGGATTCGCGCGCATCGCACTTGTGACGAGCGTCGGATTTCCATTCGTTGTAGCATCGAACGCATTTGCTCAGACTGCGCCGGCCCGGCCGCCGGCGAGTGCTGCCGCGCCACCGGCTCCCGCTGCGGAGGTCGAGCGCGTGATTGTCACCGGTTCGCTCATTCCGACTGCAGAAGAAGTTGCTGCGAACCCGGTGTTCAGTCTTAACCGCGACCTGATCAACAAGTCAGGTGCAGGCACCACCACAGAACAGCTGCTCCAGAGGCAGCCGGTGATGAATGGGTCCAATATTCCGGTTAATAACAACGGAACCAGCCAGTCCGGTCCGTCCGGATCAGCTGCGCTCGCGCTGCGCGGTTTGGATCCAGGCGCCACACTGGTGCTGATCGATCGTCGCGGCGTTGCTCCGTTTCCGGGGGCCGCCAACTCCGGGTATGGTTACGTTGATCTAACTACTATTCCCATCACCGCGGTCCAGAGCATTGACATTCTGAAGGATGGCGCTTCGACCACCTACGGCTCGGATGCGGTTGCCGGCGTGGTGAACTTTAACCTCTACAAAGATTATCGAGGCGCGCAGGTGACCATCCAGTATGGCAACACGCTGGATAAAGACGCAGCGGAGTATAAAGGGGACATCCTCTTTGGGGTGGGCACCGACACAACGAGTATTACCGGTGACATTTTCTATTATAAGCATCACGACATGTTCAATAAGGATCGGGGCAACTCGCTTGTGCCGCCGTTCTTGAGTTCAAACGCGGTCCCGTGGAATCTTCAGTTGCAAACGGCGGCCATTATAGCAGCGGGCGGAACGCGATTCGATCCAACTCTCACGAAGCAGTTCGGCACGCCGCCGGATAATGCCAACGGACTGGTGCCGGCTAGCGATTATATTTATTTCAGTAGCCGTCCGAGGGCGCCGTTCAGCATTCTTCCAGGGTTTAACTTCAATCTGTATTCAAGCTCATATCCGGAGCAGGAGCGCTGGGGCGGTTACGCCGCTTTCGAACATAAGATTTGCGACGATCAGTTGCGGCTTTTCGGCGACTTCTACTACGTGGATGCCAAAACGCACGATGAACTTGCGCCAATCGCCACGGGCAGTTTCGAGTTGCCGGGTTCCCCAACGCTCTACATCCCGCCAAGGGAGGCGTTCACGGGAGAACCACCATTTGGCGGGCCGACTTATGCGGAAGTTGGCGCGCCCGTCGGTGCGTTCAACCCATGGAATCCATTTGAGCAGATCATCTCGGGCGGCAGTCGCGCGCGCATTTTCGATTTTGGCAACCGCCTGATCGACAACGAAAACGTCGCCGAGCGTTTCACGGTTGGTGTGAAAGGCGACAAGCTGTTTAACGGAACCTGGGGCTACGACGGAGCGTTCATGTATAGCCAGGTCCAGCAGATTGCGAAGCTCCACAGCGTCAATGCTCCGCGATTCGAGCGGATTCTGAACGCAAACGACCCGCTGTTTGATCCCACCTCGACTCAATTTATCGGGCAGACGGTGCCGTACAACCCGTTTGTGGACAGCCAGCACGTCGTGTTCCCGAGCAATCTTCCGCTGATTGATTTCGCGTCGCTGAACACGAGGGACCTTTTTACGTCGAAGCTAGCCACACTTGACCTGAACATTTACACCACGGACCTGTTTGATTTGCCCGCAGGTGGCGTGGGGCTGGCTTTTGGCGGCGCCTTTAGCCGGGAATCTTACACGGTCGATCCAGATGACCAGAACCGCCTTGGAGAGAACGCCGGCGTCAGCACGATCGACCCGGTCAAGGCTGGGCGCAAATCGTGGGGGATTTATGCGGAAACGCTCATCCCGGTTTTCAGTCCCAAGTGGAACATACCCGGGTTTTACTCGTTGGAGTTTTCAGCCGGTGTCCGGTACGACGAATGGCTGAATAACGACACGAATGCAGCGGTGCCCAAGGTGGGGGTGCGCTGGCAGCCGTTTGACGAGAGTCTAACTCTTCGCAGCACCTGGGGTGAAGGCTTCCTTGAGCCGTCCGGGGTACAGTTGTACGGGCCCCGAAGGTTCCTTCTGGGGCCGGCGCACTTTGTTGGTTGTGCGCCCACGGCGTTATTTGGTCCTTGCGGGAGCGACAGTAATCCGGTGCAGGACGTTGTCGAGCCTGAAACAGTCATCGAACAGCTTCCCAATAAGAACCTTCACCCGGAACATGACCGCAGCTGGACGGGAGGCATAGTTTACACGCCAAAGTGGATTCCGCCCAAGTGGGGAACTTTGACGTTGACAGTTGATTTCTGGAACGTCGAGCGCAGTGGCGTCGCCATGTACCTTTCCCCTAGCTCAATCATTAGCGGGTATAACGCGGGCATTTTCCCAGGGGTGGTGCTTCCTGCGCAGCCGACGCTGAGTACTGGACCAGCGGTTTTGTTTGACCCGGAAGGGAATTTCGCCGGGGTCACAAGCCCCTACATCAACGGCGGGCGGACGCGCACCAACGGTGTTGACCTCGGTCTTCAGCACCAGATCGAAACGGACATCGGCACATTTTCGCTCTTAACCCGGTGGAGTTACCTGAACGAAATGGTGGTCAACTTCCCCAATTCAAGGCCGCGGCAGGCAGCGGGTAGCTCAAGTTCGGAGTGGTATATAGGCGACTTTTTCGGGGACGTAACCAATCCCCAGGCGTGGCTAAAATGGAGAGGGGACACGACCTTCGATTGGACATGGCACAACTGGGACTTGAACTGGACTCTGCATTTCCTGGATGGATACTGGGAACAGCTCTATGCCGTTCAGTTTGATGGATTCTGGAAGCGTCACTGGGTGCATCCTACTTGGTTCAACGACGCGCAGCTTTCCTATACCCTGATCTTCACGCCTCCCGTGGAAGCGGCGTCGGTACCGGGGTATTCGAAGGGCGGCAAGGAAGTGGTGGGCAAGGAGAAGGAAGCGCCTCCCGTTCCTTACGCCATGCCTTGCTGGAAGAATATCTTGAATAACACCACTTTCACGGTGGGTGTGAGCAATATCTTCGGTGAAGACCCGCCAAAGTCGTTTGCATTCGAGCTTGGCAACAGCATCGGGTATCCGGGCAGCCTCTATGACAACCTGGGGCGGTTCTGGTATGTGAGGATGATCAAGAAATTCTAGAAGCCTCACAGAGCGTAGTTTTACAAAGAATTCGTAAGGATTAGTGTAATTTGTGTCTTCATGGCTGCTTTTCCTTGCAGAGTTTTGGACAGCGGGATCGCGCGCTCAAGGTTCGAATCGGGGCCGTGGCGGGCGAGCCGGTTGAAGATCACGACGATCTCTTTGGATGCATAGTTCAACTTGCCTGCAATTGTGCGGGCATGCCGCACCGGAACAAATCGTCGTGTCCAAGGCGATTGCCGAACTGAGCATCGGCAAGGGACTCCGCTTCGAAGACCTCGGGGAAGTTGTCCTGAAAGGCTTCGGTTACCCAGTCCGCACCCATGCCGCCGCATGGCGCTAGGCCAACTAGAAGAATGTTCGCGATCTTTGACGAACGTTCACCTATTTCCCGTTAGATCGTTTTACGGTGCGCTAATCGATGGACCTCATGATTAAGAACATTCGAAATAAGTTCGGATTCGCGCGCATCCCGCTCGTGGCGAGCGTTGGATTTCCATTCATTGTAGCATCGAATGCATTCTTCTTTAGCGACAACGTTCCTTTTAATCGTCCATTCATAGACGGCGTTATCGCGCGTATGACAAAAGACGATGAGAAAGCGCGGTCGGCTTTTACTGCTGCACGCGCGGAGCAGGAGAAAATCGTCCAAGCTCAACCAAATTACGGCCCGGCGCTGTGCGTGCTTGGTTTGATCGACGCCGGTCTCGGGCGCAAAGAGGAAGCGCTGCGCGAAGGCCGGCGCGCGGTCGAGCTTCTTCCCGTGGAAAAAGATTCAATGAATGGCACGAACATGGTCAGGTATTTGGCCATAATCGCTGCATGGGTTGGTGACAAAGATCTCGCCTGCGAACAACTTGCCAGCATCATCCGCCGTCCAAGCAGCCTTAGCTATGGTCAATTGAAACTGCTGCCGTTCTGGGATCCACTGCGCGGCGACCCGCGCTTTGAAAAAATCGTCGCTTCCCTCGCACCCAAATGAACCTGTTGAACAGAAGTTAACGAAGAGAACAAAGGTTGTTTTGCTCTAATCAGGATCGTCTCGAGAACCTAAAGCGAGATATCTTTACTTTCATTTGGTTCTGCTTTATTCGCCGCAGGCAAAATCATTCGAGAAATGCCGTTCTTAAGAACTGGCTCATGAAAATTGATCAGCAAGCCGATCGGGATATCCAGCAATTTCATGTAGCTGAAGAGCTGCGCTTTGCTGGCCGGATGCAGAATCTCGACCGCTTTTAACTCGACCAGCAGGCACTCGTCGACGAGAAGGTCAAAGCGCAACGGCTCATCGAAGACAAGCCCTTTATATTCCACACGAACCAGCTTTTGAGTCGTCGCCGGGAATCGAGCGTAGTTCCAACTCGCGCAGCATGCATCGCTCGTAGATCGACTCGATTAGCCCAGGACCTCTGTCCCGGTGGACTTCGATTGCCGCGCCGATGACTACATAGCTGAGCTTGTCTGCCTTATCGTAAAGTGGATGCATCGGGCAGAGCTTTACAGGCTAGAGCGAAGAAAACGAAGTTAGAATTTGCTCTGTGTTGGATTGAGCCCCTTATCTTTCGTTTGCATCTGGAGAATCCAAGCTCCGTCCTTTTGTTCTCCTCTCGAACACCTGTTTGCCAAAATCCAAACAGTTTCGGGAAGGGATCTTCCCTTCCTTCGTTGCCTTCTGTAAGAAATCCAAACTTTTCCGCGTAACCTCGCGTGAGATTTCGGACAGTACACCAGTGAACGGCCAGAAATGACTCCTCAAAACGAGGAGTCAAAAGAAGGCCACAACAAAAAAAGAAATTGAATCATGAATAAACAAAACATTCTCGCGCTCGCTCTAAAACCGGCGATGCGCGTGACAAAATTCCACTTCGGCGGAGCGATCATTGTGATGATGCTCGCGGTCGGATTGGTTGCGGCGAGCGGCGCGCCATGCCAGGTGCCCACCGCCTCCCTGCTAGTTACTGGCCTGGAGGGTGCCACGGGCAGCACCGTCGGCCCCGATGGTGCGCTGTACGTCACCGAAGGTGTAGCCGGCAGGATCTCGCGCGTCGATCCGCAGACCGGGGAGAAAACGACGTTCGCCAGCGGCCTGCCGCAGAGACTGCCCATCGGCT
>Ga0209377_1001556_pt1 | contig 15468 bp, 24 predicted proteins | sample GraSoiAngelo_141_FD_185898 | JGI IMG/M metagenome (GOLD analysis project Ga0209377, IMG submission 185898) | Grasslands soil microbial communities from the Angelo Coastal Reserve, California, USA - 14_0929_12_40cm (SPAdes) (version 2) | ecosystem: Environmental > Terrestrial > Soil > Grasslands ...
TGCAGCTTCCGGAAGTCGGCGGCCTGCACCACCGCTACCTGCGCCAGGCCGCATAGGCGAACACCGCCCGGAAAGCCCCACGCCACGACCGCCCGGCATCCCTCGTCTGCCTCCGCTCACGGCTCGCCCTCACTGAGGGCGCCTTATGGCGCCAGCGGGCCATTAACCCCCATGACCTCGATTTTCCGTCCTCACCATCCGGTGATCTCAGCCTGTTGGCAGCGGACCGGACGGCGCCCCAGCGACTCGGACGACCTTTTGGCGAAGGACAGGCGGCCCAAGCCGCACCGCCCGCCGCGACGCCCGGTGTTACGCGAAAGATCCTGTCGCAGATAGACGGCCCGGCGCCCGGCTACGTGACCATCCTCGCCGAAGCAACCATCGAGGCTGGCGTGTCGGTCGGGCGCCATACCCACCCGGGCATCGAGTCGGCCTGGGTCCTGGAAGGTGCACTCGAGGTCCCCGTCCAGGGGCGCCCGACCCTCACCGTCAAGGCGGGCGATGCCTTCCAGATCCCCCCGGACACACCACACGCCGGCGGCAAGCCCCTCGAGGCGAAGGCGCGGCTCATCATCACGTACATCGTGCAGAAGGACAAGCCGCTGGCCTCGCCAGCCTGAGCTGATTCGGGCGCGCGCCGCCTCACCGCTCGTCAGGATGGGGCGGCGCGACAGGGAACGATGAGCGAGGGTGGCGGGCGACCTTCTACACGACGGGCATGGAACATTCCCCGACGAGCGCGACCGGCACCGGATGGGAGCGCACGCCGTGGCACGCGACGCAGCGGGCGGCGTGGGAGGCGCTGAAGAAGGGCGAGGAGAGCAAAGGATGAAGCAATCTTCATAGTGGCGCCACATCGAGCACGCGAATCGACACTGGATCCCCACGAGTGCACAGTCAGCTAGACGGCAGGGAATCGTTTCTGCGCGTGTAAATCTCGCCGGTATTTTTTCTCGCCTTCGGCGCTTGTCCTGAGTATCGGCCCCGCCTTTTCCATCGCATCGCACTTGGCAAATCGCTTGCTGAAACCGCTAGAGTGATTCCATCAGGGACCGGATGCGAGCGCACGCCGTGGCATGCCGTCCAGAGCGCAGCATGGGAGGCGTTGCGACGAGCCAGCGCGGATGGCTAGACCACGAGTTTTATTGGTCGGTGGCAATCCTCCAATGGCCGAGATGCTCACCGACTACTTCCATCACGACGACCGCTACGAAATCGAGTCGGTCGAGTACTGCGACAATGCTCTGGCAGTGCTCCAACGTCGGCGGTTTGACCTAATTCTGGTTCTGAGTCTCCACGTCCCGTGGACCATGCGGCCCAGTTCGTATTCTGCGACCTGGCGTATCGACTTCGTGAACGCCATCCTGTTCCTCAAGCACATGCGTGCCCTTCATAGCCCACCCCCCGTAATCCTCATCTCAGGGAGTCTGCTCGCGGAGGTGAAGGAAGAGGCTCTCGCCAACGGCGCGTTCGCCTTTCTCCCCAAACCAGTGGACCTAGCGGAACTTGACCGTTTCGTGGCACTGGCTCTTGAGAGCCGAAAGGGCAACCGATGATGTGACTCGCACAGAGCACATCACTGCTCGGTCTATTCAGCTGATCGCCTCTGGCGAGATTGTAGGCAGGCACCCAACGCAGCGGGCGGCGTAGGAGGCGCTCAAGGGGAGCCCAACGTCAGTAGTAGATCTACCGCCCCTGACAAGTCAGCCGCCGCAGAGCCCCAGGGCCAATGAGGCCGGTCGCGACGGGCTTCAACGGCAACCGCAGCCACGCTATGCTCGGCGTAAAAGGGCAGATGCGGTTAGCGGCGTCATGTCCGGCCTTGGAGCCGGGGTGAACCGAATACAAGAGGGGGCCCAAATGCGGATGCAATCAACGGCACTGGTGGGGGTGGCGTTTGTGCTTCTCAGCGGTTGCGGTGGGCAGCTAGGTGCCGGCAGCGTAGATGCCGCGCGTGCCGCCTGCCTCGAGGCAGCGCGCAAGAAGGGCGATCAGCCCATAGAGACCGAGAACGTCAAGGTACTTGGCGAGGGGCGTTACGAAATGTCGGTGCGCAACAAGACGACGCTCGGCTCCTCCGTCACGACATGCACCTACGATAAGAACATCGGAGCGGCGATCAGGTGAAGCGCGGCACTCCAGGGATTCGGCGCGGCGCGTCCAAGGACGCCCGGCGACACAGCGGGCGGCGGCGGAGGCCCTACTGAAGACGGGATGAATGCCACACTCATTCTCGGCTTGGTGCTGATCGCGCAGGCCGCTCCCGTCTCGGTGGGCGAACTCCTCTCTGATCCAGACCGCTTTCGGAACCAGCCAGTGACCGTCAGCGGGACGATGGGCGATTTTCGGGAACACGTCACGCGCACGAGGACTCGCTACTACACATTCAACCTCGCTGACGGCACTCAGATCATTCGCGTGATCTCGTATGAGATGCCGCAGTGTCAGGCTGGGGCCGCGACGGTCGAGGGCACCTTCGAGCAGGTGAAATGGCGGGTGAAGGTGAACTACTCCTACGAGAAACTTACAGCCTGGAACGTGACCTGCTTCCTCGGCCACGAACCGAAGACGAAGTGACGCCTGGCGAGCCGATGGCCAAGCCGAAGCCCGAGAAGAAGCCCGCAGCGGCTGCGCCGGCGCCTACTCGGGTGCTGCCGATGGAGCTCCAGGTCGGCGACCGACTCGTTAACGAGCGAGCCGAGTGGAAGGTGATCGGTCGTCCCTATTCATCCGCTGGCGGCAAGATGGTTCACGCGCGAGTCCAATACATCAGGCAACCTGCGACCGTGGTGGTGTGGGTGTGGGGAGCGCACGAGAAGGTCAGCGTGAGGCGAGCATGAGCCGGGCTGTCGTTGCAGCAGGGATTGTCGGCCTCCTACTCTTCGTTGAGCCACCGCTCGACGGCCTGGCCGGCTATCTCCTATTCCAGGAGGGTCACCGAATAGTCGGAACCATCGTGTTTTCGGTTAACGCCGTAATTGCGGCTGGCGTGGTGTTGTCCTTTTTACCTGAGTGGTTTCATCCTCCTGGCCTGACGCTGGCCGCCGCCCTCGCCCACTACAACGTCAACGTGTGGCTGGGCCTCGTCGCTCTCGCCTATGCAGTGGCGGTACGCGCATGGCCGCCCGCACTGGTCTTGCTCGTTGGTGCCGTGCTCGTTGCGATTGGGGGTCGTGGGGTCGTCGCGTGGTTATCCTCTGGGCGGTCGAAGTTGTGAGGAGAGCAACACCCGAGGAGGGCAAGCGATGATGCGACTCGCACGAAGGGCCGTGCTGCTCGTCGTGTTCTCCGTGCTCACTTCGGCGGCGACAGCCTATGCCCAGCGCGCGTGGGTGCTGTGGGAGCACTCGTATGAGGTCTGGGTCGACAGCAACAAGGAGAGTCATCGGCGCGATGGCTATTGGAAGAAAGTCACCGCGACAGCGGCCAAGGCCGACTGCGACGACCGCACGGTGCGCGAGGCACGAGCCGAGTACTACACACTGACCGGTCAAGGTATCGGCGCGACACTAGCGGGCTCTCAGGTGGGATTCGACCAGAGCAACACGAGGTATAAGCGCGGGTACCATAGCTTCGAATGCTGGCCCGACACCGTCGACCCGCGCGGGGCGAAGGGGAAGTGAACCACAGCGACGCGGGCCTCTGGCCCCCCTGGCTCCGCATCAACCGCGTCCTGCGCGTGATGCTGCGCACGCACTGGAGCGCCGAGGCATGGTCCGTCGTCAGAGTCGAGTTCAGGAAGGCGCTCGCGCTGCGGAGCGAGATCCGGCGCGCGGGCTGGTTCAACTGGGCTCGTGACCGCGTCCTCCTCTTGCAGCGCTGTGCTGGTGCGCGTCCCGGCGTTCGGCTAGACTTCCCGCCAGCCATCCCAAGTGAGGTGCGCGTGCGGCTGATCGGGCTCGTTCTCGCGCTGGGTCTCACGCTTGTGCCGCTCGCGGGCGAGGCACAGCAGACAGGGAAGGTCTGGCGGATCGGCGTGCTCTATCCAGGCGCGGACAACAGCCTCACTCGGGCCAACTTCGACGGGTTTCGCCAGGCGCTCGGCACTGCCGGGTACGTCGAACGACGCAATCTGGCGTTTGACCTGCGGTTCGGCGACGGCCGCGCCCTGGCGCCGCTCGCGGCAGAGTTGACGAGTTTGGGTCCTGATCTGGTCCTCGCCATAGCTCGGTCTGGCGTGATGGCGATGCACGCCGCGACGTCGACAATTCCAGTTGTGGCCCTCGACCTCGAGAGTGATCCCGTCGCGTCGGGTTTCGTGAAGACGATTCCGCGGCCCGGCGGCAACCTCACCGGGGTATTCATGGACTTCCCCGAGCTCGCCGGGAAATGGCTCGAGATCCTGCAGACGACGATACCGGCATTGGCGCGCGTGGCCGTCCTCTGGGATCCCGCCACGGGTTCCGCGCAGCTTGATGCTGCCCACCGCGCCGCGCGGATTCTGAAGCTGGCGCTGTACCCCATCGAAGCACGCACCACCGCCGAAATCGGACCTGCATTTCGAGAGGCAATGCGTAACCGTCCAAGCGGCATGATTGTGTTGACCTCGCCGATTTTCAATTCTGGGCGCCGAGAGATCGCGGCGCTCGCAGCGCGCCATCGTCTGCCGACGCTCGTCCCGTTCCCCGGTTATGAGAAGGACGGCGGCCTGGTTTCCTACGGGCCTGAGGTGATGACGATGTATGCCCAAGCCGGAACGGTCGCGGTCAAGATCCTGAGTGGCACGCCACCGACGGAGATTCCGGTCGAGCGGCCGACGCGCTTTAGGTTCGCCTTCAACCTCAAGACCGCCAAGGCTCTCGGGCTCACGATCCCGCAGACGTTGCTGCTGCGGGCGGACCAGGTTATCGAGTAACGCGTGCTCGACCAACGCGGCCAACTCCTCCGAGCAGCGCTCGGCTTCGCCGGGTGCTCGATGCCCTCGTACGATCGCGCGCTCCACGCGCTCCGCACCTGGCTCGATACGTGGCCCGGGATTGGGCACGTCGCCGCGTGCGCCCGTGGCGGCGCGACCCTATTCCGACGACGCGACCGACACCATACGACGCCGTGCTCGGGGACGCCACGCTAACTGCGGGCTTCGGTCTCCGGCGAAACCTACCGGCCGGGCCGACCCTCCAACGTCGCGCGCAGGAGGAGGAGGCCGAGGGCGGCCTTATCACGGTTCTCGAGGACGCTCCGTTGGACTTCAGGGCGGGAGCGTGCAACAACCGGCTTGGCGTCCGCAGCGGGCGCCGGACCGGCGTTCGCCGAGCCAATAGTGTGGCCCACAGAAGCCACGCCCGAGGATACGAGCAGTACGCCCACGATAGCGAGGATCACAGCGACGCCGAGAAAATTCATTTGCTAGCCTCCAGGTACCGCGAGTCGCGCTCGCATGAGAAGGCGCAACGACTTTGGGTACGTTGTAGGTGAGCGGGGCGGTCCTTCGCGGTCGAGCCGCGTCGTCCCATGCACGGGAGGATGCCCAACGCGGATTCTGCAGTCTGATCAAAATTGACCACACGTGCAAGTGATCGTGACGACGGTCGGCTTCCGGCAGACGGCCGTCCTGGAGCTTCACGCAGATGAGGGCACGAAGCGCCGCGTTTTCCATGGCCTCGTCCGGGGGGTACGACCTCCAACTCACGCGGTACGACGAGAAGGGATGGCGCACCATGTTCTACACGACGGGCATGGAGCACTCGCCGACGAGCGCGATCGGCACCAGGTGGGAACGCACGCCGTGGCGCGCGACGCGGCGGGCGGCGTTAAGGAGCAGCAACCCATGACAACCGGCGCGAGGAGGCACGACTACGTGGCAACGGGCCCTGGATCACCCGTGGCGCGGCACATCGTGTGATGAAACCGACGGTCGCGGAATACCTGCGCCAGAAACAGACGGTGCGCGGCTGGCTGCAAGATCTCGACGCGCGCGTCATCCTCGCCATTGACGGGCTCCAGCGGGCCGCGGGAGTCAGCGGAGATCTCCTCGAGATCGGGGTCGCCTACGGGCAGAGCGCAATTCTGCTGGGCTATTGCGTGCAAGCCAGCGAGCGGCTTGTGGTCTGCGACACCTTCCAGGACACCAAGGGGTTCTGCTCTGAGAATCTAGCGGACCATGCGCTGCACCATCCGGAGCTCCGGCGCAGCGAGTTCGAGCAAAATTATCTGCGGTTTCACCTGACGCTGCCTGACATCATCGCCGGCCGGTCCAACGAGATTGATCGTGATCGGCTTGCCGCTCACTTCCGCCTGATTCACGTTGACGGCAGTCACGCCTATGTAGATGTCCGCGCCGACATTCTGATCGCGCGTCGCCTGCTCGGGCCTGGCGGTGCGGTGATTCTCGACGACTGGTCGCAGGCCCACGCTCCCGGCGTCGCCCTCGCGATTTGGGAAGAATACGCGCGCGGGGACCTGATCCCGCTGTGCTTAACGCAATTCACGATGTACGCGACGTGGGACCGTGGCGGGCTCACCGCTTCGGCCGTGGACGCATGGGCGCGGCGCCAACCCGACTTTGATATCAGCGAGGCGCACCAGCTCGGCCGCTACGAGGTCCGCCAGTACAGCATGAAGCCCCCGCCCGTCACTACCCCACAACCAGCTGATCCCTTGTGGCGACGAGCCGTACGGTATATACGCCTCACCCGAAGAGGTCGGCAATGATGGGTGAGGACTCGACGTCACGACCTGGAAATGGCTCATGCAGCTGCTGATCGGGCTCGCGCTCGCCGTCGGCGTGATGCTGTTTCTCGCCTGATCCAGGTGCGCGTGGGCAGCGCGCCCGAGCGCGTCAGCGTGAAGGGCAGGCCGCGTCGAGGAGGACTCAATCAGGAGGATGGGCGCATCCTGATTGCTTGCGCTGATTTGCGCTGAACGCACCCACGAAACACGCCGATTTCAGTCCTCGAGTGCGCCGAGAGTCCTCTGAGTCCCCAAGGTCAACAATGCAAAACTCGAAGGGCAACGCACGGTTGCACGGAAGTGTGCAGAAAAGCTGAGGGCCGGCTGGCCGCCGGCCCTCGTCTGTTAATCAGGGAGTCGCTGGTTCGAGCCCAGCCCGGGGAGCCAACTCTCCCGCCAACATTATCGAGATCGAGTCGTGGCTTTCGGCGTGAATCGCACAACAGTGTACCCGAGCGAAGAAACCTCGCCTTCCCGGATCCGCCGTGTTCTCACCAGTCGGCGCTCGTCGGCCACGGGGTACTGCGCCGCTCGGCGATCCCCCGCCCGTCGCTCCATGATCACCTTCACGCCACGCAGGCCGGCGAAAGCCCGCTGGAGATAGTCGTGGAGCGCCGTGTCGTTTGGGCGCACGACGATGAGCAATTCGACATCCGGAAATGACTTCGACGGAAGGAGTTCGAGGAGCCGTTTTCGGTGATAGGCGCAGATGCAGTGTGTCGCCGCGGGGTTGTAGAACGGCTCGCGCTCACCTAGATCGCTCGGCCGGCCCTCGCTCTCGCACCAGGCGCAGATTGCTTTCATCTTGCTGATGCGACTGTGCCAAGGCCGTGCCAGCACAATTCCGGATGAGCCTCGTCGAGAGGATCCGGAAATGTTTCGAGCGCGCCGCCCTGAACCCTGGTCCTGCAGGCTCCCGGTCGGCGGGTCGAGCTTTAGTGATCTCGACGAGACCGCGCAGGATCGTGATCGTGGAGCATCCCGGCGAAACCTCTGCGACGACAAAAGTCTCGCGGACCGCGGCGACGGGAAACTACCGAAAATCAGCGCGAGTAAATCCCTTGATTGCGCATCAGGGGTAGGACCTCCAGCTCACCGGGTCCGAGGAGAAGGGCCAGCGAGCTATACCCAATGCTTGGTAGGCAGCTCTCTCTCGACGTCCCAGATGTCGAAACAGTCGGCGTGAAACTGAAGATGGCTCCAATCCTCCACGGCGAGCCCTGACACTACCGTCTGCTTCGTCGTTATGCCCGCTCCGCATCCGTCACACAGCTGCCCGTCGCCTGACTGAACTCGGACTTCCGCCATGCGGCCATGCGGCAGGCGACCGTCCTCGAGCCTGCGGTGGATCAGTCGACGAACGACATCGGCGTCCATACGTTGGCAGTATCCATAGCGGAGAGCGACTCTGTCAATCAGGCGATTACCTATAGAAGTCTAATGGTTTTGCCCTTCGGCCCCCGTGCTATTCTCCTTCGCGGCAGGCTTCACTGATGGAACAGCACGCGTGGGCGTGTATCCGCTGCGCCCGAACGATCGGGTCGGGAGACACCATTATGTTCGGCGCTGTCGGCCTGTCCCACGTCGATTGCCGAAGACCTCGGGTGCTGAGCACCGAGGAGCGCGCTCTTGTCTTCCTCCATTGTTGTGACCACTCTGTCGAGTGTGCGCCCTGCGCCAGCAGCTTCCGCCTGTCAGAACTCGGGTCAGACCTTCGTGGCCACACGAATCTCTGCCCTCACTGTCGTCAAGACCTCACCGACGGCGTCCGCGCGCATCTCCACAAGTGCGACATGATCTCAGAGGAAGTACGGCGCCGGGCGCAGGCAGTACGCGCTGCCTCGGAACGCCTGGTGAAGGAGAGCTGCGAGCCGGGCGATGCAGCAGATGTGTTGCAGCAGGAGGTTGAGACTGCACTTCAGGCACTCAAGGAGGCCATGCGGGAATCGTCCACAGGTATTCCCGAGTCCGATTCCGGTACGAGCATTCGCCAATAATTCGCTGATGCCAGACTTGCGCCTTTGCGCGCGTCCACGGGGTGTCGTAGCGAAGCGTCGGTCAATCGGAAGTAAATCCCTAGTACCGCCCAAGATTACACCCGCTGGGCTTCGAGACGCCGACTGGTCCCGCGGCAAAGCCCCGAAAACACAGCGCCGACGAAGTCCGTCCGAATGGCACATGCAATGCGTGTCCCCAACTTCGTCCAACGTTGCTTAGGGAGCGGCAATGCCGATCCGCGTGGTTGTTGTAGACGACGATGAGGATTTCCTGTGGCTGATCCGCCTTAGCCTCCAGTTGGAGCACGACATAACGGTGATTGGCGAAGCGGAGGAGGCCGAGACCGGTGTTGCGTTGGCTCTTCGAGAGCAACCCGATATTGTCGTGATGGATCTGATGATGCCGCGGATCGATGGATTCGAAGCCACTAAGCAGATCAAACGAAGCCGACCTGCAGTCAAAGTACTAGCCGTGACCTCTCTTTCACTGGACAACGCGATACGCCAGGAGATGCATCGCAGCGGAGCGGATGCGTTTCTGGGCAAGCGCGACGTTGCGACAGCGCTGGCTCCTACGATCCGCTCGTTGGCACAAAGCTAAGCCTTCAACATCAGCCAAGGGGGCCTCATGGCGTCCGAGGAGTCTTTGCGGAGTCTTATTCGGGAAAAGCTCCAAAGCGGGATTCTGCCAGGAGATGACTGCACAAAAGTTTTCGGCGGTGCTTCCAACGGCGAAACCTGCGACGCATGTGGTGTGGCTATTGCGAAGAACCAGCTCGTGATGGAGTGCGTCGGCGAGCACTACCCCAAGACTCTTCAGTTCCACGTGCGGTGCTTCTACATCTGGGATTCAGAGCGACGAACTGGTGACGAGCCGACGTGTCCTTCGGCTCCGGCTGGTTAAACCACGTCGCGCGGGAGTCGATGAAGCTGGGCGCGGAGGGGGAGGTAACGCATATACCCGCCGCTGATCGGCGGGAGCGGCTGCTGGTTCGCGGCGCGCTCAGGAAGGCGTGGGCTGCTTGACTCGGGAGCGGTACCGCTCGGGGACGGCATCTAGGCGATCGGTCCAGTGCACTACGTCCTGCTCATCGATCCAGCGATAGAGATGGCCGACACGTGCTGGAGACTGGCTGCCGCCCGAGTGCGGTTCTCGGGTCGGTGAGGCGGCGGGAACCGCGGGGAGCGCTGGAGGCGCCACCGGGGGCGGCGACGTCGGCGGATTCGGGATCCATGCCCACGTGAACGGCGTGGATACCCCATCGCCTCGCAACTCGTACCGCCCTGTCGGAAATTGCACGACGTTCTGCGTGGGATCGGCGGCAAACGAAACCGTCCCGCTCGGCGCCGTATAACTCACCGGCGGGCTGTAGCTCATTGGTGCGCTGTAGCCCACCGCCGGATCGTAGTAGGCCGGCGGGTAGTACGCTGGGTCGTAAGGGGATGCCGCATAGACCACGGCCGGAGCGCCGGCTATCACCGCGAACGGGAACGACGGTCGGATGAACTGGCGTGGGACGAAACGCTGTGGAGGAAATGGCACCGCGACCGAGCGACTGACTCCCAGGGTCGCGCCCCCGACGACGGGACCACCGCCGAAAGGCCGAGGAAATGGCACCGCGACCGAGCGACTGACTCCCAGGGTAGTGCCCCCGGCGACAGGACCACTGTCGTGAAATCCTTGAGCCCGCTGGGCAAGGGCAGAGCCCGGCGCAACCAGCACACCCATCGCCAGGGCTAGAGAGGCCGCAACGACCACAGGCGCTATCTTCACCGTCAATCTCTTTCCCTCAACTTCCACATGTATTCCACATATAGAAGACGCATTCGAGTGTGCGCCCGTGTACAGGCACCGTCAAGGCGATGAGGTCCGTCGATCGCGGAGTGCTTCCTCCCCCCATTCTGAAAGGACCGCATGGAGTCGCTGCCGCGTTGTCGCAGGCCAGTGAATTTCGCTCGAATATTCTGGGGAATCACCTGATTGTCCGGGTCACTCCCCTGGCCTATGGGTAGGCGTCAAGATGCTACGAATGGATTTCCATCAGGTCACCCAGCAGCGTATGCGTCAGCGCTACGGTGTGCCCGCCGCTCTCTCGGAGTTCGTCGAATCCGCCTTCCGTCTCGCCGGTCGCGGAGTCTTCTGACTACTCAGCCTCCCACCGCGCGGCGCCGAGTGCTCGGCGTCGCTCGGCGTCCGTCCATGAGTGCATCGCAGGCTGAAGTGAGTCAGCGTCTGGAATCCAGCGGAGGCGATCGTGGCAGACCTGGTCTTCATCGTGTCGCGCACGGAGCCAAAACAGTATCTGTACCTCAAGCATGTATTCGCGGACGAGAGCAGGGATGTGGTTCTCGACCGTCGCACAAGCGAGCGGCGCCGGAGCCTGAGGGCGCCGACGATCGAACGACGTCACATCGACCGGCGCCATCGTGACATCACGAGGGAACTACAGTCGTCGGGTTGGGCTCTGGTAAGGCGCCCGGTGACGTACACGGTCGTCCGATGACTCCCCACTTCCCGGTCTCATCCGTGATCCGCGGACCCGGCCCGGAAAAGGTTTCCGAGCCGCCTTAGCCGATCTCCTCCGCGATGGTGTGCATAAGCGGACAATTGGATCGGCTTGACCATCGCGTCGTAGCGACCAACCCCGCACTGCGATCAATTCAGGAAGTCCGCCCCGAGCATCGAACCGATTATCCGGATCGTCGGTGGAAAAGTCCCGCAAACGGGGATGGAGCTATCCGTCGGAGAAGATGAAGAAGAGTGTGCGGCGGTCTGGGGTTATCCACCAGAATCCACACCGTCCACCGAATTATTTCGCTGTCGAGCTTGACAGGATTGTGCTTCGAGGATCACGATGCGCGCGTCGTGTTGGTGTTCATTCGACTCAGATCGTTGCTCTTCGCGTTGTGTCCGGACCATCCGGTGGCACTGTGCGGAACGTGCCACCGGACTTACACGCCCGAGCAGCTCGGGACCAAGATCGGCGACGGCTGCTATCTCTGCCGCGACTGCGGATCCGATCTGAGAGAGTCCGTCGTCGCCCACGCGCGGACGTGCGCGAATCTCATACCGCAGAAGCCACTGGCTCGGATGGCGTCTGTCACCAGCGCCGCGAGCCCTCCAGAGGTTTCGGAGCGTTTCGCGACCCGGCGTAGAGCCCGGCTCGGGTTGGACGTTCACGCGCGAGCCCGGTAGGCCACCGGAAGCGACGCGCTGTGCTAACGGGACTTCTGTGGCCTTTGATCCTCCTCACCGCATATACCATCCTTGTCTGGTATCTCTGGCGCGAAACGACCGCTGAAGTGCTCCCCGTTGCGACTGCTCGCCATGAGGAGTACGCCGAGGATCAGCGGACGACGACCGCGTCGGCCAACCCCTCGAAATCGGCGTCGCCAGTTACGAGTGTCGCCCCGAAGCGTCGGGCTGTGGCGTAGACGAGCGCGTCGGCCATTGCCAGACCGTGTGTCAGGGATAGATCGGCCGCCTCTCTAGCCCGTGTTCGGGCGATCGGCGAGATACTCGATCAAGTCGCTCGAATCGCCTGGATCAGTGGCGGTCCAGACCTCCACCGCGTGCACTCCGAGCGCCCGCTCTTGTCTGTTAGACTCCCGCCAGCGATTCCCCACCGAGGTGCTCATGCGACTCATCGGGCTCGTTCTCGCTGTTAGTCTCGCTTTTGCGCTGCTCGCCGCCGGGGCGCAGCTAGCGCCCAAGGTGGCCCGGGTTGGTGTCTTGGCGGGCGGGCAACTGGGCTATGTCAACCCATCAAGTTCGAGCTGGTCGTCAATCTTCGAGACCGAGACGGCGCTGGGGCTGACGATCCCGCCGTCAGTACTCGGGCGGGCGGACCAGGTTATCCAGTAAACGCGTGCTCGTGACGCACCCGGCGACGCGCTCTAGAGCCGCTGCATGGGATGCGCTCACTAAGAAGATGGGTGACGAGTGGGGGACTCGGTGAATCAGCTGTGCTGGATTTGTCGGAGACAAATAGAAGGTCTCGAAGACTCTTTGATGGCGCCGCTGTTGTCACGTCTGAAATCCAGGGAGCAAGTCCGAGGCTGTTCTCAGTGCGAGGAGTTCCAAAGCGATTGGGGCGTGATCCTGGCTCACTTCTACCACCTCGAGTGCAGCCACTATTGCGCAAACCACACCGATCATCTCTGTTGTGTGTGTAGGACGCCGGGCGACTGCTGAAGGACCGCGACTACCTCTTGCCAGGAGTAGCAACGAGCGCGTTTGGCACTCCCCACCCGCCGCGCAGCGACAGCGTAAGCGCCGGGAGCCTCACCACGAGCTGGGTCGATGGACCGCCGTCAAGGTTCAGGGCGTCCGAACATCCGAGCCCCGTCTTCTCGGACGGCTCCGCGAGAAAGCGTGCGAAGGCGGTGCTCTCGGCCTTATTCGCCACGACGATGACAACGCGACTGCCCGCGGCGCAGACAGCTGTCCGTTCGGCCAGCTGCGGCTTCAGCCCCGGGACCGCGCCTCCGACGACGAGACGGGGGATGCCCTGGATGATGAGCCGATGTGCGAGGGGGTCGGAGATCCCGGAGCCGAGGACGATCCGCGCGTCCGTGCCGCTGACCGCGAGGGCGCCCCAGCTTGCCCGCTTGCCCGTGGCGACAAGGCGTCCCTCGCTGACCGCGAGGCCCATCGCGCGACCGTCGTTGTCAAAGAAGCTGGCATTCACGGCCACGACAGCGGGGAAGGGTGAGGCGATCTGCTCGACGGTTTGTCGCGGCGATGGGCCGCTGGCGGGGACGAGGCGAAGTTCCGCTTCACCAAGATCAACTCTGAAGGCGTGACCTGAGAAGGGCTCACCGTCCGGCGGACGCACGTCGAAGGTCGTGTGGCTGATGCCGGGTGCCACGGTCAGAAACCGAGGCGCTTCCTGCCCCGCCGAGACCGTTACCTCGCCGCATACCGTCAAGAGCCCCAGCAAGACGTGAAGACGCACAATAAGGCGGTGCGTTGCGGGCGCCATCATCCTCTCCCACCGGGTGTCCACATTGTGCGCGCCTCCGGCGGCTTACCGGAAGCCGCTCTTCTCGCGCTCCCGTGCTCGTCGTCGTACGTTTGCCGGGAGCATCGTGCAGACGTACGGGTGCGTGCGGATGCTCTCGGCCAGATCCACCCGGCACGAGGACATAAGTGCTCTCTGCGACTGAATTCGCCGAGCGCGTGAGCCTAGCAATAGCGCCAGACCCTATCACCGGCGCTGGGCCCAGTCCAGAGCCTTCGACCCTCGCCGCCTGATGCCCTCGGAGTACGTGCTCATCGTCGCCGCGCTCATCGTCTTTGTCGGGTATGTCATCTTCGGCGTCACTGGATTCGGCGCCTCGCCCATCACCATCCCGGTTCTCGCCCACTTTCTTCCCCTCACGTTTGTGCTGGCGCTGGCCTCGCTGCTCGACCTCGCCTCTGCGCTGCTGCTCGGCTTTCATACCCGAAGCCAGGCCGATCGTCGCGAGCTCCTGCTCTTGGTGCCCTTCACCTTTCTGGGCCTCGCCCTGGGCGTGACGTTGCTCGTGAAGCTTCCCCGGACCATCACGCTCCTCGCCCTGGGCACCTGCGTCTGCATCCATGCGCTCCACATCGCTCTCCGCCGGGGCTCCACGCGGCAACTCAGTCGAGTATGGGCGGGGCCGGCTGGTGTCGTGGGCGGTGTACTGGGTGCGCTGTTCGGTACGGGGGGGCCTCCGTACGTCGCGTATCTCACCGGCCGGCTGAGAGACCCCGGAGCGCAGCGCGCGACCATCTCGCAGATGGTGATTCTGAGCGTGGGATTGCGGGTGATCGTCTTCGCCGTGGCCGGCTTGCTCTTCACTCGAAATCTCTGGACGGCGGTCGGCCTCCTCCTCCCGGTCGCATGGATCGGGGTGTGGGTCGGCCACAGGATCCAGTTGCGCGTAGCCCCGGCAACGCTCGCACGAGTCATCGCGCTCGCCCTATTCGTGACCGGCGCCGCCCTCATCGTTCGCACCCTGTAGCCACAGGCAAACTTCGCGCTCCTCGAGGAGAAGTCCTTGACCAGTGTGCCCCGCGGCTGGAAACTGACTGCATGAAGCGCCCCGGGACGTCGCCGCCGCCTCGCTGCTTCCGCCTCCCCGGACGCGGTGTCTTCAGATCCCTTCCCAGTCGCTCGTAGCGCGTTCTCGCCGCGACCCAGGCTAGCCGGCGATCAGGCAGTTCTCGCTGGCCCCGTGACGCACAAAACTTTCAGGCACGGCTCGAGCATGACGGCCGAGGACCACGCGGTCATACCAATGAAAGGGAGTTGAGAACATGGAAATGCTCAAGACGCTCGCGGTGATCCTGGTGGTGGCTCCGATGATCTTGACCACCGGGGCGGCAGCCCAGACGCAGACTGAGGACAGGCAGGCACCCGACAAGCAGACAGACGAGAGAGTGGTCGAGGGTCAGGTTCAGAGCATCGACGTATCAGGAACGGCGATAACGCTCACCGACGGCACCAAGCTGCTGACGCCGGCGGGGGCGACACTCCGCCCCGGTGCCCTGATGGAGGGCATGATGGTCGTCGCGAGCTATCGGGAGGAGAACGGCGACAAAGTCTTGACGGGCCTGGCCGTGAAAGATCGAGGACGCGCCCCGGCGACTCCCGGCGACTCGCCCAGGCGGTACTGACGGAACTGACCTCGGCCGGCGAGCCGTAGCTGGCGCCGACGCGTCGGTCGACCGGACGATGCGTCGGCGCCGCATGCCGTAGCCGGTGCGCTGCTAGAGCGGCACCGCGCTGTAGTCGGCGTGGCGAAGCTGGCGCTTGTCCAGTCGCGTGATGCG
>Ga0209377_1001571_pt1 | contig 15387 bp, 12 predicted proteins | sample GraSoiAngelo_141_FD_185898 | JGI IMG/M metagenome (GOLD analysis project Ga0209377, IMG submission 185898) | Grasslands soil microbial communities from the Angelo Coastal Reserve, California, USA - 14_0929_12_40cm (SPAdes) (version 2) | ecosystem: Environmental > Terrestrial > Soil > Grasslands ...
TGCGCGAGGAATTCGTACGTGAGATCCGCACGTCGAAACCCGACGTGCTGATCACCTTCGACCCCAATGTCCCGTATCGCTACCACCCCGACCACCGCGTCGTCGGCCGTGTTGCCCTTGATGCCGCGTGGCCCTGCGCTCGCGACCCGCTCACGTTTCCGAAAGCAGGCGAGCAGCACGAGACCAAGGAGGCCTGGTGTTTCGCCGGCCAGCAGCCGACGCTCGAAGTCGACGTGAGTGACGTCCTCGAGGACAAGATCGAAGCCAGGCTCGCGCATGCGAGCCAGACTGGAAGTCCTGCGGGCCTGCGGCGGCGCTGGCGGTTCAGCGCGAGGGTGGAAAGGTTTCACCAAGTAGACCTTCGATAGAGTTAGCCCCCGTGGAACCGCCAGTCGCTGGTCCGCGTCTCGACGTCAAGACGTCTGTATTTGAAGGTCCGCTGGAACTTTTGCTCGCGCTCGCAGAACGCGAAGAGGTCGACATCTTCCAGGTCTCGCTGTCTCACGTCACCGACGCATACCTCGCAGAGATCGCCACGCGCGACGTAGCGGATCCGCAGGAAATGGCGGAGTTTCTATGGATGGCGGCGCGCTTGCTGCTGTTGAAGTCGATCCGCCTGCTGCCGGGCGAGCCGCCGACCGAGGAGGAGACCGACCTGCTCGGTTGGGAGGAGGAGGTCCGCAAGCGACTCGAGGAGTACCGCGAGTACAAGCTGATGGCCGAAGGCCTGATGGAGCGCGCGTCGCAGGAGACGTTCTCGTTTCCCCCTCCCGCGCGTCCGGTTGAGTCGGCGGGTCAGGAAGAGCCGCTCGAGATCGGGCTCCTCGTGGTGGCCTTCAACAGTGTCCTGGCGCGCATCCCGCCGCGGCCCGTCGTGGTCACCGGCCGGACCTGGACCCTTGAGGAGAAGCTCGATCTCATCACGCGACGCCTCCGCGAGGGCCCGATCGAGCTGCTCGAGCTCATACTCGAATCTGAGGACCGACTCGAGGCGGTGGTCACCTTCGTCGCTGTGCTCGAGCTGCTGCGTCGCTCGGCGATCAGCGTGCGGCAGAAGGAACGCTTCGGTGCGATCCACATCGAATCGAGGCAACCTTGAGCGACCTGGCCGCGGCGATAGAAGCGATTCTCTTCAGCTCGAACCGTCCCCTCACATTGCGCGAGCTGCAGCAGGCGACGGACAGCGACCGGACGGCGGTTGAGCATGCGTTGGATGAGCTCCGCGGGGCGCTGGACGGACGCGGCGTGATGGTGATGCGCCACCACGACGAGCTCCACCTTGCGACTCGCCCCGCCTTCGCCGCAGCCGTGCGCAGGGCGCTTCGCCCCGAAGTCTCCGGCAAGCTTTCGGCGGCCGCATACGAAACGCTCGCCATCGTCGCCTACCAGCAGCCGGTGCCTCGCGCGCGCATCGAGGAGGTGCGCGGCGTCAACTGCGAAAGCGTCCTTTCCAACCTCGAGCTTCGCGACCTGATCGTCGAAGTCGGACGCGGCAGCGGACCCGGGCAGCCAAAGCTCTATGGAACGACGATGCGATTTCTGCAGGTGATGGGGCTGGAATCGCTCGACCACCTGCCGAAACCGACCGCCGGAACCGCGTGATTGGAAAGGCTGAATCGCTTCCTGGCGCGATCGGGCGTCGCCAGCAGGCGTGGCGCCGATGATCTGATCTCGTCGGGTTCGGTGCTCGTCAACGGCGACCGCCCGCCGCCTTCCGGCGTGCTCGTCGACCCGGATCGCGACGTCGTCACCGTCGACGGGCTTGTGGTCAAGCCGCGTATCAAGCATCGCTACCTGATGCTCAACAAGCCTCTGGGCGTGATCACGACCGCGAAGGACGAAGCGTCGCGGCCGACGGTGCTCGACGCGGTCGGCGATGAGGGCATGGCGGGCCACCGCCTCTTTCCAGTCGGCCGGCTGGACGCGGACACGACCGGTCTTCTCGTCCTCACTGACGACGGCGAGCTCGCCTTCCGTCTCACGCATCCGCGCTACAAGGTTGCCAAGGAATACATCGCGGTCGTCGTGGGCAGCCCGAATGGGAAGGACGTCGAGTCCCTGAGAACTGGGGTTGAGCTGGAGGATGGCAAGACGGCGCCGGCGGAGGTCGAGATCGTGAGCTTCGACCCGGCCCCCGGCGCAGCCCGCACCGAGCTCCGCATGGTCATCCGTGAAGGCCGCCACCGCCAGGTCCGCCGGATGCTGCATGCGATCGGGCACAAGGTGCAGTCGTTGCGTCGCACCGGCTTCGGCCCGTTGAAGCTAGGCCGGTTGAAGACCGGTGATTGGCGGGTCCTGGGCGAAGCCGAGGTCGAAGCCCTGCGCCGCGCGGTTCGGATCGAGCCCACGTGATCGTCGCGATCGACGGCGGTGTGGCGACTGGAAAGTCGGCCGTGGGGAAGCGTGTGGCTGAGCGCCTCGGCCTCCCCTTCATCGACAGCGGTCTCATGTACCGAGCCATAACCAGGCTGGCCGCCGAACGCGGCGTCGACCCGGGCGACGCCGACGCGACAACCAGGCTGGCGGAATCGGTGCAATTGACGGTCGAAGGCGATCGCGTGTGGGCCGATGGGGTGGAGCTGACCGAAGGTATCTACGACGCCGACTTCGCCGAGGCTCTACCGCGCATCTCGGCGATCCCCGGCGTACGCGCGGCGCTCGTGGACCAGCAGCGGCGGCTGGCGCGCGATGGCGTCGTGATGGCGGGCCGCGACATCGGCACCGTCGTGTTTCCGAACGCCGACCACAAGTTCTTCCTCACGGCGAGCCTCATCGAGAAGGTGCGGCGCCGTGCGGCTCAGTACGAGCGACGTGGAGAGGCGGTGGACGAGGAGGCGATGCGCAAGGAGGTCGAGCTGCGCGATCGCGTCTGCGGCCCGCGCCGGATGCGGTGTCCATCGACACCGACAACCTCGACGTCGATCAGGTGGTCGACGTCATCGTGCGGCTGGTCGAGGCCGGACGCGCCACGCCATGACATACGCGTTCATGCGCTGGCTCATGCGCGCGATGACGCGTACCTATCTGATCGGCCTCTTCAAGGTCGTCGGACTGGAGAACGTTCCGCGTCACGGCCCGGTGATCATCTGTCCAAACCATTCGGCCACCCTCGATCCGCCGCTGGTGCCGGCATTCTTGCCGCGCGGCGATTCGTGGAGCATGGCGAAATCCGAATACTTCAAGCGCGCCCACATCGCCTGGATATTCCGTCTATATCACGCGTTCCCGGTCATACGCCACTCCGCGGACCGTACAGCCATGCGCACGGCATTTGACATCCTCAAGTCTGGGCAGGCGCTGATCATCTATCCGGAGGGAACCAGGGTCGAGTCGGGCGTGCTGGCTGAGCCCGAGCCGGGGGCCGGCTTCATCGCGCAGAGGGCGGCGTGCCCCGTCGTCCCGGTGGGCCTCACCGGAACGCGGGACTGCCTTCCGAAAGGCGCCCACTGGCCGCGGCGGACGCATGTGAGCATCACGTTCGGGAAGCCGTTCCTGGTTCTCTCCAAACGTTCCGACGGCACGAGGGTGAAGCGAGAAGAGGCGGCGCAGGCGATCATGCTCGAGATCGCGGAGCTGCTGCCAGAGCACCAGAGAGGCGCGTTCAGAGACCTGCCGATGTGGCGCCAACGACTCCGAGGCGTAACGACCCCGATAGAACGCTAAATAAGCGTAGCCAGGGCGGCCGGGTTTATCCCGGCCGCAACTCGGTGTGCCTTTTGACTGCCAGCGTGGCGAGGCGTGATATTCAGCAAATCCCTTCAGCGGGAAAGAGCGCAGCGCCTCGGCGAAGCCGACGCGCGATGAGGGAAAACCGGCAGGTTTTTCCTCATAACCGCTATGTAATAGCGGGTCTCGCCCAGTCCTCTTCGGTGAGGCTGCCGAGGGCGGGGTTGAAGCAGGCGTCGAAGGCCTCCTTCAACGTCTGGGGCGTCAGGCGCGGCGGTTCCTGGCGGTAGTTCGCGAGGTCCACAAGGCGGGCGATCAGCGCACGTGGGTGCGAACCGCGCAGCGGTTTCTTTCCATACAGGTTGTTGAGCAGATACCCGATCGCCTTCTCGTCGAACGACACGCCCTGCCGGTCGCACTCGTAGCGCAGGATGCGGCCGAACGCTTCCGGCGACGGATTGCTCACTCCGATCTTGTAAGCCATGCGGCGGAGGAAGGCTTCGTCGACGAGCTCGGTGGGGGACAGGTTGGTGGAGAAGACGATCTGGCACAGGAACGGCAGCTCGATCTTGCGGCCTGAGGCCGATAAGTCGAGGTAGTCCACCTTCTTCTCCATCGGCACGATGAATCGGTTGAGGAGGCGCATCGGCGGCACTTCCTGGCGGCCGAAGTCGTCGATGACGAACACGCCCGCGTTGGCTTTCCACTGAAGCGGGGCTTCGTAGTAACGGTTGGACGAGTCATACGTGAGGTCTAGCTGCTGCAGCTTGAGCTCGCCGCCGGCGACGACGACGGGCCGCTCCACCTTGACCAGGCGCCGGTCGATGGGCTGCGCTCCGTCCGCGATCTTGTGGTAGACGGGGTCGATCACTCGGATGATCTCGTCGCCCACCGCGACGGCGTGGGGAATCTCGACCGGCGCACCCATCAGGAGCGCCATGCGCTCGGTGATCGTGCTCTTGCCGTTGCCGGGCGCACCGAAGATGAAGAGCGATGCGCGCGACACCATCGCGCCGCCGATCTGATCGATGACATGCTGCTCCAGCTCGAGGGTGCCGAGGGCCTTCTTGAGTGAGGCGTCGGTCACGTTGGCCTTGCCGGTCGACTGCGAGCGGATCAGGGTCAGGTAGTCGTCGAAGTTGATCGGGCACGGGCCGAGGTATCGCGTCTGCACAGCCGACATCTCCGCGGCGCGCTGCCTGCCGGCGCTCGACACGGTGTAGTTCATGCGCACCGGGATCGGACGACCTTCGAGCCCGGGCTCGTTGGAGAAGCCCAACGTGTCCATGAGCTGCGACTTCTGGAACTCTTCGATCAAGGGCTGCAGGCTCTCGAAAGGAAGCCCGAGCCGGGTCTCGATCGACGCGCCGCTCAGCTGATCGGCAAAGGCCAGCGTGCGCAACAGCAGGCTGGCGACCAGGTCCCTTCTGACGTGTAGGTCCTCGAGTTTCTTCGGGGCCTCGATCGCTCCGGTCTGCATCGCCGCGCAAATATACCAACCGCCGCTCAAGGGGCGGCCCCTGATAGAGAATCGGCGGCGCCCGTAAAATCCAGGTCGCCGGTGCCGGAATACGCAGCCCTTGACCTCGAGACGACAGGTCTCGATCCGGGCCGCGACCGAGTGATCGAAGTCGGCGCGGTCGCGTTTACGCCCGAAGGCATCACCGCGTCCATGGAGCGCCTGGTGGATCCCGGGCGATCCGTGCCTGAGCCCGTCCTCCGGCTCACCGGGATCAAGCCCGAGGAGCTCCGAGGCGCGGCGACCGAGGAGGTGGCGCTGGCCGAGCTGGGAGCGTTCCTGCGCGGGCGTCAGCCGGTCGGACACGGTGCGCGGTTGGACGTCGACTTCCTCACCGCGGCGGGCCACTGGGACGAGGCGTCGGAGATTCTCGACACGCTCGATGTCGCACGCATCCTCATGCCCGCCGCCGCCAGCCACAGCCTTCCGCTTCTGGCGACGGAGCTGGGGTTCGGGCAGCCACGGCCTCATCGAGCGCTCGATGACGCGGATGCGACACGCCAGCTGCTGCTCCGGCTCCGCGAAGAGGCGGCGGGGCTCGACGAAGGGCTGAAAGAGCCGATGCTTGCGCTGGTCGCGCCGTACACGTGGCCGATCGCCCGATTCTTCGCGGACGCGCTGACGGCGCCGAATCCGGATCCAGTGCCCGCCTCCGCCGCAAGAGCGCACGTCCATCACGAGGCGAAGTCGGCGCAACCGCCGGACGACCCCGGCCTGGTCGCTGCCCTGCTCGGTCCCGAAGGCCCGCTCGCGGGCCTGCTTCCCGGCTACGAGCACCGCGAGCCGCAGCTGCAGATGCTGCTCGCCGTGGCGCAGATCCAGGCTCGCGGCGGCAGCCTCCTGGTCGAGGCGGGCACCGGTACGGGCAAGAGCCTTGCCTACCTCGTGCCCTCGATCGCGCGCGCTGTGCGTCATGGGGAGCGCGTGGTGGTGTCGACCGACACGCACACCCTGCAAGAGCAGCTCATGGGCAAAGACTTGCCGGGACTGCGCGAATGGCTGCCCTGGGAGTTCAAAGCCTGCCTGCTCAAGGGCCGCTCGAACTACGTCTCATTGCGCCGATGGCGGCGGTTTCTCGCCGAGCCGTGCCGCGACGCCGACGAGCTCCGCTTCAAGCTCAAGGTTCTCGTCTGGCTGCACGGCACCGAGAGCGGTGACCGCTCAGAGCTGCGCCTCTACGGCCGCGAGGAGGTGTCGTGGGCTCGCATCGCCTCCGATCCGCTCGATTGCGTGGGCATCCACTGCACGAAAGAGGACTGCTACGTACACCGGGCCCGCGCCGAAGCCGAGGCGGCGGATCTTGTCGTCGTGAACCACGCGCTCCTCCTCGCGGACGCCGAGATCGGAGGTGGCCTGCTGCCCGAATACGACCACCTGGTCATCGATGAAGCCCATCACCTCGAGGACGCCGCGACGCGCGGGCTGCGCCAGGAGGTCGACGGGCCCGGCCTTCAAGCTCTGCTCGAGAGGTTGGGAGGGGAGGGGTTACTTCTCGAGCTTCGGCGTCTACCGCATCTGGGTGCGTCCGACGACGCGTTTGCGGACGCGATGCCGTTGACGTTGGTCGCGGGCGAGCGCGTGCGGGAGCTCTTTGCCCTGACGGTCGGCTGGGTGGGAGGCCGCCTCAACGACTCGGAACGTCGTGAAGACTGGCTGCGCATCACTCCGGCCGTTCGCGAGGACGAAGGCTGGGAGAGTGTGAGGCTCGCGGGCGAGAATGCGACCACCGCGCTGGCGGCGCTGGACACGGCGCTGCGGCGCGCGGTTGGCGGCGCACGCGAATGGCTCGGCGGATCGGAGCCGGACCAGAGCGTGCGCGAGCTCGAGATCATCCGCGGCCGGCTCGCGGCATCCGCCACCCTGCTCGACGAGGCCCTGCTGAAGCCCGACCCCAATCGGGTCTACTGGTTCACGCTGTCGGCTCGGAGCGAGAACCTCGTCCTGCGGGCCGCCCCGATCAACGTCGGCACGCTGCTGCGTGAGCGCGTGTACTCGGAACGCCGTTCGACCGTGGGTGGGACGTTCGACTATTTTCGATCGCGCATCGGGCTCGGACCGCAGGCGGAAGAGCTCATCCTGCCGTCGCCGTTCGACTTCCTGCATCAGGCTCTGGTGTGCCTGCCCACCGACCTTCCGGCACCCGAAGACGAAGGCTTCGATGCCGCCGTCGAGCGGATCGTGGCCGCAGTGGCGCAACGGGTCGGCGGCCGGACGCTGGTCTTGTTCACGTCGCACCGGCAGCTCCGTGATGTGCACGCGGCGCTCAAGCAGCGCGTCGACCTCGACGACGTGCTCATCCTCGCGCAAGGCATCGACGGCCAGCGCCGGCAGCTGCTCAAGGCGTTCGAGGAGTCGGAGCGCCCGCTCTTGCTCGGGACCTCGAGCTTCTGGGAGGGGATCGATGTTCCCGGCGAGCGCCTGAGCTGCGTGGTCATGGTTCGACTCCCGTTTCCGGTGCCCACCGATCCCGTCTATGCGGCTCGCGCGGAGCGTGTACGAGACCCGTTCACGCAGCTGGCGCTCCCCCAGGCGGCCTTGCGACTGAAGCAAGGATTCGGCCGTCTCATTCGCAGGTCCAGCGACCGCGGCGCGGTGGTGATCCTCGACAACCGCATCCTCGGGCGCGACTACGGGAAGGCGTTCCTCGATGTGCTGCCGCCGGCATCACGCTTTGTAGGCCCGGCCTCAGACATCCCTGACCGGGTAGGTGATTGGTTATTGCAAGAGTGAATCGCCCCACCCCCGAGAGGCTCGCTGCGCGAGCCAGTCGGGACCTCCCCCCAGGGCGGGGAGGCGAGTGAGCCGTCTGTACGTCGTCGCGACGCCAATTGGCAACCTCGAAGATGTAACCGCGCGAGCCGTGCGCGTTCTGGGCGAGGTGGATGCGATCGCAGCCGAGGACACGCGAGTCACCTCGCGGCTGCTCGCGCGCCACGGCATCCGCAAGCCGATGATCAGCTACCGGGCGCCTGTCGAACGACTCGGGCTGCCACGCGTGATGGCGGCACTGACGCTCGGCGATGTCGCGCTGGTCAGCGACGCCGGATCACCAACGCTCTCCGACCCAGGGCAGGCTCTGGTCGCGGCCGCGTGGTCGGCCGGGCACACGGTGGTGCCGATCCCAGGCGCCAGCGCGATCACGGCGGCTCTATCGGTGGCCGGGTATGGCGGACCAGGCTTCACGTTCCTCGGCTACCTGCCGCGCAAGCCGGGCGAAATGCGCCGGCTCCTCGCTCCGCTTTTGACTGATCCGCGGCCTGCGGTGGCCTTCGAGTCGCCCTATCGAGTGCGCAAGTCTCTCGCGCTGATCGCCGAGGTCTTACCGGAGCGGCACATCACTGTGGGACGCGAGCTCACCAAGCTCCACGAGCAGGTGCTGCGCGGAACAGCCGATGAAGTCCTGGACGCGCTCGGCGACCCGCCGCGGGGCGAGTTTACCCTTGTGATCTCAGGTGCCTGAAAAACGAACAGTCCTGGTTGCGCCGGCGTGGCCTTATGCCAACGGCCCACGCCACATCGGTCACGTGGCCGGCTTCGCCGTGCCCGCCGATGTCCTCGCCCGTTTCGAGCGCCTACGAGGCTCGCGCGTGCTCATGGCGAGCGGTACGGACGAGCACGGCACGCCGATCACCTACGAGGCGGACAAGCAAGGAATTCCGCCGCGCGAGTTCGTCGATCGCAACAACGCGCTGATCGTCGAGGACCTTCGCCGCCTGGGCATGACTTACGACATCTTCACGCGCACCACCACGCGCAACCACTACCGGGTCACCCAGGACATGTTCCTGAAGCTCTACGAGAAGGGCTACTTGATCAAGAAGACGCAGCTCGGCGCCTTCGATCCGGTGAGCGGGCGCACGCTGCCCGACCGTTACATCGAAGGCAAGTGTCCGATCTGCGGGTTTCCTGAGGCACGGGGCGACCAGTGCGACAACTGCGGCAACCAGCTCGACCCGACCGATCTCATCAATCCGCACCAGCGAGGAAGTGACGCGCCGGTCGAGTTTCGGGAAACCGAGCATTACTTCTTCGACCTGCCCGCCTTCGGCCGGCAGCTGAAGGAATGGATCGAACGCCACGACGACTGGCGGCCGAACGTTCGCAAGTACTCGCTCGAGTTCGTCACCAACCTCAAGCCGCGCGCCATCACGCGCGACCTGGATTGGGGCGTGCCGGTGCCGCTCCCCGGTTGGGAAGACAACCCGCACAAGAAGATCTACGTGTGGTTCGACGCCGTCATCGGTTACCTCTCCGCCTCCATCGAATGGGCGGCGCAGCGCGGCGAACCGGACGCATGGACCGACTGGTGGCATAACCCCGCCAGCCACCACTACTACGTGATGGGGAAGGACAACATCACGTTCCACACCGTCATGTGGCCCGCGATCCTCATGGGCGCGGGCGATCCGGAGCGCCCGCTCGACCTGCCGGACGACATCGTGGCGAGCGAGTTCCTGCACATGGAAGGCAAGAAGCTCTCCACCAGCCGCGGCCAGGTCATCTACGTGAAGGATTTCCTGGATCGCTACGACGCCGATGCGCTGCGCTACTACCTGATGATCGCGGGCCCTGAGAACCAGGACACTGATTTCACGTGGGCCGAGTTCGTGCGGCGGAACAACGACGAGCTCGTCGCCACGTGGGGCAACCTGGTCCACCGCACGCTCGTCAACGCCCATCGCAACTTCGGCGCCGTGCCGGAGCCGGAGAAGCTTACGGAGGCTGACGAGGCGCTCATCAAGGAGGTCGAGGCGGCGCTCGATCGGGTCGCGGCCGAGCTGGGCCAGGCGCGATTTCAAATCGCGTTGAGGTACGTGATGACGATGGCGGCCCGGGTCAACGTCTACCTCGGCACGGAGCAGCCGTGGCACACCATCAAGACCGATCGTGGGCGGGCCGGCACGGTGCTGTACGTGGCCCTCCGCTGCGTCGACAATCTCAAGACGATGCTCACGCCGTTCGTGCCGTTCTCCGCACAGCGTCTTCACCGCATGCTCGGTTACGACGACGTGATTGCGCCGCAGCCTGAGGTGCGCGAATTCTCGGATGACGGCGCCACGCACACTGTCATCACGGGCGATTACTCCAGTGACAATCGCTGGCGACCGTCGGAGCTGCCGCCAGGCCGCGCCTTGCCTCCTCCGGAGGCCCTCTTCAAGCGCCTCGATGACGTAGACCCCACGAACGCGGGCGATCAAGACGCGGAGCCGCTCGCATCTTCGTAGACACGCATCTCCATTTGGAGGAGCTGGGCCACCCGGGCGAGGTGGTGGCGCAGGCGGTCACCGCCGGCGTCGATCGAATGATCGCGGTGGGGGTCGACCTCGAGCACAGCGAGCGGGTGGTGGCCCTCGCCCACGAATTTCCGCAGGTGTTCGCGGGCGTCGGACACTACCCGACGGATACTCCAGAGCCAGACATTGAAGCGCTTCGCAGGCTCGCGTCAGACGAACGCGTGGTCGCCATCGGCGAGGTCGGCCTCGACTTCGTGGACGTCAACAGCCCGTCGCACGACGTACAGCAGACCCGCTTCGAAAAGCTGCTCGCGCTCGCGGTGGAGCTGGACCTGCCGGTATCGATCCACAACCGCGGCGCCGCCGATGAAGTCGCCGCCGCGATCAAAGCGCATCCGGGCTTGCGGGGATCGATGCATTACTTCGCTCTCGAATGGGATTGGGCTCAGCGATTCTTGGATCTGGGCTTCTACCTGTCGTTCGCAGGCCTCGTCACCCGGCCGAGCCGGAACGCGCTGCGCGAAGTCGTCAAGCAGTGCCCCGCCGATCGCCTCCTCCTCGAGACCGACTCGCCGTACGGCCAGGCACACATTCGCATGGGCGTGCCGAACCGGCCCGCCTACCTCCTGGACACGGCGACTCTTGTCGCTGAGCTCCGGGGCATCACCCTGGAGGAGCTGGCAGACATCGAGCGCGCCAACGCGTTCGCTTTGTTCCGCAAGATGACGTGATCGACCCGGCCGACCCGGATCAGCTCTCGAAGCTGCTCCACCGGCACCGCATCGACCTGAAGAAATCCCTCGGCCAGAACTTCCTCATCGATCCGGCACTGCGCGATCGCATCGCCGAAGCGCCAGGAGTGACTGGCGAGGATGACGTCCTCGAGGTCGGCGCCGGAGCCGGAGCGCTGACGGTCGCATTGGCTCAGCGATGCCGCCGGCTCGTCGCCGTCGAGCTCGACCACCGCTTCATTCCTGTGCTGCATGAGGTGGTCGGCGCCTTCCCCAACGTCGAGATCGTGCAGTCAGACATCTTGCGGCTGGATCAAGCCCAGAAATTTCCGAATGGGGGTCACATCGTCGCGGGCAACATCCCATACAACCTGACTGGCGCTCTGATCCGAAAGCTGCTCGACACGTCGCCGCGTCCCCATCGCCTCTCGCTCGTGGTCCAGAAGGAAGTGGCCGAGCGCTGGACGGCGACGGGCGGTGCGAGCCTCGCCACCGTTGCGGTGCAGGTGTTCGCAACCGCGAACTTGCGGTTCACGATTCCCGCGTCGGCTTTCACGCCGGCGCCGCGCGTCGACTCGGCGTGCGTCGTGCTCGAGGTGCGCGAGCGGCCGGCCGTCGACGTCCCCGACCTGGATGCCTTCTTCCGGCTCGTCGAGGCGGTGTTCCAATTTCGCCGGAAGCAGCTGGGCGGAGCGTTGGGCCGCATCAGTGGCATCGGCAGCACGAGCGCCGCGGCTCGCCTGCGCGAGTCGGGCATCGATCCCGAACGGCGGCCGCAGACGCTCACGCTCGGCGAGTGGGAGGCGGTCTACCGAGAATTCAATGCCAGACCCTCTCGCTAAGCTCTGACGGCGGTGGAAGCCCCATTCCGGTTCCCGGTCGAGACCCCTGGCGGTTTTCGAACCGTCCTGCGGTTCACCGCGTTCAGGAACATCTGGTTTGCTCAGCTCGCCGCACAGCTCGCCGACAAGTTCCTGCTCTTCTCGCTGATCATCCTCGCGTTCAAGATCTCGGGCGGCAGCACTCCGGTGGCCATCGTCCTCCTGACGTACACGGTGCCGTCGGTGTTGCTCGCGCCGCCGGCGGGCGTGATCGCGGATCGCGTCAACCGCAAGCAGATCATGATGTGGTCGAACTTCGGTCGCGCCGGAGCAGTGGCGCTGATCCCGCTGGCCGCGCTCGTTCCCGGATTGCAGAACGACTTCCTGCATCTGCTGCTGATCACGCTGATCTTCTCGTCGGTCGGCCAGCTGTTTGCGCCCGCGGAGGCGGCGGTGATCCCGACCATCCTTCCGCGCTCGGCGCTGATAACCGCGAACTCGATGGCGCTGCTGACCATGGTTCTCACACTCGTGGTAGGCGGAGCGCTGGCCCCGATCCTTTCGCGCATCGACCTCTACGCGCCCTACTGGATGGCCGCCGTGCTGCTCACCATCGCCGGAGCGCTGATCTTCGCGTCCGACATCCCGCCGCTCGAGCGCACGCACGAGCCGCCGGTGACAGAGTCACGCAACCGCTTCCACAGGATGGTGGTGGACATCAAGGAGGGCCTGGATGCGCTCCGCGCGTCCCCCGGCCTGATGCTCGCGTTCGGCCAGGTGAGCATCGCGGTCCTGGTGCTCTTCATGCTCTTCACACTCGCGCCCGCGTACGTGAGCCACGTGATCGGAATCGCCGCACAGGACTCTTACGTGATCCTTGGACCGGCGACCGGCGGAGCCATCCTCAGCGCTGTCCTGCTCGGCCAGTTCCTCCGCCACGTGGACCGCTCGCGCATCTTGATTGGATCGCTCATCGCGAACGGGGTCACGCTCCTGGCGCTTGCGGCCGTTCCGCAGGCGATGGTGCAGGTGCCCGATCTTCGCGTCCACGCTCGGATCACGGGTGCGGTCTTCAGCCTGTTGCTCGGCATCGAGTTCGGCGCGATCATGATCCCGGCCATCACCTACCTCATGGAGAGCACGAGCGATGAGCTGCGCGGCCGGATCTTCGCTCTCCTCTACATGGTGATCAACGGAGTCACCGCCATTCCTGTGCTCGCGGCGGCTGCGCTTTCCGACCTTGTCGGCACCGCGCACGTCATCGGAGGGTTGGGGGTCCTGCTGGTCGCGGGAGCGGTGACGTTCGCTATTGCCGGGCGGCGCGCATTCGCGCCAGCACCGCAATGACTACGAGCAGGGCGATGACGACCACGCCGCCGATCCCGATGTCGCGGATGACGGCTGCGATCAGGGCTAGGTTGCTGCCGAGCAGGTAGCCGGCCACGCCGACGGCGACGGCCCACGCCAGGCCGCCAAGGGCGCTGAACACCTGGAAGCGCCAGAACGGCATGTGCGCCATCCCGGCGAGCATCGAGCCCCATGTCCGCAAGCCGAGGATGAATCGCGCGGTCAGGACCGCCTTGTCGCCGTGGCGGGCGAAGAACATCTCGGCGCGGGCGATGTGTTCCGGGCGGATCCGAAAGATGCTGCCGAAGCGTTCGATGAACGGCCTGCCTCCGCGATGGCCGAGGTAGTAACCGATGTCGGCGCCGGCGACCGAACCGAGAAACCCGAACAAGATCACGAGGACGATGCTGTGGTTCCTCGCCGCCGCCCACGCGGCCGCGGCCAGGAGCAGCGCTTCGCCTGGAAAGGGCACACCGGCGCTTTCGATCAGGATGCCGAGCCCGGCGGCGGGGTAGCCGAGCGCGTCGACGATCGCGGTTGGGTTCACGGGGCTTCATATACTGACGGCCTCATGGCCGGCTACGGAGACCACGAATCGAGCGAAGATCCGCTCCACATCCTTCGCCATTCGACCGCGCACCTGCTCGCCGCCGCGGTCATGGAGCTTTATCCCGACGCCAAGTACGGCATCGGCCCGCCCGTGCAGGACGGCTTCTACTACGACTTCGCGTTCAGCAGGCCGATATCGGAGACCGATCTCGGCGCCATCGAGTCGCGCATGCGACGGATCGCGCAGGAAGACCGGCCATTCGTCAAGGAGACGATGTCGCGGCAGCAGGCGATCGACGAATTTCGCCGTCGCGGCCAGGACTACAAAGTGGAGCTGATCAACGACAAGGTCGAAGGCGACGACGTCAGCGTCTACCACACCGGTGATTTCCTCGACCTGTGCCGCGGGCCCCATGTGCGGTCGACCAAAGAACTGAAGGCCTTCAAGCTCCTGCGCGTCGCGGGTGCGTACTGGCGTGGCGACGAGAAGCAACCGCAGCTGACGCGCATTTACGGAACCGCGTGGTCCAACGCCAAAGAGCTCGACGATTACCTGAAGTTCCTCGAAGAGGCCGAGAAGCGCGACCACAAGAAGCTGGGCAAAGACCTGAAGCTGTTCATGGTCGACGAGCGCGTCGGCCCGGGTCTTCCGATCTGGTTGCCGGCAGGAGCCACCGTCCGCCGCGAGCTGGAACGCTTCATCGTCGACGAAGAGCTGGCGCGGGGATACCTGCATGTGCGCACGCCCGACGTTGCGCGCCTGGACCTGTACCGGCAGAGCGGCCACGCCCAGCTGTACGCCGAGTACATGTATCCCCCGATACGATTCGAGGACGGCGAAGAGCTGGAGCTCCGTCCCGTGAATTGCCCGCATCACATCGTCGTCTACCAATCAGAGCTGCGCAGCTATCGGGAGCTGCCCATGCGCATCGCGGAGATCGGTAACAACTGGCGCTACGAGCGCTCAGGAACCCTGGCCGGACTAAACCGAGTCCGCGCCTTCGCGCTCAACGACGCGCACATCTTCTGCACGCCAGACCAGCTGATGGACGAGGTCAAAGGCGCGATCGACATCGCGCTGTATTTCTCGAAAGTGCTGGGCATCGATGAGTTTTCGTACCGGCTCTCCGCTCGCGACAACGTGAAAGAGAAGTGGCTGGGCACCGAAGAGGAGTGGCAGCGAGCCGAGGCGGCTCTCATGGAAGCGCTCGAATCGATGGGCCAGAACTACGAAGTCGGCGTCGGCGAAGCCGCGTTCTACGGGCCGAAGATCGACTTCCAGGTCCGCGACGCCCATCGGCGTGAGTTCACGAACTCGACCGTGCAGGTCGACTTCCAGCTGCCCGAACGCTTCGATCTCGAGTACGTCGCCGAGGATGGGTCGCGGCAGCGCCCGGTCATGGTCCATCGCGGCGCCGCCGGCGCGATGGAAAGGCTGTTCAGCTACCTCATCGAGCGCTGGGTGGGGGCGTTCCCAACCTGGCTGCATCCGGTGCAGGTGGTGGTCATCCCGATCACCG
>Ga0209377_1001575_pt1 | contig 15341 bp, 6 predicted proteins | sample GraSoiAngelo_141_FD_185898 | JGI IMG/M metagenome (GOLD analysis project Ga0209377, IMG submission 185898) | Grasslands soil microbial communities from the Angelo Coastal Reserve, California, USA - 14_0929_12_40cm (SPAdes) (version 2) | ecosystem: Environmental > Terrestrial > Soil > Grasslands ...
GGATGTTCTCGAGGATTGCGTAATTGGAGTTTGCAAAATTGAGCGACGTGTTGCTGCTGCGCCGGAACCCCAGGCCGAGAGACGCAGAATTGGAAATCAGAGTCGGGGCTTCCGAGTTCAAGAGGTTATAGCGCACGTTGAACTTGTTGTGCTCGTTCAGATTGAAATCGACGCGCGCGAGGAACCGCGTCGAGGGGATTCGGAAGTCATAGTTCTGGTAGGGACCGGTCGCGTAGTTGAAACTGTTCTGCAAGTACCTGCTGAGGGAATCGAGATCGGACGCGAGGACGCGCGTCATGGTCCCGGTGGCGGTCTGGCCACCAGGATTCGCTTGGAATGTCGTTCCCGGCTGCGTCTGGTGGTCATCCTCGTAACTCGCGAAGAAGAACAGCTTGTTCTTGATGATCGGTCCGCCCAGCGCGACGCCGATGTCTTTGTAGTCGAAGGTCCCGGGGTTGAAGGTGTTCGGGCCGGCGTGGGTCCCCACGTAATCGTTGTTGCGCGTGTTGTAGAACATCGAGCCACTGAACTGGTTGGTGCCGCTCTTGGTGACCATGTTGATGCCGGCACCAACGAAATTCCCCTGCCGCACGTCGTAGGGCGCAATCGCGACCTGCACCTGCTGCAACGCGTCGAGCGAGATCGGCGTCACACCCGTGCGGTCGCCCGGCTGTCCGGCAAGACCGAACGAGTTGTTGAAGTAGGATCCGTCGATCGTCATGTTGTTCAGGCGGTTATCCTGCCCGGCAAACGAGAACCCGAACGACATGGGACTGTATTGCGGGGTCAGACGGAGCAGGTCCTCCACTCGGCGGCTGATCGTCGGAAGGTGCTGCAGCTGCTCGGTGCCGATGGTGGTTGCGGCACCGGTCCGTTCCGAGCTGATGACGTTGTCGTTCGTCGCGGTCACCGGGATTGCGGCCAGCTCGACGGCTGCCGATGTCAGGCGAAACCGCAGGTCATTGGTTGTGCCCAGGGTGACGGTGACGCCGTTCAGTACCTCGGGCCGGTAGCCGACACGCGAAACCGTCACGCGATACGGCCCGCCGACACGCATGCCGGGCAGCGTAAACCGGCCGTCGGCACGCGTCGCCGTCGAGTAGGTCGTCCCTGAGGGCACGTGTACCGCAACGACTCGGGCGCCATCCAGCGGCACGCCAGCGGAGTCGGTCGTTGTTCCGGCGATCGCGCCGGTGGTCACGCCCTGGGCGCCGAGGACGCCCGAGCAGAGCATCGAAAAGACCGCCGCTGCCACCACGGCGCGGCTCCAAACGATCCAGCGCATGAATGGACCTCTCCTTCGAGGGGAACGGATGCGGGTTGCGGTGCCCATCGCCGGGAGAAAGTCGCCCGCTCGTGGGACTGCGTCAAGAAGCCTAGGTGGGTGCTTTACGCAGCAGGTACACGGCCGCGACAGCGACGAGAAGATTCGGAAACCATGCCGCGAGTACCGGCGGCAAGACACCGCCGGACCCGACCGCTTTGGCGAGTTGGAACATCAGCAGCACGATGAAAGTCGTGGCGAGGCTCGCGGCCACGCCCCACGCCGCGCCGCTCTTGGGCGTGGAGATCGCCAGCGGCGCCCCGAACAACGCGATCAACAGGCAGATACACGGAATGGCGATCTTGAGCGCCAGCTCCACCTGCAGTTTCTTGGCATTGGAGCCGCTGCGCGCCAGCGCGTCGATGTAGCGGCGCAGCTCGACATAGCGCATCTCATCAGGCGCCTTGGGCTGCGCCAGCAGATCGGCAGGCGTCTCGCGCAGCGTCCGCGATACCAGCGAATCGAACTCGAACGCAACCTCGCCCACCGGATCGCTGCCCTCGAGGTAGCGCAGCGCGCCCTGATACAGCGTCCAGTGCGCGAGCGGAGCCCGCGACCTCCGCTTCCTACTCGTGTCGCTATACACGGCGCGCTGGGCGGCCAGCACGATGGTGGGATAGTCCACCCCGGACCCCTCGCGTTCCAGCATCAGATCCGTCATCTGGCGCGCGCGGAGATCGAGGCCGCGGACCGCGTACACCCACCCGCCGTCCGCGCGGTAGACGAAATTGTCCCGCATCGGCAGCGACTGTACCGCCCTTTCGCCCAGCAGCTCGAGCCGTTTCGCGGTGCTCACCGGGGCGATCTCGCCCAGCAGCAGGCCCATGATAAAAGAGGCGGCGGCGGCGAGAAACAGCGGCCGCACCAGACGGTGAAACGAAATCCCCGACGCCTTGGCCGCCGTGAGCTCCGAATGGCGGCCCAGCGAGCCGACCGTGAACACCGTCGCGAACAGCACGGCGACCGGCAGCACCAGGAACATCTTCTCGGGCAGATCGAACACATATGACAGCGCGACCGTGAGCGGCTTCAAGCCTCTGCCCAGGTACTGATCCATCTTGTCCGTCAGATCGATGACGATGACCAGAATGGGAAAGCCGAGCAGCGTGACGAGGAAGACGCGCAGCCATTCGCGCAGGAGGTAGCGATCGAGCGTTCGCAATGCGGAATGGGGAATGCGGAATGCGGAGCGGAATCTCATGGTCAGTTCCGCATTCCGACTTCCGCATTACGCATTCGGGGCAGCCAGCCGACCAACGCCCGCTTCATGTCCTGCCAGTCGCCGCCATGGGCGCTGCTGCCCGCGCGCCCCACGGTCCAGAGCAGCGGTATGGAAAGGATCAGGAAAAGAAGATTCGCCGTCCACATGGCGAAGAACGGCGGCACGATCAGCCGGTCGCCGAACTCTTCACCGACGATCAGGCCGACATAATAAATCGAGAACACGGCGAGGCTCGTGCCGATCACGAGGCCGACACCGCCGCGGGGGAAGCGAATCGCGAGCGGCACGCCGAGCAGCGCGAAGATGATGCACGCCGCCGAAATCGCGAGTTTTTTCTGGATCTCCACCTCGTACGTCGCAGCACGCATGCGCGCGCCCCGGAGCTGCTGCTCGTAGGCGGTGAGCGCCATCTGCTGCACGCTGTACGGGACCGCGGTCGCGGTCGGTCGCTCCGGCACGGGGCGAGGCGGAACCCCTGCGGGCAGGGGGGGGCCACGGGGGCCACGGGGGCCGGCGGGCGGAGGGGTGGTCTGGTGGACGCCCTGCGCCTGCGCCGCCGTGGGAGTGACGATGCGCTGCAGGCCGCTCAGGGCGCGACAGTAGAGTGATGGCTGCGCCAGCGTGGTATCGAATGGTGCCGCCGGTACCGACGCCAGCTTGAGCAGGCGCCGCATCTCGCCGTTGACGCCGACGAGCGCGTCGCGCTGCGTGCGGTCCATGTCCCGCCGGGCGCGCGCCACGACCTCCTCCATGGCGCAGATTGTCATCTCGCGGTCGCCGCGGTAGGTATCGTTCTCGGTTTGTGTGAACGTATTGCTGACGCCGGCGACCTTGATGCGGTTGACGCTGTAGAATGTCCGGTTGAAGTGTTGCGGATCGCTGCGCTTGAATTCGTGCACCTCGCCGTCGCGCAGCGTGAGGTACAAGTCGGTACCGCCTGGGGTATAAGCCATGCGACCCGAGTCGGCCATGATGATCCGGCGCCGGTCGGGGTCCTCCAGGTCGTAAATCGTCACGTCACTCAGTGTGTTCGCTGCAGGATCAATGCGGGCGGCGCGCAGGAAGAACTGCTTCGTCACCACTTCATTGATCACCTGTTCTTTCAACTGAAATGTCGGCTTCTTCCGCTGGATGTCGACGAGGAGCGTCCGCAGGGCGTGGTTGGACCGCGGCAGGATCTGGTCGTTCCAGAACAAGGCGACGAGCGCGACGAGCGTCGCGCCGCCCACGACCGGCAGGAGCAGCCGGCCGACGCTGATGCCGCTCGCTTTCATCGCGGTGATCTCGTTGTCGGCGGCGAAATGGCTGAACGTGTACAGCACGGCGACGAGCACGGCCATCGGCAGCGTCATCGCGACGATGAAGGGAATCGAGAGCGCGAACACCTCGAACACGATGCCCCACGGCAACCCCTTGCCGACGAAATTGCCGAATTGCTTCGCGACCTGATTGACGAGCATCGCGAACGTGAGTGCCGCGAGCGCGTACCCGAGCGGAGGAATGTGCTGCCGCAGGATGTAACGGCTGAGGATGCGCACGATTGGTCGCGCCATTATATTCGGAACCCCAAGTCTCTACAAGGGATGCGTCGTCTCGCCTCGCTAGTGCTGCTCGCTGCCACGCTCGTCGTACCCCAGGTCCATGCGCAGGCTCCTGTGTACACGTTCGGCGTGCCGCCGCTCGCGGCGCCACGGAATGCGGCGCTCGCGCCGGGCGGGCGGCTCGGCTCGCGGGTACCGCCGGCGCTGCTCGCCGCCGCGTGGACCGATTCGCTCCTGACGCACCGCCGCCCCTGGTACACAGTGCCGGCGGCGCTCGCCGCAGCCGAGACGCCGCCGCCCGCCGCGCCGCCGCCAACTCCCACCGGTCTACTCGGTCCCTACGCCGACATCGGCATGCAGCTCAACGTCCGCTTCGAGCTGAAAGCGGATCAGTTCCGCAACCTGCGCTGCACCGCTGCCGACCGACAGGTGGCGCTCTCCGGCTGCTCCGCCGGATTTCCGACGATCACGCCGAATCCCTTGTATGCGATTCGCACCAGCGGCGTCGTCGCGCAGCGCCTGCACGTGGACGTCGACTTCGACAGCCAGCGCGAGTTCGACGCCAACAACAACCTGCGCGTGTGGTACGAGGGACTGGAAGACGAGATCCTGCGGCGCGTGGAAGCGGGCAACGTCACGTTCCAGATGCCGTCGTCACGCTTCATCAGTGCCGCGATCCCCGCCAACAACTTCGGCGTGCAGGCGATCGCGCAGGTCGGACCGCTGGAGTTGCGCAGCATCTACGCCCAGCAGAAGGGCAACGTGGTGAAGGACCGCATCTATCACGTTGGCCAGACGACGAGCCAGCCGATCGACCGCGACGCGCGCGACCTGGACTACGAACCCGGCCGTTTCTTCTTCGTGATCGATCCCGCGGCGCTGCCGGGCTATCCCGCGGTGGACATTCTCTCACTCGATCAGACGCCGCGGCCCGAGTCGCTCACGGTCGCCGCCTTGCGCGTGTACCGGCGGCGCGCCGTGGCGCCAGGGCAGACGGGAAATCAGAACGCCGGCGGCGTGCGCGCGGTCGCCTGCGGTACGGGCCCGCAAGGCCAGGCCATCGACTGCGCGGGCCAGCGCGCCGGCCCGTTCGAGTGGGAGATTCTGGAAGAAAGGAAAGACTATTACGTAGATCCGACCGGCACCTGGTTCGCGCTCGCCAATCGGCTCGATCAGAACGATCACCTCGCGGTCTCCTACATCACCGGCACCCGCACCGACACGATTGGGACCTTTCCGGTCGAGGTGAACCGCGATACGGCGGTGACCGACACCCTCCGGCTGGTCTACGATCCCAAGCCTGGAATCACCGCGGCGGCGCCGTCGTTTCGGTTCGAGATCCGCAATGCCTACCGCGTCGGAGGCCGGGAGGTCACCCGCGAGTCCATGGCGCTCGCCCTGATGGTCAACCAGCGCGAGCGCTCGCCGGCCGGCCAGCCGTATCTCAGTGTGCTCGGCGTCGCGCTCGATAACGATCCGAACCAGTTCGACCAGTACAACCGGTTGTTCCCCCGCGGGCGCGATCCCAATCAGGGCGATCCGGTGCGCGATCTGTTCATCATCTTTCCGCATCTGACGCCGTTTGCCGACTCCACCAAGCTCGCGCCCGCCGAGCGCAACGATTCGCTGTACCGCACGCCCCGTGGGTATCTCGCGACGCAGGCGCCGCCCTCGGTGTTCACCCTGCGGCTGCACGTCGAGGCGTCCGCATCCGACGACCGGTCCGTGCTGTCCCTCAACAGCTTCCAGATCCGCGAGGGCAGCGAGCGCATCTACGTCGGCAACATCCTGCTGGTGCGCGACGTCAACTATTCGATCGACTACACGACCGGGCAGGTGCAGTTCATGCATGTCGATTCGCTGTTTCCCGCCGGTACATCCGACGTGCGCGCGCAGTTCGAGGAACGCGCTGCGTTCAGCATCGCGCCCCGGTCGATCTATGGTCTCGCCGCGCGCTACGACCTCGGGCCCGTGGGGCAGGTCAACTTCACCGGCCTGTTCCAGAACGAGCAGAGCTCCTTCAACCGCCCGCCGCTGGGGTTCGAGCCATCGTCCAGCTTCATCGGCGGCGTGTCGACGCAGCTCCACTTCCAGCCGGGGTGGCTGACGCGCTTCGCCGATTTCCTGCCGGGCGTGCGCACCGATGCGCCGTCGTCGCTCGCCATCTCGGGTGAAGTCGCCGTTTCCAAGCCGAGCCCCAACAAGTTCGGGCAGGCGTACATCGAGGAGTTCGAAGGGGGCGCAACCCGGTTCATCACGCTGACCGACAACGCCTGGCACTGGGGCAATATTCCCACCTCGACGCGCGGCGCCGAAGCGTACGGGATCTCGGCCAGCTTCGATCCGGTCGACGCCGCGTCTCTGACCTGGCAGAGCCTGCCGTACAACTACCGCAACGGCCAGCTGCAGCCGATCCAGTTCTTTCCGCAGCAAATCGACCCGACGATCAAGCTCGCCGGGCAGACACAGGCCGCCGAGCCGGTCCTGTGGTTCATGATGAAGCCGGATACGGTGCTGGGGCTCGCGAACAACACGCCCGCGTCGCCGAACTTCGGCGCGCCCAACTGGGTGCGCCCCCCCACCAACGGGCCGCGCTGGCGCTCGATCACCCAGACGCTTTCTCCGACGGGCGTCGATCTGTCGCGCACGGAGTTTCTCGAGTTCTGGGTATGGGAGGATGGCTCGCGGGTCGCCAAGCAGAATCGCGCGCTTGTCCTGCTCGATTTCGGGTCGGTGTTCGAGGACGCCCTGGCGTTCGTGCCCACGTCGTTCAGCGTCAGTCCGACCGGCGACACGACCTACTCTGGAATCCGGGAGACCGGGTTGGGGCGGCTCGACAGCGAGCGCGATCCGCGCACGCAGACCTGGAGCGCCACGATCAACGACGAGGGCATCCTGTCCGACCGCGTCGTGGACGGCATCTACGATTCGACCCGCGCGGCCCTCATCGACACGCTGCCGCTGTGCAGCCTGACCGAGGACGGCCAGCTCATTCCGTTCGTGTTCGGCGATGTGCGCTCGCGCTGCGGCCGGCACAACGGCGTGGTCGACACGGAAGACCAGGATGGGGACTTTGCGCTCGACTCGGTCAGCGGGGTGAAGACGTCCGAGAATTTCGTCCGCTACGTCTTTCCGATCGGCGACGACAAGTATTACGTGCGCGACGGCGGCATGTTACCCGATCCCAACGGCGGGGCGGCGGGGTGGCGCCTGTACCGCATTCCCTTCCGCACCGACACGCTGCAGATCGGCAATCCCAACCTCCGTCAAGTTCAGGCCCTCCGTCTCACCGTGATCACGCCGGCGTCGGGCATTTCGGGCCCGGCGCCACAGGTCTACTTCGCGCTGTCGCGCGTGCGGCTGGTCGGGAGCACCTGGGTCAAGCGGAGCGACACGCCGATCAAAGGCATCGCCGGCCTGCGCGGCACCGGCGTCGGCGAAGTCGTCGCCTCGCTTGTGAGCACGGAGAACACCGATCTCGGGTACACGCCGCCTCCCGGCGTCGTCGATGAGGCGGGGCGGCGCGACGCCGGCTTCCAGCTCGGCGCCGTCCAGATCAACGAGCGCTCGATGCGCGTGCTGGCGCGCGGCCTGGGGACCGGCGAGCGCGCCGAGACGTATCTGCGCTTCACGACCGAAGGCGACAAGAACTTCCTCAAGTACCAGTCCCTGCGCGCCTGGGCGCGGGGCCGCGGCCCTGGATGGGACGACGGCGACCTCGAGTTTTTCATCAAGGCGGGGAAGGATCAAGACAACTTCTATCTCTACCACACTCCGGCCCGGACGATCTCGTGGGAGCCTGAAGTGCGCGTGTCGTTCGATCACTGGCTGGCGTTGCGCGCCCGCATCGAGCAGGCGTGGCTCTCGGGCGATCCGCCCCACATCTACGCCGGCTGCCCCGACTCGACGCTTGTGCAGTTCGACACCGCGTACGTCATGTGCGATGGGCCGTACATCGTGCACGTGAAGGACCCCGGCACGGCGCCGCCCAACCTGGTCGCCGTGCAGGAGATCGCCGCTGGCATCTGGCGCGTGAAGACCAACGTCTTCATCGATCAGGCGGAGTTGTGGGTGGACGACATCCGGCTGGCCGACGTGGTGCAGGAAACCGGCGTCGCGGGCGCCGTGGACATCTCACTCAACGCGGCGGACGTCGCGGATCTCGCAATCAGCGTGTCGCGGCGCGACGGGCAGTTCCGACAGCTCGGGGAGAACCCGACCTACCTCACCGATAATGCGGCGAACATCGCGAGCACCGTGCGGGTCGACAAATTCCTGCCCCAGACCTGGGGTCTCGCGGTACCGGTCACGTTCAGCCACACCATCGCTGCGAGCGATCCGTTCTATCTGACGAATACGGACATTCGCGCCGATGCGCTGCCGGGCTTGCGCCGCCCGCACGCCACCAGCTCGACCTACACATTCTCCGCGCGACGCGTGCGCCGCTCCCCGCGTGGACTCGGGCGCCTGGTGATCGATCCCCTGTCGATCAGCGGCGCCTTCAATACCGGGGGATCGCGCTCCGAGCTGGCCCAGGCGACCGGCTCGAGCTACGGCGTCAATCTCGACTGGACGCTCATTCCCGGAGCGCGCACCGTACGCTTTGCCGGCGCGAACCTCCGCCTCAACCCCACGGCGCTGAGCTTCCGCTCGGGGTTCGCGGGAAGCGACGCGCAGCGCTTCACGTTTACGGTGCCGATCCCCCGCATCGACGACACGCTGCCGCCGTCGCTGTCGAAGACGCGGCTGTGGCGTAATGTCGGTCGAGTGGACCTGGTTCCGCTGGGGGGCTTCCAGCTCAGTGTCGAGGCGGCGTCCACCAGAGATCTGCGCGAGTACGGGGACTCGACGACGATGGGTCGCCTGCTGCAACAGGAGCGTGAGACGTTCCTGGGCAAGGACGTCGGCGTGGAAACGCAGCGATCGTTGACCAGCTCGTTCAATCTGACGCCGCGGATCGGTGCGTGGCTCCGGCCGCGCTTTTCCGCGATCTCCGGCTTCAACTTCACGCGCGATCCCAACGCCCGGCAACCGGTCCGCACCAAGGGCGACAGCGCGGGGGAGTTCCGCGTGCCGGCGGCGTACAACAATACCCGGCGCTTCGATCTCGGAGCCCAGCTCGACGTCGGCCGTCTGGCCAGGGCCACGCTCGGCGACTCTTCCGGGCTGGCGACGTGGCTCACCAGGATTTCGCCCGTCGATGTTTCGTACGGCCGCCAACGGGGCTCGAGCTACAGTCTGGCGACCGACCTGCCGGGACTCGGCTATCGCCTCGGGTTCGGCGGCATGGATGCGTTCCGCAGCGTCGATGGACAGCTCGCCACAGCGGCGGTGGAGAACACCATCTTCACCGCGGGCAGCGGTGTGGCGATCGGCTTCGGACTGCGCGCGACGGCGACGTACCGGCAGACCGACAACGTCGCCTGGACGCTGCGCTCGGACGAGCAGGTGCCGCTGCGCTCGCACACGCAGGATTGGCCGAGCGGGCAAATCGGGTGGACGCTGACACCTCCAAGACAGAACGTGGGCCGGATCATCCCGCGCATCGTGGCGCAGGTGACCTATCGGAAGTCGCAAACGATGATCGAGCAGCCCACGTTCGAGGTCGGCAGCAGTGTTCTGACGCACACGACGGACGAAGCGCTTAATCCCTCGGTCTCGCTCACGCTGTTCGGAGGAATCCTTCTGACCACGGACTGGGCGCGCAGCCGCGGCGATCGCCTGGCGGCCGGCAGCCTGTTTCATACGGAGCGGGATGCCCAGAATGCCACCGTCACGTTTTCGTTCAAACCGCCCGGCGGCGGTGTGGGCCGCTGGCGCTCCAACATCCGCACCAACGCGGGGTACACCGTAACGGCCAATACCACCTGCTTGCAGAGCGCGGGCGGAGGCAGCTGCGTGCCTTATGTGGACAGCCGTCAGGCGCAGGCGCAGCTTACCATGGACACCGACCTTCCCTCCAACATTGGCGCGGGACTCCAGATGGCATACGTGCTGAACGAAGAGCGACAGACGAACCGCAAAGTCTCGCAGTTCGTGATCACGGCGTTTGTTCAACTCTCGACCAGCGTGGGACAACTTAAATGAAGGCGTGCGTCGTGCGTGGTGTGTGGTGCGTGGCAGTGTTTGGTGTTGTGGCATGCCAGGCGCGGGCGAACAACGAGCCCAAGAGTGGCGCGAGCCAGTTCAACGGGCGCACCGCCTTCACCTACATCGAAAAGCAGATGTCGTTCGGACCGCGCATCCCGAACAAGCCCGGCCATGAACAGACGGGCGACTGGTTGCTTGCCGAGCTGCGCGCTCGAGCCGATACGGTGATCGTGCAGGACATTCGCCACGTCACTCACAAGGGCGACACGCTGCACCTGCGGAACTTCTTCGCGCGCTTCCGCCCGCAGGCGACGGAACGGGTGCTGTTTCTGGCGCATTGGGACACCCGGCCCATGGCCGACCGCAGCATGAACGTGGCGCAGCAGCGCATGCCGGTCCCGGGAGCGAACGACGGCGCGTCGGGGGTGGCCGTGCTGCTGGGCGTGGCTGATGCGCTCAAGGCTCAGGCGCCGGCGAACGGCGTGGATCTGCTCTTTGTGGACGGCGAGGACTACGGTGACTTCGCCGATACCAACGACGTGCTGATTGGATCGCGCTGGTTTGGGGCGCATCGCCCGCCGGGGTACCAGCCGCTCTTCGCGGTCCTCTTCGACATGGTGGCAGACAAGGACTTACAGATTCATCAGGAAGGCCAGTCCGTCGCCTTCGCGCCCGAGGTGGTGCAGCGGGTTTGGAGGGTGGCGGCCGATCGTGGCCATGCACGACAATTCGTGTCCGATGTCCGCCACACGCTCACCGACGATCATGTGTCGCTGCAGAAGGTCGGGATTCACGCCATAGACGTCGTGGATTTCGACTACCCGTACTGGCACACGACGGAGGACACGATCGACAAGGTGAGTGCCGAAAGCTTGCAGATAGTTGGTGATGTGGCGGTGGCACTGGTTCGCTAGTAAACCACCGTGCGTGGTGCGTGGTGCGTGGTGCGTGGTACGTGGTACGTGGTGCGTGGTACGTGGTGCGTGGTACGTGGTGCGTGGGTTTGTGAGCTGACGCGCTAATTTGGTAATTCTATCGCTCAGGTGAATCGTAGGTTGTCGCCATGGACAGCTATCGTTCACTCGACGCGTGGAAATGCGCGCACGCCGCCGTAATTCTCGTCCACAAGTCGACCGAAGCACTCAATCGTCCAAAGTCCTGGGCGATTTTCGACCAGCTCAGGCGCGCAGTTATCTCAATCGAGACAAACATTGTCGAAGGCTACGCACTGGCGACACAGCCACAGTTTGGCAGGCACCTCTGGATAGCGTTTGGGTCTGCAGCCGAAACGGAGTGCCTGGTACGGAGCATTGCCGAGCTCGAGTACCTCGACGCCTCGGTCCTTCGCGAGTTACAGAGCTTATTGGCCCGCGCCTTACGAACCATTCGAGGTCTTCTCCGTAACCCTCCGCGTAACCCCACGCACCACGCACCACGCACCCCGCACGGTAGTCCCACGCACCACGCACCACGTACCACGCACGGTAGTTCCACGCACGATAATGGACGATAAACGCGCCGCCCTGGTCCTGGCGTGCCTGGCGTTGGCAGGCGCCGGTGTTCGCTTCTTCCTCGCTCCATCTTCCGCTACTCCGCCCGGCGACGTCCAACTGCAGTCTGCCTCCGCGCCGCGCCCTAACGCCCTTCGCGAAACCGCTCGCCGCGCGGCGCAGCTTTCGCGACCACTCCTGCCCGGAGAGCGGATAGACCTGGATAATGCAGACGTGAGCGAGATCACACGTTTGCCGCGTATCGGTCCAGCGCTCGCGCAGCGCATCGTCGCGTGGCGCAACGAGCACGGCCCGTTCGGCAGCATCGCTCGCCTCGATAGCGTTTCGGGTGTGGGCCCGGCGCTACTCAAAGCAGTCCAACCATTTGTGTCTTTTTCAGGCAGTTCGGCCCCAAAACCTTGACCCGGTTGGGGCCGACTCACATGTTAGTCCCCTCAAATTCAACGAGTTGCATACGGCCAGCGTTGCCATCACCCAGGACAAGCTCGGCGAGATCCTGGTTCGCGAAGGTCTCATCACCCTGGAGCAGCTCAGGAAGGCCCTCCTGGAGCAGAAGAACTCCGGGATGCGCCTGGGCTATACCCTGGTAAAACTTGGCTTTATAGAGGAAACCGAGGTCAGCAAGATGCTGGCCCGGCAGTACCGGATGCCGGCCGTCGACCTGTCGCGGTTCGAGGTCGACCCCAAGATCATCAAGCTCCTCCCCCCCGACATCGCCACCAAGCACACGGTCCTCCCCCTGAAGCGGGAGGGGCGAACCCTGACGGTCGCCATCGCCGATCCGAACAACGTCACGGCGATCGAGGACATCAAGTTCATCACCCGCTGCGACGTCTTTCCCGTCATCGCCGGCGAGTACACGCTGCGCAACGCCATCGAGCGCTACTACCAGCAGTCGGATGCCCAGCTCCAGACCCTGCTGAAGTCGGTCGAGGCGGCGGAAGACCTCGAGGTCGTCGAGGACCAGGAGGACGAGGACGTCAAGGCGCAGGACCTGGCCGACGACGCGCCGGTCGTCAAGCTGATCAACGGACTCCTCACCGACGCCGTAAAGCGTGGCGCCTCCGACATCCATATCGAGCCGTTCGAGCACGAGATGCGTGTCCGCTACCGCGTGGACGGCGCACTGCACGAAGTGATGAAGCCGCCGGTGAAGATGCGCGCGGCCCTCACGTCGCGCGTCAAGATCATGGCGCAGCTCAACATCGCCGAGCGCCGCGTGCCGCAGGACGGGCGCATCAAACTCAAGATGGGCACCCGCGTCATCGATTTCCGTGTCTCGACGCTGCCCGTGCTGTTCGGCGAGAAGATCGTGCTGCGTATTCTCGACAAGGGCAACCTGACGCTCGACCTGAAGACGTTCGGCTTCGAGCCGGCGGCGGAAGCGAATCTCCTCCGGGCCATCGAGAATCCCTACGGCATGGTGCTGGTGACGGGGCCCACAGGATCCGGCAAGACCACGACGCTATACTCAGCCCTGTCGCGCATCAATCAGATCAACGTAAACATCATGACGGCCGAGGACCCCGTCGAGTACAACCTCCTCGGCATCAATCAGGTGTTGGTGCGCAATGAAGTCGGCATGACGTTCGCGGCGGCGCTGAAGGCGTTCCTCCGCCAAGACCCGAACATCATCATGGTCGGAGAGATCCGTGATCTCGAGACCGGCTCGATCGCGATCAAGGCCTCGCTCACGGGGCATCTCGTGCTCTCCACGCTGCACACGAACGACGCCCCATCGACGATCACGCGTATGGTCGATATGGGGATCGAGCCGTTCAACGTCGCGAGCGCGGTGAACCTGATCGTGGCGCAGCGGCTGGTCCGGCGCATCTGCAAGGACTGCAAGCGGCAGCACGAGTATACGCCCGAAGAGATGCACGCCTTCGCCATCGATAAGAAGGAAGGGCCCTTCTTCAAGGGCGCGGGCTGCGACACCTGCGCGCAGACCGGCTACCGCGGCCGGCAGGGACTCTATGAAGTGATGAACCTGACGAGCCCGTTGCGGCGGGAGATCCTGAAGGGCGCGTCGACTGAAGAGCTGCGCGACCTCGCGGTCAGGGAAGGCATGCTGACGCTGCGCATGGACGGCATGATCAAGGTGAAAAAGGGCATCACGACGCTCGAAGAAGTCGTCAAGGAAACCGCTGCCGGATAAGGAGAGGAAGCCCCAATGCCAATCAACCTCCGGGCGCTGCTCGAGGAGATGATCGAGAAGGACGCTTCGGACCTCCACCTCGTGGCGGGCGAGCGTCCCAAGGTCCGCGTCGACGGCGACATTATCAGCGCCTCCAGCGAAGAGGTCCTGACGCCCAAGGACACGCTCTCGCTCGCGTACTCGGTCCTCACCGAGAATCAGAAGAAGCGCTTCGAGACGGAGAGCGAGCTCGACTTCTCGTTCGGCATTCAGAACCTCGCGCGCTTCCGCGGCAACGTCTTCAAGCAGCGCGGCTGCGTCTCCGTCGTCATCCGGCAGATTCCCTTCAACGTGAAGACGTTCCAGGAGCTGGGACTGCCGCACGTGGTCGGGGGGCTCGCCGACCGGCCCCGCGGTCTGGTGCTGGTCACCGGGCCCACCGGCTCGGGCAAAAGCACGACGCTCGCCGCCATGATCGACAAGATCAATAAGGAGCTGAAGGGTCACATCATCACGGTGGAAGACCCGATCGAGTTCATTCACCGCCACCAGGCGTGCATCGTCAACCAGCGCGAGGTCGGGACCGACACCAACAGCTTCGGCGCCGCGCTGAAATACGCGTTGCGCCAGGACCCGGATGTCGTGCTGATCGGCGAAATGCGCGATCTCGAGACGATTGCCGCCGCGCTGACGATCGCCGAAACCGGGCACCTGGCGTTTGCGACCCTGCACACCAACTCGGCGGCGGAGTCGATCAACCGGATCATCGATGTCTTCCCGTCGCACCAGCAGTCACAGGTGCGCGCGCAGCTCGCGTTCGTGCTCGAGGGCGTCGTGACGCAGACGCTGCTGCAGCGCGCCAAGGGCCGAGGTCGCGTCATGGCCGCCGAAATCATGATCTGCACGCCCGCCATTCGGGCGCTGATCCGCGACGACAAGGTCCACCAGATCGAATCGTCGATGCAGGCCGGAAAGAAATACGGCATGCAGACGCTGAACGACGCGCTGTATCAGCTCTACATGGCGCGGGAAGTGACCAAGGATGAATGTCTGCGCGTGACGTCGAAGCCGAACGACTTTCTGCGGTCGATTGGCGAGGCGCCGGCGGACGACAAAGAGATTCCGACTCCTGCTCAGGCCGCGGCCGCCGCGCAGGGTGGGCCCAAAGTCGCCGTGCGCCGCTAACGGGAGCTGAGCTATGCCGGTCTACGAATACACAGCCCGCAATCTCAAAGGTGAGCTCGTCAAGGATAAGGTCGACCTGGCGACTCGCGACGACGTCATCGCCCACCTGCGCAAGAACCGCATGGTGGTCGTGCAGGTCCGTGAATCGAAGGGGAAAGGCGGCGGGCTCGGCGATTTCTTCAAGCCCGGCGTCAAGACACGCGACGTCGTCATCTTCACGCGCCAGTTCGCGACTATGATCAACTCCGGTCTGCCGCTGGTGCAGGCCCTCGACATCCTGTCGCAGCAGACCGAGAACAAGGTGCTCGCCGACGTGACGCGGGCGGTCGTC
>Ga0209377_1001581_pt1 | contig 15310 bp, 16 predicted proteins | sample GraSoiAngelo_141_FD_185898 | JGI IMG/M metagenome (GOLD analysis project Ga0209377, IMG submission 185898) | Grasslands soil microbial communities from the Angelo Coastal Reserve, California, USA - 14_0929_12_40cm (SPAdes) (version 2) | ecosystem: Environmental > Terrestrial > Soil > Grasslands ...
GTCGGTCCCGTCGTAGTCGGCGTAGTAGGCGCGGATCGCCCCCAGATAGTCGCGCTCGCGCGCCGTGGTGGCCCGCGCGACGCCGCGATCGATCGCGGCGATGGCGGCCTGCGCTTCCGCGGAGGATGGCGGGGTCCAGAGCGGGTGCAACAGGCTCATCGCTTGCCCCCAGAAAGCCATGGCGCAGCTTGAATCCGCCGCGGCCGCCGCCCGGAACGCGTCCGCCGCCTTCTCGTACCAGAAGGAATGCAGATAGGCGACGCCCTGTTCGACGCCGCTCTGGGCGGCGCCGCGGCAGGACGTCGCGAACCGCACGCGTCCCAGCTGCTCCGCGTGGCCGCCGTGCTCCTCGGGCATCTGTGCGGCGAGCGGGACGGCACAGGCAAGCGCGGACGCGAGCGCCGCGAATCCTCGCATAGGGCGGATCATGGGACCTCCTGCGACCGCCGGGGATGTGGCACAGGCGATTCTGCGTCCTGGTTCGAAGGAATGCAACCCGATCGGAATGTCCGCTTGCGAGCCCGTGAAACGTCTAACGGTCAAACGCGCGAGGGCCGGCGCGAGTGAAATCGTTTAAGCTTGGAACTGCCAACCCAGGAGGAGCCATGAGCGAATTCGTGTTTCTGTATCGCAGTACCGACGCGGCCAGCCGTGCCGCGATGGGGTCACCCGAGCAGATGCAGAAGAGCATGCAGACCTGGATGGCCTGGATGAAGCAGCTTGCCGACAAGGGCCACATCAAGGACCGCGGGCACCCGCTGGAGCGTGCCGGCAAGCTCGTCAAGGGCAACAAGAGGACCATCACCGACGGGCCGTACGCGGAGGCCAAGGACATCGTGGGGGGCTACACCCTGATCGAGGCGAAGGACCTCGCTCAAGCGGTGGAGCTCTCGATGGGTTGTCCCATCTTGGAAGGCGGCGGCGTGGTGGAAGTCCGCCCGGTCCTGAAGACGGGCATGTGATGGAGCTGCACGAGCATCTGTTCCGGCGAGAGGCGGGGCGGATCGTCGCCACGCTGACGCGCATCTTCGGTGTCGAGAACCTCGCGCTGGCAGAAGACGTGACGCAAGACGCCTTCTGCCGCGCGCTGGAGGTGTGGCCGTTTCGCGGGGTGCCGGACAATCCGTCCGCATGGCTCATGGCCACCGCGAAGCATCGCGCCGTCGACGTACTGCGGCGCGAGCGCACGGCACGCACGCTCGCGCCGGAGCTGGGCCGGTTGCTCGAGTCCGACGAGAAGCTGGCGCCCGCCGTCGAGGAGCTGTTTCGGACAGACGCCATCAAGGACGATCAGCTGCGCATGATGTTCTCCTGCTGCCACCCGCGGCTCCCGGAGACGGCGCAGGTCGCGCTGATGCTCCACATCCTGTGCGGCTTCAGCGTGGACGAGGTTGCCGGCGCCTTCGTCAGCACGCGCGCGGCGATCGAGAAACGCCTCTCGCGCGCGAAGCAGACATTCGCGGGTTCCGAGCGTTTGTTCGAGATCGCGGACGCCGCCGACTTCGCCGCGCGGCTTCCGGCGGTCCACCGCGCGCTCTACCTGCTCTTCAACGAAGGCTACCATGGCGCTTCGCCCGAGTCGGCGGTGCGCGTCGAGCTGTGCAGGGAAGCGCTGCGTCTCGCCGCGCTACTGTTCGAGCATCCCCTGGGGGCGACACCGGCGACTTACGCGCTCTCGGCTCTGATGTGTCTGCTGGCCGCGCGCTTGCCGGCGCGGCTCGATGCCGCGGGCAATTTGAGCGCGCTCGCCGATCAGGATCGCTCGCGCTGGGACCCCGAACTGATGGCCGAAGGGCAGCTGCTGCTCGACCGCTCAGCCACCGGCCCCGAGCTGACCGAGTATCACGTCGAGGCCGCCATCGCGGCCGTGCACGCGTCCGCGGCCTGCGTGGAAGACACCAATTGGGCGCAGATCGTTTCACTGTACGACACACTGATGACGATTCGTCCCTCCCCGGTCGTCGCGCTGAACCGCGCCATCGCCGTTGCCCAGCGCGAGGGCCCCGACCGCGGGCTGGAGGAAATCGGTGCGATCGCCGACCGCGATCGCCTCGCCACCTATCCGTTCTACTACGCCGCGCTGGGGGAGCTGGAGCTGCGCCGCGGGAGGGGGGAAACGGCGCGCGAGCACTTCCGTGCCGCGCGCGCGCTGGCGCGCAACTCCATGGAGCGGCAATTCCTCGAGCAACGCGTGGAGGCCTGCGCAGGGGGCGACTGACGCTACCTCAATATTGACAATCTCCGAGCGCGTGCCAACATCGAAGCATGGCCGAGGGCTTGGAAGGAGTGGTCGCCACAACGACCCGACTCAGCGCCGTCGATGGGGAGGCGGGTCGGCTGACCATCGCGGGGTACGCCGTGGAAGATCTGGCGCCCTACGCGAGCTTCGAGGAAGTAGCGTACCTCCTGCTGCATGGCCGCCTGCCCGAATCATCTGAGCGCGATCGGTTCATGCAGGATCTGGCCGGACGGCGCGGGCTCTCCCAGGCCGCGATCGCCATCGTCCACGAAGCCGCGGCGGCGAAGGTGCCGCCGATGGATGCGTTGCGAATGGCGGCAGCGCTTCTCAGCCTCGGCCGCGTCGAGAACCCCGTGGACGACGCGATGACGGCTATCGCGTCCTTCCCGACGATCGTGGGGTCCTACTGGCGCGTTCTCCAGGGTCACGGGCCAGTTCCGGTGCGTCCCGATCTCCCGCACGCGGCCCATTACCTGCATCAATTGTTCGGCACCGAACCGTCGGCCGAACGGGCCCGCGCGTTAGAGACGTACCTCAATACGGTCTGCGATCACGGTCTCAACGCCTCCACCTTTGCGGCGCGCGTGATCGTCTCGACGCGATCCGACGTGATCTCAGCGGTCACCGGCGCCGTCGGCGCACTCAAGGGTCCCCTCCATGGCGGCGCACCCGGGCCTGCGCTCGACATGGTATTCCACATCGGCGCGCCCGAGCGCGCGGAAGCCGTGATCCGCGCCAAGCTGGAGCGGGGCGAGCGCCTCATGGGATTCGGACACCGCATCTATAGAGTCCGTGACCCCCGCGCCGACGTCCTCGCCCAAGCCGCCGAGCGCTTCTATGCGAGCGGGGGCGATCCGCGCCTGTACGACCTCGCGCGCCAGGTCGAAGCCACCGCGCTTCGTCTGCTGCGCGAACGCAAGCCAGAGCGCCGCATCGAAACCAATGTCGAGTTCTACACGGCGCTCTTGCTACATGGCTTGGGATTGCCGTCAGAGTTGTTCACGCCGACGTTCGCCGTCGGCCGGGTCATCGGCTGGTCCGCACATTGCCTGGAGCAACTTCGCGACGGAAGGTTGATCCGACCGCAATCGGCCTACATCGGCCCGACCGATCGTCACTTCGATCGCGGTCACACCCGCGCTTCAGGCTGACGCGGGGGGCGTACCCCTCACCGTCCGGCGACTTGGCAATCCCTCTCTTGTAGCGTGGCGTCGAGCCAGCGCGCCAGCTGCGCAAAGCGGAAGGGCTTCGGGAAGACGGTGCAGTGATGCCGGTCCAACCACGGCTCGACATCGGGAGCATGGGCATCCGCCGTCATGAAGGCGATCCGCCCGGTGAGCGTCGGCCAACGGCTGACGATGGCGAGATAGAGCGCGAGCCCCGACATGGTCGGTAACCGAACGTCGAGCAGCACCGCGTCGACCGGACCACGCGCGAGCAAACCGTACGCCGCGTCCGGCTCACCCGCGCTGAGGACGCGATACCCCTGCGACGCGAGCACGCTGTCGAGCGCACCCCGCAGCGTGGCGTCGTCGTCGACGACGAGGACAGTGCGTGGAGTCGTGTTCACAGACCTGCTCCACGATGCGTGCGGCTCCGCGAAAGAGACGTGACAAGCGTCACACGTGTTCGCCCCCCCCACCCCGCGCGGCGGGACCGGAGAAAAACCACCACGACGCACCCCTGGGGGTAGGGGATTTACTGAGGGACTGTCTAGGGGTTCTACTGAGCCTGGCGTGCGAGAGCGGCGAGTCTGCGCCGCGCCGTTCCCAGGTTCGACATCTCGCGGTCGAGCACGAGGTACAGAAAGGCCTGTTGTTCCGAGCCGAGGAACTGGATCAGGTGGTAATGTCTCCCGACGGTGATCAGGACGTCTTCGGCCCTGCCCTCGGTGCCGAGCGCGGCCAGCACCCGCATTTTCTCCGGGGCGAGCGTGACCACGCCTTCGCTGGCGAGCCTCTCTCCCGTCGCGCTGTCGACCACGGCCGCGCCCTGGGCGCCCTGAATCTGCATCGCCTCGCGCAACACACCCCGGGCATTGGGGGCCGGTGGCAGGTCCGCCTGAACCGCTGCCGCCCCTGCTGCGGGATCCGTGACGCTGGCGGGCCGGGCGCGCTCATCCTGCAGGCGGGCCGCTTCCATCAGGACGTGCTGTAGCGGCTCCTCCACGGTTCGCTCGCGGCAGGTCCGCTCGTAGAAGATTTCCAGCTTGGGATCGGGCCAGCTGAGGATGTCGTACACGGCGACCAAACCGCTCGCCCGGTGCGCCTCAGCGTGGACTAACGTCCCGCGATCGAAATACAGCCGCCCCTCCGTAGTCGTCGAGTGCACCACGATCAGGGCCGTCTTGCGCTCCACCTCGATCAGCTGCAGGAACCCAAACAGGGTGATCCCCGCGATGCGTCCGACCGTAGCCGGGCTCACCGCCCGCTGCAGCTCCTGGGCGAGCGTGCCGAGATCGACCGGCTTGGTGAATGACGCCGCAATGCCGTAGCGGTGCAGGCGGTCGGCGATCTCGGGGGTGATTTGTTGTCCGGTCATCACGGCCACCGGCACGCGCACCCCGCGCTCCACGAGGTGGCTCAGCAGGGTAAGCCCGTCCATCACGGGCATCTGCAGATCCGTGAGAATGGCGTCCACGGGCTGCTCCGCGAGCACCTCGAGGGCGCGGTTCCCGTGCTCCGCCGGAGTGACCGCGAACGCTCCAGTCCGATTGAGCGCGCGGGTGATGGCCAAACGGACGAACGGGTCATCTTCGACGAACAAGAGGCTGGTCGGTGCCAGGTGTGGTGCCTCCCGAGCGGTGGTGGCTCCTGGCGGCGGTAGACCCGCCGCCCGCTTCCGGTCCACCCTACGGGCGAAGCTGCGACCAGGGCACTGGAATCGCTAGGGCACCTTGCACCCGCCCCGCGGCGGCGTAGCTTCGCCGCTCTCCCGTGCCGGAGGCCGTGCATGGCGCTCGCAAGCGAGTGGTTGATTCCCGAATTCGATGAGGAGATGGCCGCCACACGCCGCGTGCTCGAGCGCGTCCCCAACGGCAAGTCCTCTTGGAAGCCGCATCCCAAGTCAATGACGCTCGGCCGGCTCGCGACCTTGGTCGCCGAGCTGCCGGCGTGGGCGGTGAACACCCTGACGCTCGACGAGCTCGACATCATGCCGCCGGGCGGGCCGCCCCCCAAGTTCGAGGCCCTCGAGAGCACGGCCCGCATCCTCGAGCTGTTCGACCGCAACGCAGCCGCGGCGCGCGCCGCCCTCGCCCAAGCCTCCGACCCGGAGCTCAAGAAACCCTGGACGTTCAAGGTCTCCGGCCGGGCGGTCGCCACCAACCCGAAGTTCACGGTGTACCGCCGCACCGTGCTCAATCATCTGGTGCACCATCGCGGTCAGCTCAGCGTGTATCTGCGGCTCACCGGGGTTCCCGTCCCCGCGGTGTACGGTCCCACCGCGGACGAGCCGCACTTCTAGGACGACGGCATCCCGGAGCGCGCCGGGCGTTGAGTCAAGAGCGGGCGCAGACGGGCCATCGCGCGGGCGATGAGCGCGCGCTCGCCCGGCGAGAGCCCCCCGAACCGTGCGTCGAGGGCGGCCCGCGCTGCCGCGAGCCCGGTTCGGAGCGCGCCCTTGCCTGCCCCCGTGAGCCGGAGTCGCAGCCGGCGACGATCGTGCGGGGGGGTGGCGAGTCGGACCACGAGCCCCCGGCGTGCAAGCCCGTCGACGAGTGACGACGTGCTGGGGAGCGCTAGGCCGACATAGCCCGCGACCGCCGAGAGGTGGGCATCCGGGGTCGCGTCGAGGAATCCAAGGGCCCGCATGTGCGACAAGGAGAGGTGCTTCGGTCCCAGACGCCGCACCTCGGGCGCGACCAGGCGCGTCACGAGCAGCGTGATTTCCAGCACCCGCTCGGCCACCCGCCGCGCGGACGGCGCCGAGCCGCCTCGGCGATCTGAATGTTGGGCCATCGGGCTATCATAGCAGCGCACTAGCGCGTCGGGAAGATACTTAGATAGCCTAATAGTTAGAGATGGGAACCTTCATGAAACGGGCATGGTTCGTGGGGGTAGCTCCCCCTGCTCGGAATTGCACCCATGCCTTGGAAACCTATCGTCGTCGGCGTCGACGGTTCAGCTGAAGCCGCAAACGCGGCTGCCTTCGCCGTCGACGCTGCCCGCCGCGCCGCAACGACGTTTCATCTGGTGCACGCAGTTCCCACGGCCGAGCGTGGCCGCTACCCGTACACGCGGCACGACGAGCAGATCCGCATGCGAATCGTCGCGACGCTCGGCAACCGCGTCCCGGAGGCGCTCGCAGCCCTCACCGTCCATGGGGGACAGCCGGCCGCCGTGCTGAACGCCGCCGTGACCGCGCGCGGAGCGGAACTCGTGGTGCTGGGCGGCAAGCACCACTCTACCCTCGGGCGCTGGCTCGGCGGCAGCACCGGTCTGAGCGTGGCACGCAGCATGCTCGTCCCGTTGCTGGTGACGGTGCGAGAGCCTGCCATACGGCGCGTCCTGGTCGCTGTGGATCAGTCGCTCGCCGCGCGGCCGACGCTCGCCACCGCCCAGCGCTACGCGACGCTGTTCGGTGCCGAGTTGCGTGCCTTGAGCGTGATAGAGCCGCCGCCCGCCCTGCTCGACCTGCCACAGCCCGATGCGGCCGAGCAGTATCGGCTCCTGGAAGAGATGGTCGCGCGCGACATCTGGCCGCTGATCCGTGCGCCCGGCGTAGACACCCTGCTCCGTCACGGCGCCGCGCTGGAGACGGTCGAGCGCGAGGCCTCCGAGTGGCGCGCCGATCTGCTGGTCGTCGGCTCACACGGCAAGGGATCGGTCAAGCGAATGGTGGTGGGTAGCGTGACCGAGCGACTCATCAACCATCTGCCCACGTCGCTCCTGGTGGTGCCGGCCGCGGCCGCGGCGGTCGAGCCCGAGGCGCGGGAGGCTCAGCGCGGTGAACCGTCGAATATTGATCGGTAAGGAGCACGAGGAGGAGACATGAACATCCTGTACACTGCCGAGGCGGTGGTCGAAGGCGGGCGAGCCGGGCACGGCCGCACCTCCGACGGGCGGCTCGCCGTCGAGTTGTCCGTCCCGCAGGAGATGGGCGGCGCGGGCGGGCCCGGCACCAACCCCGAGCAACTGTTCGCCGTCGGGTACGCGGCCTGCTTCCAGTCCGCGCTGTTGTCGGTGGCGCAGGGTCGGAAGCTCGATGCCTCCGACTCGACCATCGCTGCGCGGGTGGGGATCGGTCCAACCGGGCACGGCGGCTTCGGCTTGACCGTCGCCCTCGACTTGCACGCGCCTCGCCTATCGCGGGTCGACGCCGAGGACCTCATGCGTCGAGCCCACGAGCGCTGCCCCTATTCAAACGCTACGCGGGGCAACATCGATGTCACGCTCACCGTAGACGGCACCGAATTGGACCGCAAGGCGGCGTGACGGAAGCGGAATGAGAATAGTAAGGAAGGCGAGTTGCGGGCGCTTGGGCGGAACGAATTCGAGGAGAATCGGACCCGCGTCCGCTAGCTGCTCGATGGCAGCTGCGCGAGGCGCTGCCGGATAGCACCAAGATGGTAGGCCGCGTGCGCGATCGCGCCCAGGACCACGCCTAATGCGTCTTCGTCCCACACGGTGTGACCCTCCACCGCCACGAACAGGCTCTCATACTCGCGCCGCAGTCGAGCCTGCAGCTCGGCCCACCCGGCCTGGTCCACCGTAGTCACCGTCCAACTCCGTGCACGATCGCGCGACGCCTGCTCGCCGCGCAGGGCTCGCGTCGACAGCACGAGACTCGAGCTCACGTGGTGGATGTGGCCAGCGATGGTGCTGCGGCCCGGTCCTCCCCGCTCCGAGACCTGGACGGCGCTCAACCCGCGGATCGTCGCGAACAGCCCCGTTCCCGGGGATGCGTCCGTGAAGTAGGTCCAGGGACCGCGAGGCCCCTCGAAGGCTTCAACGAGCATCCGCGTCAACAGACTCACCGTTACGGCGGCCGGCGTGCCAGTCATGATCTCGGTCATGCCTTGAGAGCCGAAGCGAGGGGCAGCTTCCGGATCCGTTTCCCGGTGGCCGCGAAGATCGCGTTGGCGAGCGCCGGCGCCGTCACCGCCGTGCCCGGCTCTCCGATCCCGCCAGGCGCCTCTCCATTTCGTATCAGGTGCACCTCGATCGCGGGCGCCTCGTTCATCCGCAGGACGCGGTAATTGTGGAAATTGGACTGCTCGACCCGCCCGTGCTTGAGGGTGATCTCGCCCCACAGCGCGCCGCTGATGCCGAAGACCACGCCCCCTTCGATTTGCGCCTTCACGATATCGGGGTTCACCACGGTGCCGCAGTCGACCGCGCAGACCACGCGGTGCACCCGCACCTCACCTGTCGTGGACACCTCGACCTCGGCTACCTCCGCCACATAGGTGTCCCATCCGCTATAGAGGAGGGACACGCCGCGGCCGTGCCCGGCCGGCAGCGGGCGCCCCCACCCAGCTTGTTTCGCCGCGAGGTCGAGCACCGCGCGGGCTCTCCACGCCCTGCCCAGGATCGCGCGCCGGTACTCGACGGGATCGGTCTTGGCCACCGCCGCGAGCTCGTCGATGAAGCTCTCGATCACGAACACATTGTGGGTGGGCCCCACTCCGCGCCAGAAGCCGGTGTTCAAGACTGGCTCCTCGTGGCGCACGTACTCGACTTGGATCGCCGGGATGGCGTACTTGAATTGCGCGGCAGCGTCCACCGCATCTCCGTCCATTCCGTCCTTGAAGGCAGGCGGCGCCCAGCGCGCCAGGATCGACGGACCCACAATCCGGTGGGTCCACGCTGCCGGCTTGCCGCCGGCGTCCAGCCATGCGGTTAGCCGGTCATAATAGTAGGGGCGGTACACGTCGTGCTGAATGTCCTCCTCGCGGGTCCACACCACCTTCACCGGCCCATCGACCTGTTGCGCGATACGCACGGCCTGCGTGACGTAGTCGATCTCGAGCCGCCGGCCGAATCCGCCGCCCAACAGATGGTTGTGTACCACCACCTTCTCCAGCGGGAGCCCGGTGACGTGGGCAGCCGTCGCCTGGGCCCGGCTCAGCACCTGGGAACAGGTCCACACCTCGCAGCCGTCCTTCCGCACGTGAACCGTGCAGTTCATCGGCTCCATCGTGGCGTGCGCCAGGAAGGGCACCTGGTACACCGCGTCGATTTGCTTCGCCGTGAGGCCGATCGCCCCAGCGACGTTGCCCTGCTTGCGTGCGACCACGCCCGGCCGCTGGGAGGCCGCATCCGCGAGCCCTTGCACGACATCGGCGATGCTTACCTTGGCATTCGGTCCATCGTCCCAGCGGATGGCGAGCGCGGCCAAGCCCTGCTTCGCCGCCCACATGTGGTCGGCCACGACGGCCACTGCATCGTCGAGCCGGACGATCTGCCGCACGCCTTTGATCGTCTTGGCCTTGGTGTCGTCCAGTCCCGCGACCTTGCCGCCCAGCACAGGGCTCGCGGCGACGGTCGCGATCTTCATCCCCGGTAGCCGCACGTCGATGCCGAACGTCGCCTTGCCGTTCACCTTGTCCGGGGTGTCGAGCCGCTTGGCCGGAGTGCCGATCAGCTTGAAGTCCTTCGGACCCTTGAGCGTGACCTCCTCTGGTGGCGGTAGTTTGGCCGCCTTTTCCACCAGCGCGCCGTAGGCGAGCGTACGGCCGCTCGCCAGGTGGGTTACCACACCGTTTTGCGCCCGGCACGACGCCGGGGCGACGTCCCAGGTCTGGGCGGCAGCGGCTACGAGCATCGTGCGCGCAGTCGCGCCTGCGGTCCGCAAGGGGGTGTACATCATGCGGACCGAGCTCGAGGCGCCTGTCATCTGAAAACCGACCAGCGGATTAGCATACAGCCTGTCATTCGGTGGGGCGTGCTCGAGCTGGACCTGGTCCAGCCCGACCTCCAGCTCTTCCGCCAGCAGCATGGGCATCGACGTATACACGCCTTGCCCCATTTCGACCTGATTCATGATGAGCGTGATGCGGCCGTCGGTGCCGATGCGAATGAATGCATTCGGCGCGAAGCCGGACGGCGCCGCTGCGGCGGCCGCGGCTGCCGCGCCCGAGCGCTCGCCCATGCGGCAGCCCAGCAGCAGCCCGCTCCCGGCGCTGGTGAGCACCACCACAAAGTCGCGTCGCGATACGGTCTGCTCGGTCACGCGCCCCCCGCAGCATGCTTGATGGCGGCGCGGATACGCGGATAGGTGCCGCAGCGGCAGATATTCCCGGTCATCGCGGCGTCGATGTCGGCGTCGCTGGGATGGGCGTTCCTCGCGAGCAACGCCGACGCCGACATGATCTGGCCCGACTGGCAGTAGCCGCATTGGACGACTTCCAGGTCCAGCCACGCGCGCTGCACCTTCTTGCCGGCCGGCGTCTCCCCGATGGCCTCGATGGTGGTGATCTTCTTCCCGGCGACGGCGGCCACCGGCGTGACACACGAGCGGATCGGTTGCCCGTCGAGATGCACCGTGCACGCCCCGCACAGCGCCATCCCGCAACCAAACTTCGTCCCCGTGAGCCCGACGACATCACGCAGCACCCACAGGATCGGCATGTCCGACGGCACGTCGACCGTTACGTCGCGCCCGTTGATATTCAACGTGGTCATGAATCACGCTCCGTGAGAGAGCGGCCCCCCTAGATCGCGGGTTCACGCGGCCGATCGAGGCGGTTGACCCGCCGCCTGACGGCCCCGATGTCCTGCACCGCGCGAACCTCGACGCAGCCGGTCTCGACCCAGGGGAACTCCGCCGCGATGCGGACCGCCTCGTCCATGTCCTCGGCCTCGATCAGGTTGAAGCCCGCGAGCAACTCCTTGGTCTCGGTGAACGGTCCATCGACGATGGTCCGCCGCCCGTTGCGGACGCGCACCGATTTGGCGGTCGTCGCGCCCTCGAGCATCTGGGAATCGAGCAACCGTCCGTCCTGGCGCAGCTCGTCGGCATGGGCGAGGCAGTCGCGCATCTTCGCGTCGAACTGCCCCGCCGGGAGAGCGTCCAGCAGGGTGCGGTCGGTGTAGATCAGGATGGCGAATTTCATGTCGGTTCCTCGGCAGGCGGTGTGTACGCGGTAATCTCACCAGTCGCCTACCCCGTGCCAAGCCGATGCTGAGCGGCACGTCGCTCATGGCGGACTGGGCCACTACTCGCGCCACCCCCGGTGCGACCGCTGCATCGCGGTACCAATCCGGCTCGTTGCCGTCAGGCAGCGTTGGTTGTCAAGCAACTGTGCAAGCGCGTTCACCTCACGGCCCCCCCGCCCCTGCCGGTCGCAGCGCCGTCAAGAGTCGCTCATAACGCGGATTGCCATGCAGGGCGTCGAACTCCGGCCGACGCAGCGCGGCCCAGAGATAGGGGACGGGTGAAGCGCGCTCCAACCGGTCCAGTGCCGCTGCGGTGTCGCCTACCGCGACGAGTGCCGCCATGATGAGCCAGTGGTCGGTTCGTCCTGGCCAGTGCGCGATCAGCGCCCGAGCGCGGCTGCTGTCTCCCGCGCGAGCGAGGACCGTGGCGAGCACGCTTTCCATCACCATGTCCCCGGGCTGCAACCGGTTGGCCAGCTCCGCGTCCTCCCGGGCTCCGGACACGTCGCCCCTCCGCAGGCGGGCCAACGCCCGCCAGCGGCGCGAGAAGGCCGAGGCGGGATCGAGAGCGACGGCGCTGTCAGTCAGAGCCACCGCGAGCGCGCTATCACGCACGTGCGTCCAAGCGGCCAGATCGACGAAGGTGATCGCGCGCCCCGGATCGAGCGCGAGCGCCAGATGCTGCTCCAGGTCCGCCTCGGCGTCCCGCCCCAGCCAGCTCAGGATCGCACCGTATTGATGGTGCGCCTCCGCGTTCTTGGGGTCGAGGGCGATGGATCGCCGGAACGCTTCCACCGAGCCCTCCATGGTGCGGGGGTAGACGAAGGCGAGCAGATAGCCGCGCGCCATCCAGGCGTCGGAGGAGGTCGAATCCCGGCGCAGCGCGCGGTCGGCGACGACGAGCCCGCGGACTGCCAGGCTCTCGATCGGGGCGTCAGGCAGCCGATAAGTGTTGCCGCGGGCGATCGCGTGGGCGTAGGCCGCCCGCCCGATCGCCGCCGCGAACCCGGAGTCGAGCCGCTCGGCTTCGCGGTATTCGGCGAGGGCCCGGGCGGTCCCATCCGCTGACCGGACGGCCAGCAAGAAATTGCCGCGCAAATAATGGTCGTAGGCGGCTGGGCTGCGTGTGCGCAACGTGCCGAGCGCACCGCCTTCCGATGACGGGGCCGGTCCCCCCACGCGCAGCGCCACCTCACGGGCGATGACGGACGGCAACGCAAGCAACTCCTCCGGCGTCCGATCGAACACGTCGCCCCACGCCGCGACCGCCGTCGCCCCGTTCAAGAGCTGGGTCGACACTCGCACGCGGGTGCCGACCCGCCGCACATTGCCGTCCACGAGGTAGCGCACCCCGAGCGCACGCGCGATCGCCGGCGCGTCGCCCGGCGCCGCCCGCTGGGCGCGCCGCACCACGCCGGGCGCCTTCACCTGCACCCTCCCGACGTTGCCGAGCAGGCTCGTCAAGTCTTCGGTCAAGCCGTCGGCGAGATAGGCGTCGGCGGTGTCGCGCGCTGCGAAAAACAGCACGGCGACGCTATTCGCCGCCGGTGGCGCGGCGCGCGCCACCTGCCTCGCGCACGGCGGCGGGGAGCCGTCGGAGCATTGGGCGAAAAGGCGGGAGGCCGGTGCCCCGCTCGCGAGAGCGAGGACGAGCGCGAGTCGTGTGCGTTTCACCGCCCTACAATGGCGGCGCCACCATCCACCCGCAACGAGCCGGATAGGGACTACTGGAGAGGGTTTCAGCGGCCGGGCGGACCCGCACGTAGAGGGAGTCAGCCGGCGACGACTCTACCTCGCCACGACCTTCAGCGCCGATTGTCCATGTGCCGCGAGCAGCCGGGCGAGGAGATCCGGCGAGAGACCTTGTGGGAAACGACTGACCAGTCGCAGCCTTGTCGCGAAGTCCGGCGCCGGCGGCGTCTCGATGAGTTCACCTACTTGCGAGAACTGCCCGCTCACGACAGCGCTATAAGGAACCAGCGTCACCGAATCCTGGGCCAGGACCACAAGCGCCGTGTCTTGCACCGCAAGGAGTTCCCCCTGCGCCCTTCTGCCCCCCCGCAGCGCGAGCGCGACCGCCACGCCGTCGGGCTGTTTCGCCGGGGCGAATCGGTCGACCCGCCCACCGATGTTGCACCCGAGCGTCGTGAGCACAGGTCCCCACAGCCAACTTCGCCTCATCGGCCCCTCACTTTCCCGGGCTCGGCTGGGTGGCGAACGCGCGCTCGCGAGCTTCCCGTATCGTTCCCCACTTTCGGAGCGCCTTCAGGAGCTCTGCGTCTGCGGACTCCCGGGCGCCCGTATCGCGCGCAACGCTGAGCCCAGCTCGGCCGATCCAGGGCTCGTAGTAGCCCTGGGTAGCGATCAGGAAAGTCTGCGCCGGGTCCGCTGCTGCGGCCCCCACCTCGGCGACGACCGTAAAGCGCTCGCCGGGTGAGGTCCGGAGATATCGCTGGTCGGAGAGTCGCACACTTGCGAGCGCGGAGGGGTCTTCGCGTCCCCCAGCGTCAAGCAGCCGGCCAAAGTAAAGCGTTCGGACGAGGGGGCGCCGCGCTCGCCTGGCGAACGCGATCCGGTCGATTCGCCAGTTGTCCGCCGGAAAGGACAGCCGAACGCGAACGCTGTCCCGATGAACCACGGGGATGAGGACGGCGACGTCCTTCCAAGCGTGCGGCCCGACGTCCTGAATATGCGCCGTCTGGCGGTAGCGGCGGCCGTCCCAGACGGCGATGCGCATTCCCATCCGTTGCCCCTGCCAGCGCGCCAGCGCTGCCGCCCGGCCGTCCAACTCGCGGCCGATCCAGTCGAGCGAGCGGGCGCCACGATCGCCCAGCATCACTTCCGAGTACAGGAGGGTCGCGAGCAGACTGTTCTTCAACCGGAGGACCAACGCAACGCTGTCACCGCGTGGCGGCGCTGGGGCGACGAGGTAGATGGCGTCATCCAAGCGCTCTGACGACACGCCTGCCAGGGTCCGCACATCGGTCCGGAACGCCACACCGTCGGGGAGTGCAAGGAGACGACGGAGGTCACGTCCCGCGGCATCGACGATCGTGGTCGCGGGGACGAGTTCGCGCACGGCCAGCGGGGCGCCGTCCCGGTCCGGGAGCGCGGTCTCGTCCGCGGCGTGACGGACCTCGAACAGCTCGAGCTGGTTGAAGTATTCCGTCTCGAGCGCCTCGTTGCGTACTTCAAGGCGTATCTTACCGTCCCGGTCCGGGCGGATCCCGAGACGGTCGACGTCACGCGTCTCGAACGCCGGTCCGAGCGTGTAGGAGAAGCCCTCGGCTTGGAGCGCCCACGTGCCGGCGCTGTCGGCGTAGACGGTCGGACAGTTCCCGAAGCAATCTGAGGATGAGCACACGATCAGGAAGGCGGCTACTGCGGCCCCCAGCAGCGCGGCCCCGGTGGCGAGCGTGGACACGATGGCCGTGGGCGCCCCGTTCGTGGCCCTGCGGAACGACTCCATCGCGACGACACTGTCGAGCGGCACGACAGAAAGAGCGGTCGAATCGCGCAGCGTCAGGCCGTACCGCACCCCTCGCCCCCGGAGCGTGTCGCGGGCGAGGAGCACTCCCGCCCGGTACAGTACCGTGGAGCCGTCCCGGAGGTGGGCCTTGACCGGCGTCTGAATGGCGAGGGAGTCGGCGCTTGATCCGATCGGCTCGACCCGCACGCTGCGAAAGACCCAGATGCAGGCCCCGGCGACGAGGGGGCCGAGCGCGGCCGCCAAGAAAACGCGCAGCACGCGGCTGCGACCGAGTAGCAGGACCAGCGCCAGCCGCACCATGGGCGTCTCCTCGCTTGTACTCCGTCACCTCCCCTATACGACAGTCGGCTCGGTGGCATGTCAAGGTCGGGAACGCGCGGCGCACTGAGTCGATTCCATGCAAGCCCGAGAGGGACCAGTCCTGACACGTTCCTGACGCCGTCCGGTGCCCGTGCGATCAGGGCGCGGCCATAATTATCG
>Ga0209377_1001586_pt1 | contig 15273 bp, 18 predicted proteins | sample GraSoiAngelo_141_FD_185898 | JGI IMG/M metagenome (GOLD analysis project Ga0209377, IMG submission 185898) | Grasslands soil microbial communities from the Angelo Coastal Reserve, California, USA - 14_0929_12_40cm (SPAdes) (version 2) | ecosystem: Environmental > Terrestrial > Soil > Grasslands ...
TGTTTTGTAATTTTCGTTCGTCGGGTGAGGGTCCTCCTGGCTCACGCTTGACGTGGTCGTGCTCGGGATGTTTTAAGGAACTTTCAGCTGCATGTTTTAGTCGCGTCGAGGTTGCAGGGTGCTGCTGCTCTGTAACTACATAAGAGACTTGGCGAAAACGTGATCGCGACTCAAACACGGGTTCGAAACCCGTTGGCTCTCGGGACGCGGCCCCGCTAGAGAGGGGAAAGACACGCTACCCCACCCGCGCGGAGCGTGGTAACAGGCGCGGGGACGTCAGGACTCGAAGAACGTCTCGAGGATCTGCTGATCGACCGGGTCGATGGATGTCAGGCGGATCCGCGTGACCGGGGTTCCCTCCTGCTGCTCGGTCCCGATGACCTTGCCGTAGAGGTCGCCCGAATCGTAGCCGAGCCCAGGGTAGTTGAGCCGGAAGCGCAGATTGGTCAGCAGAGGCAGGGTGCCGTCGAGCCGGACGTCGACACGCCGGCGCCCCAGCCGGACAACGGTGCCGGATGTCTCGTCCTTGCCGAGGATCTTGCCCTCGAACACTCGACAGACGAACGGCAGCCACATGGGCACCTGCTCATCGTCGCTCGCCATCTCGGGAAGCCGCTGCGCGAAGCGGCCGTTAATCGCCCGCAGCTCGTAGAGCAGGAGCGGCTCGGCCACACCTTTGACTTCAACTGGGAACGGTTCGCCGACCTCGACAAGGTCGCGAACGCGCGCGTAGGTGTGGGGGCTCAAGAAGATCTGCCCGCCGACGGTGCACCCCTCGACACGGGCGGCCAGGTTGACGGCGGCACCGACCACCGCGTACTTGGCGCGCTGCTCAGAGCCGATGTTCCCGACGACGGCCTCGCCCGTGTTGATGCCGACGCCCATCTCGAAACGCGGCAGCCCGCGCTGCGCGTGCGCCTCGTTCACGTCGGCCATCGCGCGCTGCATGGCGATGGCGGCGGCCGCGGCGCGCTCGGCATGATCGGGATGGGCGAGCGGCGCGCCGAAGATCGCGAAGATCGCATCGCCGATGAATTCGTTGATCGTGCCGCCATGGGCGATGATGACGTCCGTCATTCGCGCCAGGACTTCGTTGAGCACCGCCATGACAGCCTGGGCGTCGCCGAGCTCCGCGAACCGTGTGTAGCCACGGAGATCCGACATCAGCACCGTGACCTCGCGCTTCTCGCCCCCGAGCCGCTGCGCCTCGGGGGAGGCGAGCAGCGCCTGCGCGACTTCTGGAGAGACGTACCGGCCGAACGTGCTGCGGATGAAGTCGCGTTGCCGCAGGCCTTCGATCATCTCGTTGAAGGCGCGCGTCAGCCGTCCGACCTCGTCGCGGGAACGGACGGGCAGCGCGACACTGAGGTCGCCCGCCTGGACGCGCGCGGCGGTCTCGGTAAGGGCCGTGATTGGACCTGCCACCCGACGGGCGACGATCACTCCGAGGATCAGCGCGGCCAAGGCTCCCAGAAGCGACGCGCCAACGATGGTGTTTCGCACCGCGGCGAGCCGCACCAGATAGACCGTCACAGGATAGTCCACGTCCAGCACGGCGATGGGCGGCCCAGGCCCGTTCCTGATGGGCGCGAACGCGGTGATCCACGTCCCGCTCTGGTTATGGTAGACGGCCGTGTGCGTGGCGACGTTATCGTGGAACGCGCGCCCGAGTGGTTCCAGGAGAGCCGGGACCAGCGGGTAGGGTTCCCCCGGCACGCCCGGGCCCCGGCTCGTGACCATGAAGCGCGCCTGCCGTTTCTCGGGATCGTAGTCGGTGAGGGTGTACACGGGTGTCTCGATCCTGTTTTCATCCTGCACGATCGAAAGCGCTTGGCGCACCCGGAGGTACGCGCTCGTCTCCTGGGTCAGCGTCCGCTGGACCACCATGTGCAGGTCGGGATCGATGAGGTACGCCCCCGTGCGCGCGATGTTGAGCAGCAGGGCCCCGAGCGTCGCCTCCGTCTCACGCTTCTGGCGCTCGTACAGCACCTCGCCGACGAGGCCGACGGCAAGCAGCGTGACGGCGACGAAGAGCCCGGCAACGCGGACGCTGAGGCGCTGCCAGGGGCGGAGCGGGGGGAGTTGGGCGACGGATGCCGGTGTCACGGCCGCCATGATAGCCCGCGGGCGTTGATGCGCGTTCGCCAGGGGCGCGTTCGCCCCTACTTCTTCACCCCCCTCCAGGATTTGCAGCGCCGCGTGGACCGCACGGCGAGGCCGTGTAGCATTCTGCATATCCAGCTCCGCAACCACACCGAGACTCAAGAGCGACGCCTTCGCCCGTCTGGGGGCCCACGGACCGACCGAGCACCCAATCAGCGCGCAATGAAATCGCGCACTTCAATTCTGCAAGTTCGATCGCGTCCCGTTGGGGCCACCACCGAACTTGCAGAAATTAACCCCGCGATAAGTCCGGAGAGTGACGCCTCACCCTTCAACTCGTAGATGAAGCGCGGCTTCCGGCCGGGTCCTTTCCGTGGCGGCAGGTCTGGTGGTGGGATGACGGGCGTGAAGACGAAGCGGCCGACGAGCACCGCGCGCAAGAGGCCGCGGGCCTCGGCGACGCCTTGGTGCGCCATGGCACGCCACGTGTCGAGGTATTTCACCAACGTGGCCCTCACGTCTGATGTGTCACGGGACTCGACGCGTCGCTGCGTGGTGAGCGTCTTCAACTCCGAGCGGGTGGTGTCCCGGCGCTGCTCGCGTACCTTGACGGCCTGCAAGAGCGTCTCAAGCGGCCCTGCGTCCGCGACCGCCTCCGCATAGCGGTTCAACTCGACTTCAAGCCGCGCCAGCTCGTTCTTCAGAGTGTCCACGCGTGCCGCGATCGCGGTGGCGGGCTGCTCCAAATCGCGCAGGGCGAGGTCGAGGGCCTCGCGCACGACCTCCGGATCCAGAACGTCGCGGGAAACCGCCTGAAGGACGGTGTCATCGGCCAGGTGCATGTCCACCACGAGACTGTTCGCGCACACGGCCGAGCCTCGACTGTGGTTGTACCAGCAGCGGTAGGCTGGCTTGCGGCCATTCCAGGTCTGCACGATTGTGCCGCCGCACACGCCACACTCCACCATCCCGGTGAGCAGATACTTCGAGTCAAGGGCTCCAACCAGGCGAGGGGAGCCGCGCTTGAAGCCACGGGTCGATGATGCCCGCCTGCAGCATGTCCACGTAGTCCATCGTCGCCGCGTCGTACCCTCGGGTCGGCGCCGTGGACAGTTTTACCGTCTCGACGATCTGGCGGATCGGCGCCTCCAGCGCCCGCTTGACGATCATGGCGCCGACCTTCTCGTCGCCCTCGAGATTCTTCAGGCTGTCGATCGCGTCGACGCTCGCAGCAGCGCCACGCCACCACCCGGCACGATGCCTTCCTCGACCGCCGCCCGGGTTGCGTTGAGCGCGTCCTCGGCGCGCGCCTTCTTCTCCTTCATCGCCGTCTTGGTCGCGGCGCCGACCTTGATGACCGCCACCCCGCCGGCCAGCTTGGCCAGCCGCTCCTGCAGCTTCTCGCGGTCGTAGTCCGACGTCGTCTCCTCGATCTGGGCCCGGATCTGCTTGATGCGGCCCTCGACGGCGGAGGTCTTTCCTGCACCCTCGATGAGCGTGGTGTTGTTCTTGTCCACGACCACCTTCGTGGCGTGGCCGAGATCTTCCAGCTTGACGTTCTCGAGCTTGATCCCAAGATCCTCGGTGAGAGCCTTGCCCCCCGTCAGGGTAGCGATGTCCTCGAGCATGGCCTTGCGGCGATCACCAAAGCCCGGCGTCTTGTTCCTCAGCTCCTTGCCCAGGTGGCTTCCGAGCTGTCGACGCTCCGCGAGCGCCTTAGCCAGCAATTCCGGGAATGACCTCATGGCCGCCCTTCAGGAAGTGCGCGGCAAAGCTCAAAGAGCACGTACCAATCTCATTTCTTGACAAGAAGATCAAGCCCATCGGCGCATGCTCGCGCCACAGCATAACCAGCCTTTTCTTGCCCGGGCATCTTATCCCAGCCACCTTTTTCAATGACTTCAGCTCTCTGCCAGCTACTTACTTCCCCGAATTCTTTAAGTTTCTTCTCATGGTCCGGTTGCTTCATAAATAGGGCGACGCAGATCGCCGCCTGACTCGCCAAGACCGCCTCTCTGGTCATCGTTTGGGTAGTGCCGGAGGTTGTCCAGCCACCCCACGCAAAGCCGATGATCATTGCGATGACTGCCCCACAAATAAAGCCCCAAACTCCAAACTTAATCTTCGTTGTAGTCTCTGGCTTCATTGCGACAGGCCCTCCTCAACCGGGACTTTCGATCCGACACGTTGACGGCGGTGCTTCTGGAAACCCTGGGGCTTGTGTGACCGTGCTTCCAGGTTAGGTCACACCGACCGTGCTGGCGAGAGACACCTCCGCCGAGTCGCCTCCCGCTGCCCATTTCCCGCCGATCCCTGATACGGTCCTCCGTATCACGTCGGATGCCGCGCGAGTCGCTCGATGCGCCGAGGATCTTCCCAACCAAGCGCTACGTCAAGTGGCTCCCGGCCAGTTGGAGCCTGAAGTCCGGGCATGTCGCACGAGACGCCCGCCGGTCTTGACGAGCCGCTGCTGCAGGCTCGTCAGGGACCAGCTCTGGATGGTGACGGGCAGGGCGAGTCGGCGCAGAAGATTGCCCAAGTTCTCGGTAAGATCGCTTCGCACGGCGATTCTGCAGAGGTGCGAAACGCATATGGAGCAATTCCGCCTCGCATGGCGGCGTCCACCGAGCGGACCGTCCCGTCAGTCAAGTCGTTCACACTTCCTGAAACCAACTATCGCCAGGCGATGGCGCTCGCCGACGAGCTCGGCATGCGCCCGCTGCTTCCCCACTGCCACTTCGGCCTCGGCAAGCTCTACCGGCGCACGGGCAAGCGCGAGAGCACCTCACCACCGCGGCGCGAATGTACCGCGAGATGGACATGCGGTTTTACGGCGAATGAGATCGAGGCCCATTCATCTCACCTCCAACACAGGGCTGAAGATCTTGGTCTTGCCGGCGCGCCGTTCGATCAGAAGGCGTCGCGATGCAAGGGCGGCAAGCCTGTTATTCCACGCCGTGGGGCCTACGCTGCGGTCCTTCGCTGCAAGGCGGGGGGCATCGGCCGTCCCCAAGCGCCGCACGAGCTCGAGGGTCTGCTGTTGGATAGGATCGAGCGCTCCGATCACCTCGGGATCCTTCACAGATCCGTGACGATCGAGGCGGCAAATCCAGATGGCGTCGCCGTGGTCCTGAAGATATCCGGTCATCTCGTAGAGCACCTTGGGCGCGGGATTCGCGATCACGGGGTAGAGGTGCGGTACGGTGGTCCGGGCATGATTGCGGTACTCCAAGAGGCAATCGCGCAGAAAGCTGCTCGTGATGACGTCGACCTGATCGAGATCCAAGAAGCAGGGCCCCGGGTCGGGCCGCAGGACTCCCTGGCCGATGAGGATTCCAAGCACCCGATGCGCGTTCTCCGAGCCGGCGAGGACCTCCTGCCGCCCGGACAGTTGAAACAGGGGGAGGCGCGGAACTTTCACTGATCTCACGTGCATGCAGTGAGAATAGTGAGGCGCCACTGTCAAGCGGTCAGCGGGGTGACTGTTGGGTCTCGTCAAGATTGACCTCGGTCCCGCGGTCTGGATCGGTGGTCGATAGCACTGGCGTCATCACGCGGCGGCGGATGGCAGGACGCCCGCGAGCTTTTCCGCCGGCGTGCGCCCCTGCAGCGCGAGTGAGAAACGTTCGTAGTTGTACGTTCTCTCCCACCCCCGTAGGGCCGTGGCGGCCGCGTTGAAATCGTCGAACGTATGGCGGCCCCAGAACTCCTCCGAGGCGAGGTTCGACATCAAAACCGGGGCTGTCATGGGGCCGCCGGCGGGACGAGAGGTCAAGAGCTATCCGGTGCGGGTCGCCGGCACCGACGTCGAGATCGAGGTGTGAGGCCTGGACTCCCTTCCGATCCGGAGGACGAGGATCCTTTTGCGTTTCGGCGGGTCGAGGATGGCACCCTGGTGCTCGTCGGGCTCGGGGAGTTTTAATTAACAGGTGCCATGCCTCACGCGTTGAACGGGCTGCGGGTAGTCAGCTTCGAGAGCCGCCGGTCGGCGGAGATGGCTGAACTGATCCGCAACTACCGCGGCGAGCACGATCCAGGCGCCGTCCATGCGCGAGGTCCCGCTGTGAATATGCTGGAGCTGGAGATTCTGAAAGTGAACAATGGGGCTCCGGCATATTCGACTAGGTAAAACCTCGGTGGACACCCAAAACCGGCCAGTTGTGGCGGCCCCTCGCGCTAGGGTCGCTGTACACGCTGTGGCTGGAGGAAACCGCTATGGTAGTGTACGCGTTCGACGTGGATGAGACACTGGAGGTTAGCAAGGGTCCTGTGAAGCTGTTCGATCTCGTCAAGCTGCGCGAGCACGGCCATATCGTCGGCCTCTGTGGGAATTGGGCGATGGTGACGCTGCACTATCCGGACTGGCACCACATCTGCTCGTTCGTGGGGCCATGCGGCATCCAGAAGCACGACTTCTTGCGCCAGCTGCGGCAGTACATTCCGGGGCATGACTACGTGATGGTCGGCAACATCCTCGGCATTTCCGGTGCGAGCGACGACCGTGGCGCTGCGGAGCGCGCAGGCTGGCGCTTCATCCAAGAAAGCGAGTTCGCCAAAGGAGTGCGATGAATGAGTGCGCCTGCGGATCCCCTCATCTTGAGCCAGCGGAGCCGGATTGTTCGCTTCGCGGTGGAGCATCGCATTCCGGCCATGTACGAGTTCAGGGAGTTCGTGAGTGACGGTGGTCTGCTCTCCTACGGACCCCACCTCATGAAGATGTTCCGCCGGTCCGCCACCTACGCGGACAGGATCCTGAACGGCGCGAAGCCTGGTGCCACCTATATTGTCGACTGGATCGAGATACGGCGCTCTCTCTGCATGGTTGAGCCTCCGGTTCGCTGAGTCCCTGGAAGGGGTGGTGAACTCCGACGGTACGCTCGACGCCGATCAGGCCTCCGGCGGATTCTTCGGCTCCGTCAGTTCGCAAAAAGGATGCGGTCACATCCGCAGGGCATCTTCACGAGGGTGTCGCCGTTCGGGGCGGAGTCTTTCGCCACGCCGAGAACATCGCCGATCTTCAGAGGGCCATGACCGTCATGCGTGCTACGCGCCGGACCGAGACTGTAGTGTGCTCACCATCTCTTTCGACGGTGATCTTTTCGATCGTAAGAGCTTTGACCCGTAGGACTTGCCCTTGTCTCACAAGCGTTCTTCTCCCGGGTGTGTGCTTGCACTCTATCGCCATAGACGTCCGAGCGGTCGTGACCCCCGGCGGGCCGCTGGCTCGCCGTGAGCCCCAACTTTACCAGTGGGATGGTTGAGTGCCGCGGGCCTGCGAGGGCGGCGTTAGCGCATCGACGCCCCCAGCCTCTGGGCCATGGTCTCGGTCCTCCTGGCCGAGCCACGACCACGTTTTCGCTGGTCGGCAGTATCCGGAGGGACGATCCAACCGTCAAGCCGCATGGGCACCGCGAGCTCGCCGCGTTCAGCGGGCATCTCGGTAGGTGGGAGAGTCCCGGAGCTGAAAGCCCTGGAGACGTTGTGGTGCGCAGACGAGCTCGCGTTGGCGTCGCGGCCCGGCAGCCGGGCGGGGCGGCCGTTCATGATGCGGCTCCCGGCGTCGGCGCATCCGGATGGCGTGGTGAGGATGCGGTGTCGGTCGGCTGGCTTCGAGGTAGGTTCGCCTGGATGGAGAGACGGCGAAGCTCACCCAGCCGGTCCCTCAGGGACTGGGCCGTGAAGGGAGTGAGGGGTTGAGAACTGGGTTCGGTGGAGACAACAGGCTTGGGCATTCGGCCGCTCCCCAACAAGGCCTTCAGGGCAAACGACGCCCTGAAGAGGAATGGACTGCTTGGCCTTGTGGAGCGCGGGTGGGCCGCCCGAAGCGCCGTTTAGCGTGTCGACGATCACGTGCCGCAATTACGCGGCGGCACCGCGTGCCGGATTAACGCGACGGCAAGCGCGAATGCCAGGCGAGGCGTACCTGACCGCCGTATAGCGCGACGGCGTCGCGTGGTGCTCTGGCCGCCTCAGCCAGATGCTTCAAATATAGACCGTCAGGGGTCGGCCGTGCCCGATCCTGCGTACACGGGGTACCCCGAAACGCGGTGGGCGTGCGGGAGCTGGCCAAGTCGAGCTTCCGAACGACGGTGGGAAGGTCCGCCTGCTCGGGATTCCGGCGATACGGATCGGGGCGGGCCAAGGGGCGTTCAAACTCATTCTGCAGGCGATCTGGTTCCGAGAGAGGTCTATCGCCCAGAATAAGTACGAAATCGGCGCTCATTCCGCGCTTTTTTCGATAGGGCAATGGCGCGTATCATCGCGTCTTTATTGTCGTCAGGCCTCGGGATGGTGGGGTAGGCGGGCACGAAGTTTCTCGGGAGACGTCGGCAGGGCTCGTGAGGTGAAGCCAGGGGGCCGTCTGTTGAAGAGTGGAGAGTCGGGCGCCCGGGATTTCAGCGCGTGGCGGCTCGAGTTCACCCTCGTGGTCATCGGGGCGTTCGCTGCCGCGCGGCTCACCGCGAGCCTCGGCGCGTGCCCGAGGCGTCCTTCGGAGTTCGCCGGTCCGCTGTTGCCTGGTCGCCTCGGCAAGGCTAGAACTCCCCGCCGGTACGCCATGGATGGGTCGCGATCAAGTACGGTGGAACGAGAGCTGAAGCCAGCGCCACCCTGCCATCCGGGTGATTCACATTCGGCGGCGGGAGCTTCGACGCAAGCAGCGTGCCCGCCGCGGCCTCACCCGTGGCGATCTCGAATTCGAACTTCCGATGATCATAGATCTCCTTACCGAACTGCCGCATCGAAATGAGCACGCACTCTGCAACACTTCCCCTTCGGTGCCGTCTGATGCCGCCACGCTCTCGAACCGCACTCCGACGGTTTCTGAGTAGATGACTTTTCAGGGTCGCATCGCCACGTTACTCCCTCTTCGATCTCTAGCGACAGAGATCCCTTCGATATAAAGAACAAAGCCTAACACTCGAGCCTTCTCCAAGTCTGACGTCTTGATTCGATACACGTTCATCATCCCCGTCGATGCTCCGCACATCTGCGGGTGTTGAATCCCATCCGTCTTCTTGGCTTTCGCCTGTACGGCGATGTCCGCAGCACGCAACTCCTTCTCCATTTCGTCCAGTGACACGGGTCTACCCATTTCACATTGCAGGCTTCCGTCATACTTCGCGACTTCGATTGAGGGACCATCATAAATCCAGGGCTGAAATCTCTTGACTCCCTGTCGGTCGGCCGGTATTCGCGGAAGATCATCTTTAGCTATCTCATATACGTTCGCGATACCGGTCAGGGCTCCACACAGGGCTATGATGAAACCCGGAACGACTCTCTTCTCGCTTGAGAGTACGTTGATGTTTACTGCCGTTAGCTCCTTCGCCATTTCATCCAAGGGCACGGCCTGCCCCATTCCGCATTGAAGACTGCCGTCATAGCGGAATACTTTTACGGTGTCGGCCGAGAATACCGTCCCAGTCATCACGACAGTTAGTACTGCAGCCAGTGTAGAGAGTCGCCAGGTTCGCATCGCCTTCAGCCCTCCCCGTGCTTTGTCCATTAGCAACGAACCGCGGGCGATTGCGTCCACGGGCCGCCAGTCGTGCTAGGCGCAAAGTTAACTGGTGATCCGGCGCAGCCTGACGAACATCTGCCGAACTCCAGCGATGCCTCCCCAACAACGCACCGACGCCATAACCGAGCTACTTTCGAGTTCACCCGCAATCCTTACCGATCGTGCCCGAAGAGGCCGATGGTTCTGGGGGGTCTCGGCGTTCCCGCGGCCCTTCTTCCCACGCGCCCGCCGTGGTCAGGTCGTGAGGGAAGAGCCCCAGAACCTCCGCTGAGCGACGATCGCGAGCATCGCGCCTCCGCACCCGACCAGGAACATCGCCAGCATCCCTGCTTCGCTGGAGATGACGACCCAGACGGTCGCGGCCCCGACCACACTCCCGACAAGACCGAGCACCATATCGCGAATGAACCCGTGGCCGTCCGCTCGTGAGACCACCTCAGCCACCCACCCGGCCATGACCCCGGCGAGGACCAGCATCGGACCCATCTGCACGATGTGTTCAAACATGAAGCCTGCCCGTCTTTCTGCCGTTCAGGTCTTGCTCGCGAACGTCCATCGAACCGCGGTCGCCTTGCTCCGCAGCGCGTGGCCGATGACCGTTCGGGCGCGGTCCCTCGTGTGAGCGGTTCGCGACGAGCTCTTCCCACGTCTTCGCGTTGAAGTTGTACTGGTAGATGTTCCCTTCCTCGTCGAGGGCGAAGAGGTCGTTTTGCGATGCACAGATTTGGATGAACTTCGCTGCCGCCGGGCTGGCGGTGCCGAGCCGCTGTGAATCATCGTCACGGTATTCACTGACGTTCATCAATGCCTCTCTCTGCCCGATCAACTCAGGGGTGAACGGTGCCGGCAGGCACACCGGCCCGTTTGGTCAACCGCATCGCTGGGCGGCCACGGGCAACTTGTCATCTGGTTGTGGTGTGTCTAGGTTCCCGCCGCATACTCGCGTACGCCTTGCAGGAGGCACCCAGCGTAGTCTGGCGCGGGCCGCGCGCTTCTGCGGTCGCCGCTGAACGATCCTGCATCGTCGATTGCCCGATCAGGACGTCGACCGCGATCAGCTCTCACCACCGTCGTCCTCGTACGGATCATGCTCGGGGCGGTTGAGCGCGTTGTCCCGGAACGACTCCCCGTCGATCGCGACGAACACGATGGCGCGCGCCCGCGACGGCCGATTCACCCAGATTGCGGACGCCACGGATCCCGTGCCGGTGTTGACGCCCTGCCACACGCCGCCGGCGGGCCGGAGATCCCGCCGGCTCGTCGTCGTCTCGCGCTTGCATTCTTCGAAGCCATCACTCGAGAGTGCATCCACAATGTCCTCCGGCTCGGCGCCCCACCCGCGCTCCGCTTCGATCCAGGTCATCCGGCCCTGCTCGCGAAGCTCATTGAGGCCGTGCATGGGTTGCATCGTGTTCTCCCCATCAATCGTCGGGGCGCCGAAGGGTGAATCGGAGGTGACTCCTTGGCGGAGCCACCTCCGGGGGCTCACTTGCCCGCGCCGATCGAGACGGCGAAGTTGACCTTCTCCTCCCGGAACGGTGACGGGATATACGCGAGCTCGAGGCGGATCTCCTTCAGCCTCTTCGCCTTCAGGGCTTCGGCGGGGAACTCCACGTCCAGGGATTGGGTCGCCTCCTGGCCGGGATCGAGCCGCTCGCTGCCGTACGTGGCGAACTTGAGGGTCGGTTCGGTCCGCGCGTCCTCGAGCTTGATTGGTTGTCCCTGGGCATCGATGTAGAGGAGCTTGCCTTCGATCAGCCGGACCGTCTGATTGGCCGACGTGTTCTTCAGCGTGAGCGTCGCGGTGAGCTTCGCCGGGCTGACGATCCGGTCGGACCCTTTCTCGACCCGCTCGGCGACCTTCATCGCGGTGACTTCGCCCGTCACGATCCCGGCCTGCACCTTCACCGACGCCGGGGTCACGGCGTAGGTCTTGTCCTCGATCACCGCGGCCGTCGCTGCCGGCTGCGGCACCGGGCCGAGGGTCATCCAGGCCACCACGGCCACGACCGTTGCGCCCAGCCCCCACCGCCACCACTTATCGGCCTTCTCCTCGCCAGCACTCTCAGTCGGCCAGAACTTGCGTTGAACGACGATCGGGATGACCGCTCCGATGAACGCGATGATCGCCGCCACGACGATTCCTGACCCCGTAAACACCCCGATTGCCCGGAAGATCCAGCTCAATCCGATGCTCCCGAAGAGACCGAAGATGATGTCCTTCTTCAGTCCGTAACCTCCGCGTTTCATGACCAATCCGGCGAGCACGCCTGCCACCACTCCCGCGAGAACCCACGCCACGAACATGGCGAAACTCATGACTCTTCCTCCTTCATCTGGTTACGGCTCACCCGCGTCACTTCACTGGCACCGTCTCACGCGTGACGCCTCGTCGCCGTTGGCGCCCGTTGGATGGACGAGGGCTCACGCGCCTCTGGCCCGCGGGCGGAGCGGCCGTCGGCCTGTCGCCGTTTTGCCGCACGAGGAGGGCCGCGAGCATTTCGATCGCCCGCGGGTCGAGGGCCCGGTCGTCGATCATCACCTGCACGGCGGGGCCCGCGAGCCCGCGGACCCGCTCGGCCGCCGCGGTGGAGGACACGATGACGTCCACTCGTCGCACCAGACGACCCAGGGCCGCCCCCTCGGCGGGGCAAGCCCCGACTAGCACGATGTTGGGCAGGCCGGCGTTGGCGATCGAGTGCTCCAGGTTGTGGGCCGTCTCGACGGCGGCGGAGGCGACGCCCACCCGCGTCCCCGACGGGAGCTGGGCCAAGCGGTGGAGGGTCTCGAGATGCGCCTCGGCGAGGAGCGCGATCACGGGGACGCCCCGGCCGCTCAGGAGCCGCTCCACCTCCGGGAGATGGCAGAAGCTCGTGACCGCCGCCCGCCAACGACCGGCTTGCTTCTCCCGCGTGACCGTCGCCAACTCGCCGAGGAGCACCTTGTCGACGCGAACCGGGAGGTGGGCTTCGAGCTGCCCGGCAAAGAAGTCGAGCTCCGGCGGGCTGCATTCCACGAGGAGGACCTCCACGGTCCCCTGGACAGCCGCAGGCCGAACGCTGGCCACGCTCAGCACGGCGACCGCCAGGTCGTCGGCGGTCATCCCGAGGGCCGCCGCCCGCATCACCGTATCCTGTAGAAAGCCGTTGCGGAGGTGAGGGGAGGGGCGGACGGGCGGCGCCGGGGCCACGAACACGCCCTTCCCCCGCCGAGCCTCCACGTATCCGCTGTGCTTCAGATCCTCGATGACGCGCGCGACCGTGTTCGTATTGATGCCGAGGAAGCCGGCCAGCTCCCGGATGCTGGGCAGGGCCTGATCCCGCGCGACGCCGCCGCTCTCGATGACGTGCTTGAGCTGCTCCGTCAATTGCCGGCGGATCGGGATCGGGCTCCGGCCGTCGATCTTGAGGTTCATCGCGATCGTCATACTGTATGGGCACGATAGTACACTAGATCAATTTTGTAAATAGTGTACTATTTCAGTGGTACACTCAGCTGCTGGACGACCCAGCCGTGCTCACACCACCTGGACGAGGGAGGCACCCACGATGGCTCAAGCAACCACGATGGCTCACGCAATGAAGACGACGCTGCGCCCGCTCCATGACCGCGTGCTCGTCAAGCGCCTCGACGAGCAGGATGAGAAGCGCGGCAGCCTCATCATCCCCGACACCGCCAAGGAAAAGCCGCAAGAGGGCACGATCATCGCCGTGGGCACCGGCAAGGTGACCGACGATGGCAAGAAGCTCCCGCTCGCGGTGAAGCAAGGCGACCGAATCCTCTTCGGCAAGTATTCCGGCAACGAGGTCAGGCTGGACGGCCAGGAGTACCTGATCATGAAGGAGGACGACCTCCTCGGAATCCTCGACGCGTGAAACGAGCGGCTCAGCCGCTCTCGACCATTCGTGCACACTCGGGAGGGAGATCTCCATGCCTAAGCAGCTCCTGCTCAACGAGGAAGCCCGCGCGGCGCTGTTGCGCGGGGTCAACATCATGGCGCACGCCGTCAAGGCCACGCTGGGACCGAAGGGGCGGAACGTCGTCATCGCCAAGAAGTTCGGAAGCCCCACCATCACCAAGGACGGTGTGACCGTCGCGAAAGAAATCGCGCTGAAAGACCCCAACAAGAATCTGGGCGCTCAGATGATCAAGGAGGTCGCCGCCAAGACCTCGGACGTGGCCGGCGATGGGACGACCACGGCGACCGTGCTCGCCCAGGCGATCTTCCGAGAGGGGCTCAAGAACGTGACCGCGGGCGCGAACCCGATGGGCCTGAAGCGGGGGATCGAGCGGGCGGTCGACACGGTGGTCGAGGAGCTGAAGCACATGTCCAAGGCCACCAAGGACAAGAAGGAGATCGCCCAGGTCGCCACGATCGCCGCCAACAACGACAAGACGATCGGCGACTTGATCGCGGAGGCCATGGAGAAGGTCGGCAAGGATGGCGTGATCACCGTCGAAGAGGCCAAGGCGATGGAGACCACCCTCGAGGTGGTCGAGGGGATGCAGTTCGACCGCGGGTACCTCTCGCCCTACTTCGTGACGAACGCGGAGCGGATGGAAGTGGTGCTGGAGGACGCCCTCGTCCTCATCCACGAGAAGAAGCTCAGCGTGATGAAGGACATGCTCCCGCTGCTCGAGCAGGTCGCCCGGGCGGGCAAGCCACTCCTGATCATCGCCGAGGATCTGGAGGGCGAAGCCCTGGCCACCCTGGTGGTCAACAAGCTCCGCGGGACACTCAACTGCTGCGCCGTCAAGGCGCCAGGCTTCGGTGACCGGCGGAAGGCCATGCTGGAGGACATCGCGACCGTGACCGGTGGCAAGGCGATCACGGAAGACCTCGGGATCAAGCTCGAGAACCTCAAGCTGGACGACCTCGGTCGCGCCAAGAAGGTGGTCGTGGACAAGGACAACACCACGATCATCGAGGGCGCTGGAAAGGCCAAGGAGATCGAGGGCCGCATCAAGCAGATCCGGGTACAAATCGAGGAGACGACCTCGGACTACGACCGGGAGAAGCTCCAGGAGCGGCTCGCCAAGCTGGCGGGCGGCGTCGCCGTGATCAAGGTCGGGGCGGCCACCGAGACCGAGATGAAGGAGAAGAAGGCGCGGGTCGAGGACGCGCTCAACGCGACGCGGGCGGCCGTAGAGGAGGGGATCGTGCCGGGGGGCGGCGTGGCGCTGCTCCGCGCGTCGGAGGCCCTGGGCAGCCTCAAGCTCACGGGCGACGAGGCCACCGGTGTCAGCATCGTGCGGCGCGCGCTCGAGGAGCCGATCCGGCAGATCGTGGAGAACGCTGGGCTCGAGGGCTCCGTGGTCGTCGAGAAGGTCAAGGCGGCCATACCCATCACGCGCGGCTTCGACGCCGAGACCAACGAGTACGTCGACATGATGCAGGCGGGGATCATCGACCCGACCAAGGTTGAGCGCGTCGCCCTGCAGAATGCGGCGTCGATCGCGTCTCTGCTGCTCACGACCGAAGCGCTCATCACCGACATCCCGGAAGCCGAGAAGGCCGACCCCTCCATGGCGGACGGTGGAGAGTTCTAGCCTTGCCGAGGTGACCCGGCACCGGCGGGTCCGCGGGCACCGAAGGGCGCCTCGCGGGCCTAGCCGGTGAAGCAACGGCGAGCCGCCCTCTGGGGGAA
>Ga0209377_1001591_pt1 | contig 15250 bp, 11 predicted proteins | sample GraSoiAngelo_141_FD_185898 | JGI IMG/M metagenome (GOLD analysis project Ga0209377, IMG submission 185898) | Grasslands soil microbial communities from the Angelo Coastal Reserve, California, USA - 14_0929_12_40cm (SPAdes) (version 2) | ecosystem: Environmental > Terrestrial > Soil > Grasslands ...
GATGGGGAACCGCTATTACGCGCAGCCGGGCGTAGATGGGAGCTTTACGATGGCCAATGTTCCGCCGGGGCAATATCGTCTGCACGTCTGGCACGAGCGCGTTCCCGCGGAGGTCGTCACCGACATCACCGCGGGAAGTGGTGACGCGCTGCAGATCACGCTGGACGCGCGCGGCTACCGCTGGGAGCCGCATCGCAACAAGTACGGGAAGAACTATCCCACCAATGCCGGACTCGAGCGCTACTAAACCGGCGTTCGGACTTACCGCGAAGATTTTTCTGGCCTCGGCGCTCCTCGTCGTGGCCGTGCTCGGGATTACGTTCGGCGTGACGTCGATTCAGGCCAAGCGCACGGCCGACGCGTCGATTCATCGGGCGCTGGTCGCGACGCGGCGCGCGGTGGACGAGTACCTCGCGGCGCGCACGCGCACGCTGGGGCGCGCGAGTACGGTCGCCACGGACGTGCCGCAGTACCGCCAGCGCCTGCTCAACCAGCGGGACCGTGCCGAGGCACTCGATCAGGCGGATGACGTGCGCGATCTGATTGGTGCGGCGTGGGTGCTCGTGACCGACAACGAAGGCGTCCTCATCGCGCGCACCGACTATCGCGAGCAGTACAACCGCGACCTCTCGATTGCGCCCCTCGTCGCCAACGCCCTCAGCGGCGAGCAGACCAGCGGCGCGTGGCTGGACGATTTGCGGGGGACGATGTTCATCGCGGTCGGAACACCTCTGCGCGATCAACCCACCACGGCGCCGCTGGGAGCGCTCGTCGCCACGTATCAGATCGACGATTCGCTCGCCACCGCGATCAAACAGAACACGAATTCGGATGTCGTGTTCTTCGCGCTCGACACGCTCAACCAGCCGGTCGTCGTCGGCAGCACGCTGCCCGCGCGAGACATCGGACCCGCGTTACGTGATGCCGTGCGACCGGACACGCTGGCGGCCGATTCGACGGGTGCAGGGATGGCGTTAGCCGCGACGCTGGCTGGCGAGCATCTCATCGGCCTCGCAGGACCCATTCGCTCGCCGAGCGGAGATCTACGCGGAGGATTCGTCGCGCTGCGATCGCGCGAGGCCGAGCTCGCGGCGTTCAGTGCGCTGCGGCGCACCATGCTCTGGGCCGTCGCGCTCGGCGTGGTGTTGGCCCTCGTCTTCGCCTTCATACAGGCACGGCAGATCGCGGGGCCGGTGCGGCGGTTGGCCCGCGCCACGCGCCAGGTGCAGGACGGCGATTACAGCGTGGTCATCGACGTGCAGTCGCGCGACGAGATCGGTGTGTTGTCGCAAGCGTTCAAGAGTCTGGTGGAGGATCTCAAAGACAAGGCGGCGCTCGTCGACTACATGATGGCCGCCTCGGGCGCAGCGGCGACGCAGCCGATCACCGCCGTGCCGACCATCGCCAGGGCTGTAGCCGGGGATCAGCTCAGCCCCGGCGCCGTCTTCGCCGGCCGCTACGAGATCAAGGAGATCCTCGGCGCCGGCGGTATGGGCGTCGTGTACCGCGCGTTCGACCGCGAGCTACGGGAGCCCGTGGCGATCAAGACGCTGCGGCCCGAGACACTGGGTGGCGGGAGCGTCGCGCTGGAGCGGTTCAAGCAGGAAATCCGCCTGGCGCGGCGCATCGCGCACCGCAATGTGGTGCGTACCTACGATCTCGGTGAGGTGAACGGGATGTACTACCTCACCATGGAATACGTCGAGGGGACGTCGCTCAAGCAACTCATCGACGCGCGGGGCAAGTTGCCTGTGGCGGTCGCGTTGACGGTCGGCAAGCAGCTGTGCCGCGCGCTCGAAGTCGCGCATGCCGAAGGGGTGATTCATCGCGATATCAAGCCGCAGAACATCGTCGTGGATCCGAGCGGCTTCCTGAAAGTGATGGACTTCGGCATCGCCCGGCTCGCCAATCCGCCGCAAGGGAAGGGACTCACCGAGGCGGGGGTTTCGATCGGCACTCCCGATTACATGTCTCCCGAGCAGCTCTCCGGCGCCGAGCTTGATGCGCGCAGCGACCTCTACGCGGCCGGCGTCGTCTTATTCGAATGTGTTACGGGACGGGTGCCGTACCTGGCCGACACACCGTGGGCGCTCGTTGCCAAGCACATCGAGGAAGATCCCCCCAATCCGCACGCGCTGAACGCCGACGTGCCGGACGCGCTGGCGGCGGTCATTCTCAAAGCCATGGCGAAGGATCCTGCGGCGCGATTCGCGTCCGCGTCAGAAATGCACGACGCGTTGGCGAGCGTCGGTTAGACCCCCCCGAACCAGGGATAACCCTGCTCTTCCCAGTACCCCAGTGGTCGCTCAGCAGTGAATGTCATCGAGACCAAATACTTCGTCATCTTGTAGCCGAGCTTGGTCGGCGAGTAGAGACGAAGCGGCGCGCCGTGAGCGGCGGGCAACGGATTGTCGTTCATGCCGTACGCAAGGATCGTCTGCGGATGCATCGCGCTCGCCATATCCCAACCGTTCGAGTAGCCGGAATCGAACGAGTCGAAGCGGATATAGCGGGCCGCGGGGAGCGGCTGGCAGCGCTCGACGACCGCTGAAACGGGCACGCCATGCCAGGTGGCGATCGCGCTCCACCCCTCGACGCAGTGATGCTTGACGGTGTACGTCGCGCGCGGCATCGCGCGCAGATCCTCGAGCGTAAGCGACAGCGGATTGCGCACCAGTCCCGCCACCACTAGCCGCCACGTCGCGGGATCTTGCAGCAGCGGCATCTCGCGTGAGATGAAGTAGCTCGGCAGCATCGTCGAGCGCTCGCGAATGTCGTATTGACGCGCGAGACGATGCCGTGAGAAGAGGATCTTCTCACCCACCCAATCGTTGACCCGGCTGGCGTCGAGGAGCAACGGCCGTACGGCATTGCCACCATCCCATCCACAGGCAGCGACGAGTGAAGCCAATCCCCCCGCCACGCCCAGTTGCAGAAACCCTCGGCGGTCAACTCCTGCCGGCGGGCCGTCGTGATCGTCAATCATGTGATGGGAATCTCCCACGATACCAGCCCGAAAGCATCGCTCGCAGCGACGCGGGATCCACGACAAAGACGAGCATCACGTGCACGATGAGAAATCCGACGAAAATCCACACGGCCCAGAAATGCCAGTAGCGCGCTGCCTGGAAGCCGCCGAACAATGTCGTGAGCCAGGAGAACTGCGTCGGCTTGTAGATCGCAAAGCCAGTGAGCACTGACAACATGCCGAGCAGGAGGATGAACGTGTACGCGAGCTTCTGGAGCGGGTTGTGTTTGCCCTGCGGGGGATGGTCTTTGCGCAGCCGGAGATAGTACTTCTGCATTTCGATCGCGCCGCGAATGTCGCGCGGCCGAAACAGCAGCGAGCGCCACTCGCCGCTCGCCACCAGATAGCAGAGATACAGCGCGCCCGTCGCCATGAACGGCCACATCAGCGTGAAGTGCCAGTTCAGCGCGCCCGCCAGCCAGCCGCCCAGCCGGCTCCACTTCGGGAACGCGAGATCGTCGAACGGATTGAGATAGGACGGCCCACCGCGGTCGCCAAAACGCGCGTAGGCGCCGTAGATCTGCAACCCGCTGGCAATCATTCCAAGGAGCAACAGGAACGTGGCCCAGTGGGTCAGGCGGACGACCCAATGATGCCGCTTGACGACGGGCGGGGCGGCCGGCGCGGGCGGCACGGGCGGGCGGGGCGCTGATTTCGCCGGGCCATTCGAGGGGACCGTCATGCCATAAGTATATTGTTCGCCATGCGCTCAGCAACGCTCCTCGTCGGTATCGCATTGTTCGCCGCATGTCGGGGTCGCAGTCAGAACGACGTTGCCACGCGCAACGTCGACACGTTGAGTCTCGCGGAAAACTCCCCCGGAGATTCGACCGACAGTGCGTTACGCACCCCGCGGGTCATCACCGGCCCGACCGTCGTCGTGTTCTGGCTGCCGGCAGCGGACTCGTTTTCAGCCGACGATCAGGCGCAGGCGCTCGACGATCTCAACAACACGACGGAAAGCGTAGCCCCGACGCTGCTGCGGCACCATGTCACGCTGCTCCCGACGAATGCCGAGACCATCTACGTCGCGCTTCCCAATCGCCAGCGCCGGACGATTGTGTTGTCAGGCATTGATTACCCGTTCGGTTACGTGCTGATCGAGCCGGGCACCGCGGAGCGGATCCTGGCGGGCGTGTACGACGAGGACGAGCTGCTCGATGAAGTGGAGGCCTACTTCGATCTGCCGCCGTCTGACGACACGGCCACGACCACCCGTCCGCGGATTTCCACCTGATGGTATTGGCCGTCCTCGCGACGCTGGCCACCCTGCAGAATGTCACATGGGAGCCGGCGCGGCCCATCCAGGGCTCGCTCATCGTCGTTGCGGCGCCTAGCGGTGTGTTCGGCCAGCTTGCGGGCGAGCCGTTGCACTTCGTGGATGGCCGCGCGTTTGCCGCCGTTCCGCTCGGTGCGACGGACAGCGTCGAGTTGCAAGTGCTCACCGGCAACGAGGAGGTCGTCGAAAACAACGTCATGTGGGTGCCGGTCACGCCACGCCAGGCGGCAGGCGAAAAGGTGCAGGCTGCCGAGCGCTTCACGCCGCCTCCGGACAGCGCCCTGCTGGTGCGCATCAATCGCGAGCGCGGCTTATCGCTCGAGGTCGCCCGGCGGGCGCATGAGCTGCCCCGCCTCTGGAAGGCGCCGTTTCAACGCCCGCGCGCGACACGCGTGACGAGTCCGTTCGGGGCAGGCCGCGAGGTCAACGGTGTGTGGCGGAGCACGCATTCGGGATTGGATATCTCGGGTCGAAAGGGCGATCCGGTGCGCGCGTCGAATCGCGGCGTGGTCGCCCTCGTCGGCAACTTCTTCTATGGCGGCATCACCGTCTACTTGCTCCACGGCGTCGGTCTGATGACGGTCTATCATCATCTTAGCCGCGCGCTCGTGTCCGCCGGTGACACCGTCGAGCGCGGCCAGCTCATCGGCCGGGTTGGCGCGACCGGTCGTGTCACCGGTCCGCATCTGCATTGGGGCGCGCAGTTTGGGGCGATTTCATTCGATCCCGCCGATCTGCTGACCCTCCCTTGAGCAAACCGCTGCTGCTGCAAGGCGGCCGCGTAGTGACGATGGACGGAGCGCGTCGTATTCTGGACGCGGATGTGCTGGTCGAGGACGGATACATCAAAGCGGTCGGGCGGGACCGGCGAGAGGGGCGGGCCAAGACACCCGCAATCGACTGTACTGGACTTGTCGTACTTCCAGGTTTGATCCAGGCGCACATCCATCTCTGCCAAACATTGTTCCGCGGGCTCGCGGACGATCTCTCGTTGGAGGACTGGCTGGCGCAGCGCATCTGGCCGCTGGAGGCCGCGCACACCGCCGACTCGGTCCACGCGTCCGCGATGCTGGGGGCGGCCGAGCTGTTGCTCGGCGGCACCACGGCCATCCTCGACATGGAAACCGTGCGCCATACCGGCGCGGCGTTCGAGGCGCTGGAGTCGATCGGCATTCGCGCCACGGCCGGCAAGTGTCTCATGGACGCGCCGTCGAGTCCCGCCGGCCTGCGCGAACCCACAGACAAGGCGCTGTCTGAGAGCGCGGACTTGTGCGCGCGGTGGCATGGTGCCGCCGGCGGTCGGCTCCGGTATTGCTTTGCGCCGCGGTTCGCGCCGAGCTGCACGGGGCCATTGCTCCGCGCCGTGAGTGATTTGGCTGAGAAGACAGGTGCGGTCATTCATACGCACGCTGCCGAGACTCCCGTGGAGCTGGAGCTCGTCAAACGGGAAACGGGACACGATGAGATCGCGTACCTCGACTCCGTGGGGATTTCGGGGCCGCGTTCGGCCCTGGCGCACTGCGTCTGGGTGGATAAGGACGGCATTGCGCGCCTGGCGCGACAAGCTACCAACGTCGTTCACTGTCCCAGCTCCAATCTGAAGCTGGGCAGCGGGGTCGCGCCGATTCCGGAAATGCTCGCCGCCGGTTGCCGTGTCGGCATCGGCGCCGACGGCGCGCCGTGCAACAATCGGCTCGATGCGTTCGAAGAGATGCGGCTTGCCGCGCTGATTCAGAAGCCGCGACTCGGGCCCGATGCGCTTCCCGCGCCACAAGCCTTGGAGCTCGCGACGCTGGGCGGGGCCCGCGCCATGGGGCTCGAGGCGGAGATCGGCTCGATCGAGGTGGGGAAGCGCGCCGATCTCGTCGTGCTCGATCTCGCGGGTCCTCACGCGCAGCCCGAGGATGCGGATCTCGTGTCGCGGATCGTGTACAGCGCCCGCGCCGCCGATGTCCGCCATGTGATCGTTGACGGCCGGATCGTGGTGCGGGACGGCATGATGAAGACGGCGGATGTCGCGGAGATTCGCACCAACGCCAACAAGCAAGCGCGCCGCCTGCGGCGGGCGATCGCTTAGTCGCTGCGAAAGCGCTGGATGGTCCGCGCCAGCGCGGCGGCGGCATCGGACAATTGCTGCGATGTGGTCGTGAGCTCGCTCAGGGACACGATCTGCTGGGCTGTAGCGGCCGATGTTTGTTGTGCGCCGTTCGCCGCGCCGTCGGCAATCGTCGCGACCTCCTCCATCCGGCGCAGCACTTCCCGCATGCTCTTCGTCTGATTCTCGGTCTCGGCGGCAAAGACCGTGGCGAACTGCACGGTCGTCTTCAGGTCGGAGAAGATGGCGTCGAGCGCGCCCTGCACCGTCGTGGCGACGCTCCCGACCCCCTGCGCGGCCTCGCGGCCCTGCTTCATTGCGTCCACGACGCGGCTGATCTGCTCCTGTGTCGCGCGCACCTTGGTGCGCACTTCCTCCGCCGAGCGCGCGCTTTGCTCGGCGAGCTTGCGCACTTCGCCCGCGACCACGCGGAATCCGAGCCCGTGCTGGCCGGCGCGCGCGGCTTCGATGGCGGCATTGAGGGCGAGGAGATCGGTCTGGCTCGCGATGCGCGTGATGCCATCGACCAGCTTGCCGATCTCGCGCGACTCGCGGTCGAGCTCGGTCGCGAGCTCGGACGCGTGGTCCATGTGGAGCAGCATGTTCATGAGCAGCGTGCTGGATTTCGAGACCTCTTCACCGCGTTTGTGCGCCTGGAGCGCGATGTCGGTGATCTTGCGCTCCGCCTCCTGCGCGCGCGCATGCAACGTGGTCGCGAGACCGGACGCCGTTTCGGAATCCTGGCGCCCGTATCCGATGAGCTGGCGTTGGCGCTCCGTACCCTCGGAGAGCTGGCTGGTCGTCGCCGAAATGGACTGGGATGAGGCTTGCAGGTCGCGCGCCGCCGCTGCCAGCTCGCCGGCCATGGCCGCCAGCGCGCGGCCCTGCTGGCCGATTTGCCGGATGATGTCGGCAATCGCGGTGGTGGTTCGATTGACACTGACGCCCAGATAACCGAGCTCATCGGTCGCCGCATCGTCGTCGAACCGGCGCGTGAGATCGCCGCGCTCGATTTCTCCCAGGACCGCACGCGCCGCACGCAGGCGCTCGACGAACTGCGCGAGCATCGGCACGAGCGCTACGGACGCGAATACCAGCACCAGAGCTTCGAGCGTGAACGTGGACCACGGCCAGCCGCGTCCGGTGACTTGCGCCAGCGCGGTGACGACCGCAAAGGCCGCGAGATTCGTGATCAACGAGCCCCAGGCTTCGCGGCGTTCGAGATACAGCGCCGCCTGCAGGGGCGCGATGAGATAGGCGCCGTACAGCACATGGCCGTTCGGGCCCATCGCAAACAACACTGCCGAAATGAGCAGGGAGCCGACGCCGAGATTGACCTGCACGTACCATGGCCGGAACCTCGCGCGCTGCACCAGCTGCCGCACACCGGCATTGGCGCCGGCAAAGACTGCCGCGAACGCGAGTATGAACCAGTAAGAAATCGTGCTGATTCCCGCCAGCCTCACCGCGACGAGCAGCACGATCCCGAATCCCACGAACCCCCAGCGGGCGCGCGTGTTGGCGAGCAAGTATTGGCGTTGTTTCGCGAGGTGCTCGTCGAGGAGCTGCAGCTCGAGCGTGTTCACATCCGGAAGAGGTAGCTGGCCTTCAGGAAGAAGCCGTCACTGGTCCGCGTCAGGCGGCCGAAGTTGAACGGCTCGGGCTCGGTGAGAGACGAGCCGTATCCCACGAACAAGACGGTCCCGGGAATCGGCCGATAGGAGAAGAGGAAGTCGTTGCGAAACTCGGTCTCGGTCCGGCCGGTCTGGGGGCTGCCGTTCACGACCAGCGGATACCCGTAACGAGGATCGCGGAGCGAGTCGACCGTTTGCGCCGTGTACTGGCCCACATAGCGGAAGAAAATAGCGCGGCGGAGCTGATACTCGATCTTCACGCGTGGGATGTTCGCGGTCGAGAACCAGCTCCCATCGGCAGCCCGCCGCAGAGTCTGATGAGTCCACTGGCCATCCACCCGAACGGACGGGGTGGGCTTCCACGTCACGCCAAGGAAGGTGTTCAAGCCACGCGATTCCGCCGCCTCGGCGAAGATCACGCCCATGCCGCCGCCCGCATTGCCATTGACGGTGAGCGCACGGCTGGGCGTACTGAAGCCGACGTTGCCGCCCCACAGACCGTACAGGCCATGAGGAATCGCGAAAGGGACCAACGTCCCGGCCGAATCAACCTGATAGTCGGCATAGTCCTGCTGATCGAAGCGCTGATGGGCTACCTGCCAATTCGCGTTCAGGCCCCAGCCGCCGCGCAGCGTGAAGAGCCATTGCTGGTTCAGGGTGCCTTCGAGGGTGCTGCCCAGATTGAAGAAATCGTGGTAGCGCCACACCGGCGAGAGCAAGATGAACGTGGTGGCGTTTTCCAGCAGCGCGCCGGGCTTGCCATACCACGTGAAACGATTGGCCAGCCGGCCCTGCACAATGTTGACGCGATTGACGAAGCCGTTCTGCGCTTCGAAATCGGGGCTGATGCCGACGAGCTCGGCGTGGTTGCCGTACGAGTAACCGGTGCGGTCGAACAGCGTCGCGTCCCACAGCACTCCGCTTCGAACGCCCGATGCCGAGCCATCATTAGTCCATGAGCCCACAATTTGCGCGGTGGAGAACCAGATCTTCTTCCAGATTACGCGCGCATCGGTGCCAACCACGCGATTCCAGAACCCCTCGCCGAAGCGGTCGGTGTAGGCGATGCCGACCGTCGAGCTGGCGCCGAGGTCCCGGCGCAGACGCAACAAATTCGCGACTGGATGTACGGCCGGCGTGCCACCGTTATCGTCCACCGCGCCGAGGTACGCGACGGCGGTGCCGCCCACTTTGCCGATCAGTTTTGCGCCCCCCATGGGGTTCTGAATCTGGCGCGTGTAGATCAAGGAGTTCGGAGTGTCGAATTGCTCGAGCCCCTCGAGGAAGAACGGCCGCTTTTCCGGATAGAACAGCGCGAACCGCTGATTCACGGTCACCTGCCCGACGTCGGCTTCCACCTGTGAGAAATCGGGATTGATCGTGCCGGCGGCACTGAGGTTCTGCGTGACGCCCCAGCGCACGTTCACGCCCAGCTGCGGATCGACCGGTTGATAGTGGTAATCGGTTGCTGTAACGGCTGCACCGTCGACTCGGGCCGTAAACTCCGGTGACACGTCCATCACCAGGCCGCGACGCAGCCCGGTCAACGCCTTCAGCGAGCCCGACTGGATGAGAAAGCTGGCGCTCGCGCGCACGACCGGCGTCCAGGTGTCTTCGTACCCGGTGTGCTGGGTCGTGCGAATGATCTGAATACCCCAGTCCTGCGTTTCGCCGCTCTGATACCGCAGGCTCTTGAAGGGAATTCGCACTTCGACTTCGAACCCATAGGGCGTGACGTGGCCGCGTGACTCATAGACGTAGTCCGGATTCAGGTCCACCACGCCATCGAACCGGAAGCCGGCATTCTGGCCACCCGCGGCGCCGGCCAGGCCCTCGCTCCGCACGCCATCCTGCTGCACGCCCAACGGGTTGACCGCAAACAGCAGCGCGCGGCGGCGATCGTTGAACGTGTCGAGCAGGATCTCGATCTTGTCGTCCGCATCGATGTTGTCGCGGTCTGCCAGAGTGGCGCGCACGACATTGCCGTGGGCCTCGTACGCGCGGATGCCGAAGTAGATCGCGTCGGGCGCGTAGAAGGCGAAGACCTCGGTCGAATCGGCGGCGGGCCGGCTGTCGACAGGACGGTACTGCGTGAATCCGTTGAGGAGTACTGCCTGATGCCACGCCGGGTCGTCGAGTGCGCCGTCGATCGTTACCGCCGGGGCGTCGATGCGGGGCAGGTGAACGGCGATTTGCCGCAGCCGGCCGTCGTACACGGACTGCTGATCGCCTGGGAATTGCAGGAGAAGGAGCAAGACGGCGAGCATGAAGGCAAAATAGCGGGGAACGCGGAAGTCGGAATGTGGAACAGCCGGAGCCCGGCTTACGAATCGTCAAGATTCCGGTGTGCTCCGCGTTCGCACATCCGCGTTCCGACTTCTATTCGTATCGCAACGCCACGATGGGATCGAGTGCCGCCGCCCGCCGCGCCGGCCAGATGCCGAAAAACAGTCCGACCAGCGCGCTGAAGAAAAACGCCACCACGATCGCGAGCAGGTTGATCGATGTATTCCAGTGGGCCAGCCGGGACAGCGCCACGGCGCCGAACGAGCCGAGCAAGATGCCGATCACACCGCCGGCCAGGCAGAGGACCAGGGCTTCGACGAGAAACTGAAACAGAATGTTGAAGCGCGTTGCGCCGAGGGCCTTGCGCACACCGATCTCGCGGGTTCTCTCGGTGACCGAGACCAGCATGATGTTCATGATCCCGATGCCACCGACAATCAGGCTCACGGTCGCAATGCCCGCGAGCAAATAGGTGAATGTCTTTGCCGTGTCCTGGAAGGTCGCGAGAATATCCGATTGGTTGCGGATTTGGAAATCGTTTTCGCCGCCGGGGCGAATCTTGTGCTCGCGTCGTAGCACACGCTCGATCTCGATCATCGTCAGCGTCATTTGCGAGACGCTCGCGGCGTCAACGGTGATCGTCCGCAGGCGATCCGTGCCCATGATGCGATACCGCGCCGTCTGCAGCGGAATGAGGATCTGTTCGTCGGGGTTGCCGAATCCTGCCGCGGATCCCTTCGACGACAGGACACCGATGATCTCGAACGGAATGCCCCGAATCTGGATCTCCTGACCGATCATCCCGGCAGGATTCGCGTTGAACATGTCGGGGATCGCCGAGCCGAGCACCGCGAGGCGCCGGCGGCCCTCGTCCTCCCCCGCCGTAAACATCCGCCCCGCGGTGAGCGTGTAGTTCTTCACCGCGGGATAATTGGGCGTCGTGCCGACGATGTTCACGTTGGCATTCGTGCCGCCCCTCTTGATCTGCTGGTTTCGGGTCAACTCCGGCACGACCGCCTTGACGTGCCGGGCGTAGGCCGCGAGGGAGTCTGCATCATCGACGGTGAGGCTGACGCGCTGTCCAAAATCGATCGCGATCCCGCCCCGAAACGATTGCCCCGGGTAAATCGACAGGAGCGTCGGGCCGAGCGCCTCCAGGCGTGCCTGGACGGCTTTTTGCGCCCCGCTGCCGAGGGCCACCATCGTAATGACCGCGCCAACGCCGATGATGATGCCGAGCATCGTCAGAAACGAGCGCAGCTTGTTGGCGCGAATCGCCTGGAGGGCGACCTGGAAGATCTCGCCGAGCAGCATGCGCTTAGGGCCGGGCCGGCGTCGCGGGCGGACGCTGCTGGGTGGTCGGCTGCTGCTGCACGCCGGGCAGCCCGCCACCGGTGATGTTCCGCATCCGCTGCTGCATGTCGCGCTGCGAGTTCACCAGTGACGCGCTCGGCAGCACGAGCACGGTGTCCTGCTCCGTCAGCCCGCTCACGACCTCGATGTAATCGAGATCGGTGAGGCCCGTGCGGATCTGCACCGGCGTGGGTTTGCCGTTCTTGAGCGTGAAGACGATGTAGCTCGACTGATCGCCTGCGTTACGGCGGGAACCGCCACCCGTCCCGCCGCCCAGGCGCTGGAATTGCGCGCGCACGGCCGCGAGCGCGGTCTGCTCGGCCGGCGTCAGCTCCTGACCCGACATCCGTTTCTGGAACGCGGCGCGGACCTGCGCTTCGGTGACGCCCGGCGGAAGCGGAATCGTGCGACCGTCGGGTGTCGTCATTGTATTGCCACCGGCCGTCGCGGTTGAGTCCCGTCTCCGGGTCGAGTCCGGGCGAGCCGACGCGCCACCGAGAGAGGCGCTATCGCGATTGGCCGGCGGCTGCTGGCGCTGGGCCGCGAGCTGCTGCTGGACGTCGCTCGGATCGAGCCCCAGCACCTGCGCCGCGGATGCAACGTCGCGCTGCGTGCGCAACGCGGCGTTGGGGATCGCCAGCACATTTTCCCGCTGGCCCACATGAATTTCGACTTCGGTATTCATGCCCGGCTTGAGCAAATGCCCCGGGTTCGGAATACGAATCAGCACATTGAACATGGTGACGTTCTGCTGCACCGTCGCCTGCGGCTCGATCTTCAGGACGCTGCCCTGGAACGGCCGGTTGGGATAGGCGTCGACCGTGATCGTCGCCGGCAGGCCCGACTGCACCTTGGCGATGTCGGTCTCGTCGACCAGCGAGCGGATCTGGACCGTATCGAGATTGGCCATGCGGAACATGATCGTGCCGCCGCCCACGTCCGTCGACGGCGACGAGATCACGGTGCCCAGCTCGACGCTCTTTGTGATGATCGTGCCCTCGAGCGGCGCGCGGACTTTCGTGTCGGTCATCCGGTCGCGCGCGTTCTCGAGATCAGACTGGGCGCGGATCACCGCGGCGTTGGCGTTCGCATAATCGAGCTTGGCCTGGTCGTATTCGGTCTGCGTGATCGCCTGCGCCTTGAACAGCGTGTCGGAGCGGGCGAGCTGCGCTTTGGCGTTGGCGAGCTGCGCCTGCGCCACCTGCAGGTTTGCCACCGCCTGCGCCAGGTTGTTGCGCGGGATGCGCGGATCGATCGACGCGAGCAGCTGATCTTCCTTGACGTCATCGCCCGTCTGCACGTTCATCCCGATGATCTCGCCCGATGCCTTCGATTTCACATCGACGGTGAGGGGAGGCTCGATTGCGCCCGACGCGGACGCCGACACCACGATGCTCCGGTGTTCGACGGGGACCGCCTCGTACGAGATGGGCGCCTGCTTCTTCCCGCAGGCGATCATTCCCAGGAGCAGCAGCGCAGCAGTCCGACTGGATGCGTTCACGTCGTCGCTTCCGTTCTTTCATCGCGCTCGAGTTTGCCGTCGAGCAGATGAATCTGGCGGCGCGCGTGCGCCGCAATGTCGTGTTCGTGGGTCACCAGCACGATGGTTTGACCCGTATCATGGAGCTCGTGAAACAGCGCCATGATCTCGCTCCCGGTCGCCGAGTCGAGGTTTCCGGTCGGCTCGTCGGCGAGCAGGATGCTGGGTTGGTTGACGAGCGCCCGCGCGATCGCGACGCGCTGGCGCTGGCCGCCCGACAGCTCGTTGGGCCGGTGATCCATCCGGTCGCCGAGGCCGACCTGCTGCAGCGAGCGGGCGGCGCGGTCGCGCCGGTCCTTCGCGCCGATGCCGGCGTAGATCAGTGGCAGCTCCACGTTGTGCAGCGCGTCGGCCCGCGGCAGCAGGTTGAACGTTTGAAAGACGAAGCCGATTTCCTTGTTGCGGATGCGCGCCAGCTCGTCGTCGCTCAGGTCGCTCACCTTCTGGCTGTTGAGCCAGTACTCCCCGTTGGTCGGCGTGTCGAGACAGCCGATCAGGTTCATCAGCGTCGATTTGCCCGATCCAGACGGACCCATCACGGCGACGAACTCGTTCTTCTTGATCTGGATATCGACGCCGCGCAGCGCGTGCACCACTTCCGCCCCCATCTGGTACTCGCGCGTCAGGTGATGCGTGAGAATCACGATGTCGGGTGTCGGGACGTCACCCGTGTGGAACGACATGGCCTGCGCGGCGGTCACAGCGTCCGTCCCACGGTGGCTTCGAGCGTCGAGCGCGCGATCAGATAGTTGAAACGGGTCTGAATGCCATTCACCTCAGCCTGCGTCAGCGCGGCCTGCGACGTGAGCAAGTCGAGGATCGTGGCTGCACCGACGCGATAGCGCTCGTTCTGCACGCGCAGATCCTCCCGTGCCGCCGCGATGTTGTCGTCGGCGATGCTGATCTGCTCGAACGCCGTCGCCAGGACGGCCATCTGCTGCGTGAGCTGCGCGTTGGCCTGCCGCCGCGCGTCAGCCGCGCGGGCTTCCGCCATGTCGCGATTGACCGAGGCGGTGACTTGATTCGCCTCGCGGATAAAGCCGTTGAGGATTGGCCACGAGAGCGCAAACCGCCACTGAAACGTCTCAGGGTAGTTGCCGAAGAAGGGGAAGTTCGGCGGGCCGTTCAGCGTTTCGGTTCCCTGACGGTTGTTGCTGTAGCTCACCGTGACGGTCGGCCAGTACTGGGAGCGAGCGGACCAGATCTGCGCGCGGGCGGCGGTTGCCTGGGCCTCCGCTTGCTCGACCGCCGGAAACTCCGCGATCGTCAGGCGCCGCAGCTCCGCCGTGTCCGGCATGGCCGGCATGGTGGTATCGGGGACGGCGCGCACCAGTCCGTCCACACCGACCTGCCGCCCGAGGTTTGCCTGCGCGGTCGCAAGGTTTGCCTGCGCATTGAGCAGGTCGATGCGCGCGTTGCCGTATTCCACCGTGGAGCGCAGTGAGTCGGAGCGTGTGGCCGAGCCGGCGTGCAGCTTCTCGATGGAGATCTGCAGCTGCTGCTGCGCGCGGGCCACCTGCGCCTCGGCGACGCGAACCAGCGCTTCAACCGCGATCGCATTGTAGAAGAGTTGCTTCGTCTGCAGGGTTACCTGGAAGCGTTGATTCACGATACCCGCGTCAGCCGCCGCACCCGTGGCCGATGTCGCCTTGAGGTTCGTAAACCGCCGGAATCCGTCGAACAGGTCGAGACTGGCGTTGAAGCTGCCCGTAAAGGAATACTCGGCGGGCACAGGCCGTCCGGTGATTTGATCGATGCGGCCGGTGTTGGCCCGAGCTGCCGACGAGCCCAGGGTCACCGCTGGAATGAACGCGCCGTATGCCGACCGCTTCGACGCCCCGGCATTGCGCTGATCTCCCAGCGCCTGAATCATCGCGGGCTGCACGTCGAGCGAGCGCTCAATCGCTTCTTTCAGCGTGACTTCATACTGTCGTGGCGCAGGTTCTTGCGCTTGTTGCGCGACCGCGGTCGTGGCGCACCCAACCGCGAGCATCCCCATCCAGACCTCACGCATTAGTGCCGCCCCCCCCCCCCC
>Ga0209377_1001593_pt1 | contig 15236 bp, 15 predicted proteins | sample GraSoiAngelo_141_FD_185898 | JGI IMG/M metagenome (GOLD analysis project Ga0209377, IMG submission 185898) | Grasslands soil microbial communities from the Angelo Coastal Reserve, California, USA - 14_0929_12_40cm (SPAdes) (version 2) | ecosystem: Environmental > Terrestrial > Soil > Grasslands ...
CCCGCGCTCGGCTACATAAGGAGCTCGCGCGCGCGCAACAAGGTGCGCCAGTGGTTCAACAGCCGCGAAGTCGCAAGCGTGGTCGCGGCGGGGCGTGCTGCCGTTGAGCGCGAATTGCAGCGCGAGGGCAAACGCGCCGCCAGCCTCGATGACCTGGCGAAGACCCTCGGTTTCGACGAGCCCGAGGAGCTTTTCGCGGCGGTCGGGCGCGAGGAAGTCGGATCGCGGCAGCTGCAGACCGCGCTGCGCGGAGGTACGGAGCGCTCGCTTTCGCAGGAAATTCCAGCGCAGCGTGCTCCGGCCGGACAATCGAGCAGCGGGGTTCTCGTCGTGGGCGTCGAGCGCCTGCTCACGCAGCTCGCGCGCTGCTGCAAGCCCGCACCGCCCGACCGGATTTCGGGCTTCGTCACCCGGGGACGCGGAGTCTCGGTGCACCGCCGCGACTGCACGAGCCTCGCGCGCCTCTCCGAGCGCTTTCCCGAGCGCATCATCGGCGCCGATTGGGGCAAGCGCGGTGCCCAGGCCTACCCTGTGGACATCGTCGTGCGCGGGAACGACCGGCAAGGGCTGTTGCGCGACGTGACCGAAACCCTGGTGCGGGAGAAGACCAACGTGATCGCGGCGAAGACGCAGACGCGCAACGACATCGCTTCCATGTACTTCACCGTCGAAGTCGAAGACATCGACCAGCTGCAGCGCGCACTGTCTGCGATCGAGGACGTGCGCGGAGTTCTCGCTGCGGCGCGGCGTTGACCAAACCGGCCCGGAAATTGCTCCGCTTTCCCTTCCGCAACCCTGAGGGAGGGAACGTGAAAATCTTGCCCAAAGAGGAGTTCAGGGAGTTGGCCGCGAAGAACGGCTGGTCCGAGGCTTTTGCGGAGGGCTACCTCGATGGCACCGCGGCACGCAGATACGGGACGCAGACTCCAAGCTATCCCCTAGGCGATCTGGACGAATATCGCCAGGGATTTCTGGCCGGCTACTCCTTAACAAGGATGAAAAGATGCTGAGTCAAGATCTGACTTCGGCGGAATCCATTCTAGGGCGTCGCCTCGAATCAGCTTCATTGGCACGCTGCTTGCTGAACTGAGGGAAGGCATTACTTAAGGGAAGCGGTCATGGGAACGGTGACAGAGTTCAAGGCCCTCGGGAACGGTAGTCCTTCGGCCAATTATGTCAGCGGAGTCGCTGACGGGCGGTCGGCCCGCGGCGGGGGCAGCGCGCTCACTCTGTATCTCCAGGTCGGAATCGACGATTACGCCAAAGGCTTCCGCGCGGGGTTCTTTGGTCAGCTGGGCAACGCTGGGACCGTAGACGAGCGCTAGCTTTCTTCGTAACACAGGGCCGGAAGAGGGGGATTCAGCGCAGGGTGTGCGGGATCCGACACTTTTTGACGCCCAACCAACACAAGCGAAAGCCCAGACACGAAGCCTGGGCTTTTTTCTTGTTCGGATGCCCCGGCTGAGGATTCTGCAATCGACCGATTTCCGGATTGTTCCGGTGTCGCCGGCCGGCAACAACCGAGGAGGATGAGTCGGCCCGGCTGGTAGAATGCGTCGCGTGTGCCCGCGCTTCCAAGCAATCGGACTCTGATCTTTCGATAGGCCAGGGTTAGAGCAAAAGTGCGCATTCTGCTCAGCAATGACGACGGGTACTTCGCGCCCGGCATCGCAGTCCTTGCAGAAGCGCTCTCCGATCTTGCGAGCGTCACCGTGGTCGCGCCCGAGCGTGACCGCAGCGGCGCGTCCAACTCGCTCACCCTGGATCGGCCCCTTTCGGTGCGCACATCCGCGAACGGCTTCCGATTCGTAAACGGCACGCCGACGGACTGCGTTCATCTCGCGGTCACCGGATTGCTCGAGGAGATGCCCGACATGATCATCTCGGGCATCAATCTGGGCGCGAACATGGGCGATGACACCATCTACTCGGGCACCGTCGCAGCGGCGACCGAGGGGTATCTGCTCGGCATCCCGTCGCTCGCGATCTCGCTCGCCAGCAAGGCGGGAAAGCACTATGCCACGGCGGCCCGCGTCACGCTCGAGCTGGTCGAGCGCTTCCAGAAGCGGCCACCACGCGAGCCCGTATTGCTCAACGTGAACGTTCCCGACGTCGCCTACGACGCGCTGAAGGGTTTCGAAGTAACGCGGCTCGGCCGACGCCACAAGGCCGAGCCCATGATCAAGACCAAGACTCCCCGCAACGAGACGGTGTACTGGGTGGGCGCCGCCGGGAGCGCGCAGGACGCCGGGCCGGGGACCGATTTTCACGCTGTCGCGTCCGACTGCGTGTCGCTCACGCCGCTGCAGATGGACCTTACGCATCAGCAGCAGATTCCCGCGATCAAAACGTGGCTGGCGGCGAAATAGTGCTCCCGAAGACCCGCGGAATCGGGATGACTTCGCAGCGCACGCGCGACCGCATGGTTGCGCGCCTGCGGGAGAAGGGCATACGCGACGAAGCCGTGCTCGCCGCGATGGCCGCCATCCCGCGCCATATTTTCATCGAGGAAGCGCTCGCGAGTCGCGCCTATGAGGATACCGCCTTGCCGATCGGCTTCGAGCAGACCATCTCGCAGCCCTTCGTGGTGGCGCGCATGATCGAAGCCTTGCGCGGCGAAGTGCCTCTGGGAAACGTGCTCGAAATCGGTACCGGCTGCGGCTACCAGGCGGCAGTACTCGCGCGGCTCGCAACAGAAGTTTATTCGGTCGAGCGCATTGCGGAATTGCTGGAAAAGGCGCGCGGCAACCTCCGCCCTTTGCGTCTGTCAAACCTGAGGTTGGTGCACGCCGACGGGACGCGGGGATTGCCCGAGGCAGCGCCTTTCGACGGCATCATCGTCGCCGCGGCGGCTCCCGAGGTTCCCGGTGCGCTTTTGCAGCAGCTGGCGCCGGATGGCAGAATGATCGTGCCCGTGGGAAGCGGCGATCAGGCGCTGTGCCTCATCGAGAGGACTCCGAGCGGATTCACGGAAAAATGGCTCGACGCCGTGCGTTTCGTACCTTTGAGAGGAGGCAAGCAGTGAGGCTGGCCGGGATTTTTTTCGCCGTACTCGCGTGCGCTTACGTGGCCGGATGCGCGAGCCCGTACCGGGCGCCGGTCGTCGAACGGACCGTCGGGCGTCCCTCCGCCGCGAGGCCGGCGCCGCTCCCCGCGGAGCAACGCCCCGAGAGCTACACCGTCAAGCGCGGCGATACCCTTTACAGCATCGCGCTCGACAACGGCCTCGATTATCGGGAACTCGCCGCTTGGAACAACATCAGCGATCCGGCGGCTATCAAGGCCGGGCTGGTGCTGCGCATGCGGCCGCCGGGGCCGGTCGTGGCGGCGCAGCCGGAGGCCGGCGCGCAAGTCCAGCCGGACGCCCGTGTGCAGGTGCAGCCGGTGACCGTACCGGGCTCGGTGGAGACACGCTCGCTCGGCGGGGATTCGCGGGCGGGCGCGGAGCCGCGGGCGGGAACAGAACCGCCCAGGCCCGCGGGCGACCTTCTCAAGACTGGCCCCAAGGCGATGAAGCTGCCCTATTCCGAGGAGAATCTCGCGATGCTGTTGCGACAGTCACCGCCCCAGCCGAGGGCCGAACCGGTGGCGCCGCAGCCGGGCGCCGAGGATGGGCAAGACACGGTGGCATGGATCTGGCCGGCGACGGGCCGCGTTCTCGCGGGATTCTCCGAGGCGACCAACAAGGGCGTGGACATCCTCGGCAAGGTCGGCGATCCGGTCTTCGCTTCGGCCTCCGGACGCGTCGTCTACAGCGGCATCGGGCTGCGCGGCTACGGGAAGCTCATCATCATCAAGCACAACCAGACCTATCTGTCCGCCTATGCCCACAACAGCAGCCTGCTGGTGAAGGAAGGACAGAATGTGGTGAGGGGCCAGAAGATCGCCGAGATCGGCAATACCGATTCCTCCCAGGCGAAGCTTCATTTCGAGATCCGGCGTCTCGGCAAGCCCGTCGACCCCCTGAAATTCCTGCCGGACCGGCCGTCGTGAACTCGCGCGCGCCGGAGCAGGAACTCCAGGCGGATTGGGGCGGGAGTGACCTCGCGGACGCCGTCGAGCAAGCCCCCGCTGTTTACGAGGAACCCGGGCGCCTGGCGCCCGATGGGGTGGCGGAAGCCCGCTCCCGCGCGGAGCGGGGTGAAGATGCACCGGAAACCGACGCCCTCAGCGATGCGACCCAGCTCTATCTGCACCAGATCGGTCTCAATCGCTTGTTCACCCCGGCGGAGGAGCTGCATTTCGCCCGACGTGCCGTCGCCGGGGATTTCTCGGCCCGGCAGAAAATGATCGAGCACAACCTGCGCCTGGTGGTCAACGTCGCCAAGGCTTATCTCAACCGGGGAATGCCGCTTCTGGACCTCGTCGAGGAGGGCAACCTCGGGCTGATGCACGCGCTCGACAAGTTCGATCCCGAGCGTGGTTTTCGGTTTTCCACCTATGCCACTTGGTGGATCCGGCAGAACATCGAGCGCGCCATCATGAACCAGTCGCGCACGATCCGGCTGCCGGTGCACGTGATCAAGGAGCTGAACACCGTGCTTCGCGCGAAGCGCCATTTGGAGGCGCACGCCGAGAGAGAACCAACCGCCGAGGACATCGCGCACCTCGTCGGCAAGGACACCGACGAAGTGCTCCGGTTGCTGTCGCGCAGCGAGCACACCGCTTCTCTCGATGCGCCGCTCGAAGTCGATCCGATGCTCTCGATCGGCGAGTCGATCGCCGACGAGAGCGGCATGAGCCCCGAGCTGCAGCTGCATGCGAACGAAATCGAGTCGCTCGTTCGCGAATGGCTCGCAGAATTGAACGACAAGCAACGCGCTGTGATCGAGCGGCGTTTCGGCCTGAACGGGGGGGAGTTGCTCACGCTCCAGCAGCTCGCCTCGCGGCTCATGCTCACGCGCGAACGCGTGCGCCAGATTCAGCTCGAGGCTCTCGCGCAGCTGCGGCGCATCCTGTGCCGGCGCGGCCTGTCGAAGGACGTGCTTCTCTAAACTTTGGAAAGGCAGCGCGGGGAATCCCCGCGCCTGCGATCAGCGGACGTCGTCCGTGATGGTGTTGGGGGGATTGCGCTTCAAAGCTGTGCCGTCGTTGATGGCTTGCGCGAACTCGATGTTCTTCGTGAGCTCCTCCAGGTACAGGTGCTGCCCGCCGAAGTGAGCCTGCGCGTACTTGTGGGCTCCGCCGAGGTCGGCGTCGAGCCGGCGGCTCGCGCCCTCATAGAAATGCGGGGTTTTCCTTACCAGGTCCTCACCCGATTCGTACAGGACCGCCTCGCCTCCCTCCGGAAGACGCTTGCGGGTGATGCCGCCGGCGAGGAATTCCGGATAGAGTCGGTCGCGGCACTTTTCCAGGTAGCAGCGGTCCGACATCTGCGCGATGATGTCCGCGGAGCCGAGCAGGCTGCCAAGCAACTTGTAGCCGAGGGACGGCACGTTGATCTCGGAGACCGAGATCTCGTAACCGGTGAAGTGGATCAGCGAGGCGGCGACGTCGGCCACCTCGCCCATACCGATCTTGGGCAGGTAGTCCCTCAGAAAGCGAGCGCCGCGCGAAACGTGGGTCAGCGTCAGCTCGCCCCCGTTCTTGTGCTGACTGTCGTCGAGCGTTCGTATGTAACCGCAGTCGTGGAACAGGGCCGTGACAACCCCCAGCCGGAACATGGCCGCATCGAGCGGCTCCAGGCCCATGCGCGCGCGTTCGTAGCCGTCGATCAGCCGCGCCATCGCCAGGGTGACTTCGAGCACGTGCTGGATGTCGTGATAGGCCGTGTCGCAGGCGTGGTACCCCGGGCGGTCCCCGCGGTACATCGTGGTGAGGTCGCGAAACGCCCGGTCGATCTGGGCGGTCGCCGACCGGGGATACAGTTCGAGGAAGATCCGGTCTACTTCCGCGTTGACGAGCGCCGAGTCGGTGGTGTTTACCCGGCAAGAAACATCGTACTCGTTGCCGCGACGGTTAGCTTGCACTTGAATCGCGTCCTCCGGTTGGTTTGCCCTTGGGGGAAAACGAGTGCAATTCTACCGCCGATTTTCAGGCGAAAACGTGAATTGTTGGCATTTCGCGCCTGGTTTCTCGGGATCGGTCGATCAGGTCTTGAGAGTAAAGGGGTTGAAATCCGTATCCCTGTCGTAGTAGTCCTCGTGTTCGGCGCGCTTCAGCCAGCCCACCACGGCGTATGTCAGCGGCGTAAACACCACTTCCAATCCGACTTTGGAGACGAACTGGACGAGCATGATCTGCGGCAACCTGTCATCGGGAATCAGTCCGCTTCCATAGAACGCGAGCGGGTAGAAGATCAGGGAATCGACGCCCTCGCCGAAGATCGTCGAGCCGATAGTGCGCGTCCACAGCCACCGGCCCCGCGTGAGGATTTTCATCTTCGCCAGCACGAACGAGTTGACGAATTCCCCGCACAGGAACGCGATCAAGGAAGCCGCTGCGATGCGCCAGGTCGAGCCGAATGCGATTTCGTAGGCCTCCTGGTTTTTCCAAAAGGGCGCTGGGGGCAAGCCAACCACGATCCACGCCATGAAAGCTGCGAAGGCGAGACCGGCGAAGCCGGCCCAGATCACGCGTCGGGAACGGGCGTAGCCATAGACCTCGGTGAGGATGTCGCCGAACACGTAGGAAATCGGAAAAAAAAGTACGCCCGCCCCGAACGACACCGACCCGATCAGCGGAAGCTGAACTTGACAAATCTTTGCGGGGCCGATCAGGTTCGAGCAGATCAGCACCGTGACGAACGCCGCCATGACGAATTCGTAGTAGCGATAGGAACGCGGGTTCACGAGTCTTCCCGGCCGGGATTTGGCGGCGGAGCGGGCAGTCCGGGCCTCGCCCGGGCCAGCTCCGTGGCGAGATCCATGACCGCGGCGGCGTAGAGGTTGGATCGGTTGTAGCGCGTCAGGACGAAGAAGTTCTGCAGTGTCACCCGGAAGTCGGACGGCTGGCCCGGCGTTTCCAGCTCGATCAGCGCGCAGCGGGTGTCCGGAGGCATGGGAACGGCGAGTTTCACGCCGAACCCCGGAAGGTCGGCGGCGCGATTGGCCGGCGTGACTCCCGCCTCGGCAAGCTTGCGCCAGCCCTCACCGCTCACCTCGGCGGAGAAACCCACGGGCTCTCCGCGAACCCAGCCGTGCGCCTTCAGGAAATTGCCGATGCTGCCGATGGCGTCCGCGGGGCTTGTCGCGAGATCGCTCAGTCCGTCGCCGTCGTAATCCACCGCGAAACGCCGGTACGACCCCGGCATGAACTGGGGAATGCCGATCGCCCCCGCGTACGATCCCTTGACGCGCAGGGGATCGATCTTCGCCTCGCGACTGAGCATCAGGTAGCTCTCCAGCTCGCCGCGGAAGAACTGCGCGCGCTTCGGATAGTCGAACGCGAGCGTGGCGAGAGCATCGATCACCTTGTAGGTCCCGATATTGCGGCCGTAAGTGGTCTCCACGCCGATGATGCCCACGATGATTTCCTCGGGCACGCCGAACTCGCTGGCGGCGCGCGCAAGGGGCTGGGCATTGCGGTTCCAGAATTGCACGCCCGCCTCGACGCGCTGGGGGTTGATGAAAATCGCGCGGTAGGCCTGCCAGGACGCGAGCGCGGTTTCGGCGGGCTGCTCCATCGCCTTGATGATCGCGGGCTGAAACTGCGCCTTGCCGAAGACGCGGTTGAGCTCCCTGCGGGTGAAGCCATGCTTCTTCACCATTTCGGCGATGAACTCCTTCACTTCCCTGCGATGCGGGTAAGGCGGAGGATCCGCGGCGGCGGCCGAGCCGATCTGCAGCGCGAGGGCCGCGGCCGCGAAGAACGCGTGACAGGCTTTCAAGGAGCGAATTCCCGCACCAGGTGCGTCAGTCGGGCGATCGAGCGGGCGTCGGGTCCCGGGCCGTAGCGCTGATCGACATAGAGTGAGGCGATGGCACGCACGGCGTTCTCGCGCGCCGGGAGCACCCGGGCAACGCGGTCCGCGTAGTCGAGCGGGCCCTCGGCGCGCGCGCGCGCAAGACCCTCGCGCGCGAGCTTGTCGCAGAAGCGCAGCCAGGCGCGCTGCACCGTATCCTCGCGCCGTATGCCGCGAAGCAGCCAAAGCGCGGTCAGCAGCAGCACTCCGGCCACGCTCCAGAACAGCATCACGGTCATCGTTTGCCAGCTCGGCTGCGGCACGCCCAGCCACGAAAGCATCTCGCGCTGGCGATCGGGGTTGTAACCGAGCACCCACTGGTTCCACTGGTTCGTGAGAGCCTCCCAGTTGTTGCGCAGGCCCTTCAGCCAATTGAGATTGGTGCGCATGAGCAGCGGAAGCGTCGCTCCTGCTGGCGCCGCGGCCGTGATGCCGAGCTCGACTCGGACCGGGACCGCTGCGGCGGTGGGATCGACGCGGGTCCAGCCGCTCCCGGCAAGCCACACTTCAGCCCAGGCGTGGGCGTCGGCCTGGCGCACGACCATGTAGCCGTCCACCGGATTGGTGTCTCCTCCCTGGTAACCGGTTACGACGCGGGCGGGCACGCCGGCAGCGCGCATCAGAAACACGAAACTCGAGGCGAAGTGCTCGCAGAACCCCTGCTTCGTGTCGAACAGAAACTCGTCCACGGAGTTCCGGCCGAGCGCCGGCGGCTGCAGCGTATACTCGAAGCGGCTGCCGCGGAAGAACTCGATAGCGCGGCGCACGATCGCCGAATTGTCGGCGAGCGACTCGCGCCACTCGCTCGCGAGCGCAAGCGAACGCGGATTGACGCCACGGGGGAGCCTGAGCGCCATCGCGAGGTCCTCGGGATTGCCTCCGCTCGCAGCCTGGAATTGGGGAAAGGAGCGCATTTCGTAGCGGATCCGGCTGCGGATCGGCGTCAGGGAGATCACGAGGTATTCGGAGGTGAGACGCGCGCTCGGCGGGATGCGCGCCGGCATCTCCAGCGCGAACATCCAGTTGCGGTTGTGCGGCTCGAGGGTCACCTCGTAATCGACCGGCGAGCCGGCGGCCTCGATGCTCATGTTCCGGCGCAGCTGCGGCAGGCCCACCCGCCAGGCGAGGCCGTCGAAATCCGACAGCACCGGGCCGCGCCAGTACAGCAGCGCGCGCGGCGGCGAATCGCTTTCGAATTTGACCCTGAATGCGATCGCGTCCGACAGGGACAGGTCTCTGATCGAGCCGGGCGACATGGTCTCCGACAGGCCGGTCACGCCGCTGTAGGCGTCCTGCGGCATTCCCCATAGGGGCCCCTGCACTCGAGGGAACAGGAAAAACAGCAGCAGCATCACCGGGCCCGCCTGAGCCAGCATGCGGCCGGCTGTTTTCAGATCGTCGACGACGGGCCGCAGCGGCGCGCTGAACCCGACGAGCGCGGTCGTGGTGACCAACACGGTCAGCAGCATCAGCCCCGCGATCGGAATGGACTGGGAGTAGAAAAAGTTGGCCAGAGCGACGAAGTACACGAGAAAAGCCACGACAAAGATGTCGCGCCGGGCTCGAGTCTCCAGCAGTTTGAGAAACAGGAGCAGCACGAGGAGTGTCACCCCTGGATCCCGGCCCATGATCGTGCGATAGGAAAAAAAGACCCCGATTGCGCCGGAGAAAGTCAGCAGAATCAGCAGCCAGCGCCGAGGCAGGGCACCGGCGCGAATCGACACGATAGGGCGCCAGATGAGGAGCGCGGTCGCGGCGAAGTCGGCCCAAAAGGGCAGCCACAAGGTGTGCGGGGCCACCGCGAGGGTCGCGCCGGCGATGAGCATTGCGAACGGCAGCGGCGTCAGAGTTTCAGTGTTTCGCGGCTCAGCCACGGTAGAGAGCAAGCTCTTTCAGACAGCGCTCCCGGTGCGCGAATCCTTCACCCAGGGGCACCTCGACGCCTGGCAGCCTCAGACCGTAGCGCAGGCCGCGTTCCTCGGCAAGCATGACCCAGCGGGCGAGCCGCGACAGCCGCGCCTCCGCGTACATGCCGGCGGGGAGTCGATCCCAGTCGAACCAGAGCTCAGAGGCGGCGCGCCCCGCGAAGAGCTTGGTGAGCAAGACCTCGCTGCGTGCCGAGGCCTTCCAGGCTATGTGACGCGGAGAATCGCTCGCGTGGTAGGGGCGCAGGCCGGCGAAATCGTCCGTGCCCGCACCCGCCGAAATCGCGTTGCCGGTGTCCGCGTCGGAATGCTCGGGAGGCAGCGGGGCCAAATCGGGTCGTGGGTACACGAGCGCGCGCATGTCCGGCTGCACGTAGCTCCAGGCGCGCATCAGCCCCAAAGGAAACCGCGTATCCACGGTCACCCGCTCGAGCTGCAACCAGCCCCGCTTCTCGGCCTTTACGGGCAGCGCCACCGAGCAGTGCTGGTGCGCGGGCGCGTCGCAGCTCACCCGGACTCCGCGACAGGCGAGATCGAGGGAATGGCGATCGAAGTCGCTCTTGTTCTCGAAAACGAGCTCGAACTGCGCCGTGTCCCCTGCGAACACGGGCGCGACGCGCCCGGCGCTTACGTAGAGGTGCGCGAGATTTCGGAACGTATGCAGGATCGAGACGATGCCCAGGCCCGCGAGCAGAAACGTGAGCACGTAACCGAGCGAGAGATTGTAATTGATCGAACCGATCAGCATCAGGATCACGGCGAGCCCGAAGGTCAAGCCGTGGCGCGTGGGCAGGATGTAGACGCGGCGCTGGCTGAGGAACACGACCCCCGGTTCAGGCGCGTGCTTGCGGAACACCCACTGGAAGAAATTGTAGGCCTGAGAATACTGCAGGACCCGGTCGAGCTTCACGGGATGGGCACGGCGGAGATCAGGCCGTGCGCCTTGTCGAGGCTCGAGGCGCGAACCCCGTCGTGCACCGGCCGCAGGCGGTGGCCGGCCACGCCGGGGAGCACGGCCTGCACGTCCTCCGGGAGGACCTTGTCGCGGCCTTCGATCAGCGCCCAGGCGCGCGACGCGTGCAGCAACGCGAGCGCGGCGCGCGGAGAGAGGCCCGCCGCGTACTCGGGCGAGCGCCGCGAATGCTCGACGAGCGCCTGGATGTAATCGAGCAGCGGCGCCGCGGCGTGCACGGTCTTCACCATCGCCTGCAGATTCATGAGATCGCCCGGAGCGAGGCAGGCGTCGAGCCCGGCGATCATGTCGCGGCGGTCCGCGCCCTGCAGCAGCGTGCGCTCGGCATCGCGGTCGGGATATCCGAGCTCGATCCGCATCAGGAACCGGTCGAGCTGGGATTCGGGCAGCGGAAAGGTGCCTACCAGGTGCGAGGGATTCTGCGTCGCGACGACGAAGAAGGGCTCGGGAAGCCTGCGCGTCTCGCCTTCGGTCGTGACCTGATGCTCCTCCATCGCCTCGAGCAGGGCCGACTGCGTCCTGGGCGTGGCGCGGTTGACTTCGTCGGCGAGGATCAACTGCGAAAAAATCGGCCCCGCATGGAACTTGAAGGTGGAGCTTTCGCGCTCGTATACCGATACGCCAACGATGTCGGCGGGAAGCATGTCGCTTGTGAACTGGATGCGGTGGAAATTCAAGCCCAGGAGCTTCGCGAGCACCTGCGCGAGGGTGGTCTTGCCGACGCCGGGCAGGTCTTCGATCAGCAAGTGCCCGCTCGCGAGCAGGCAGGCGAGCGCGAGACGGATCTGGCGCTCCTTGCCGAGAATGATTTTTCCCGCCTGCTGTACGACGCCCTGAATGAGCGGATAGGACATCCGATGCGGCTCGAGCCGGCATGCCACCTGTTAAAGTCGTAAGTTTACTGGAAAGCCGTTATTATTGGACGGAAGGAATAAAGCTCATGGCGACGGCGTTTATCACGCATGCCGACTGCGCAAGGCACGACATGGGCCGCCAGCACCCGGAGAGCCCGGCGCGGCTCGCCGCGATCGAAGACCATCTCATCTCCTCGGGGCTTGCCGGACTTCTCGAGCGCCATGACGCGCCCCCTGCCAAGATGAGCGAGCTCGCCCGGGTGCATCCTGTCGAATACATCGAAGCGATTCGCGAGGCCTCGCCGCGGAGCGGGATCGTGCACCTCGATCCCGATACCGCGATGTGCCCGCACACCTGGGATGCGGCCCTTCACGCGGCGGGGGCCGCGGTGCTTGCGACCGACCTCGTGATCGGGGGGCGCGCCGGCAGCGCGTTTTGCGCGGTGCGCCCGCCCGGCCATCACGCGACGCGCACCCGCGCGATGGGGTTTTGCCTCTTCAACAACGTCGCCGTCGGGGCCAAGCACGCGCTCGAGCATCACGACATCGAGCGCGTGGCGATCATCGACTTCGACGTGCATCACGGCAACGGCACCGAGGACATCTTCAGCGACGACGAGCGCGTCGTGATGGCGAGCATATTCCAGCATCCGTTCTATCCCTACAGCGGCACCGAGGATCCCGCGCCGAACATGGCCAACGTGCCGCTCCCCGCAGGCTCGGACGGCAAGGCCTTGCGCACGGCAGTGGAGAAAATCTGGATGCCGGCCCTCGACGAGCTCGAGCCGCAGATGATCTTCGTCTCGGCGGGCTTCGATGCCCACGTCGAGGACGACATGGCCGGCTTGCGCTTCACCGAAGCCGACTACGCCTGGGTCACGCAGCGCATCAAGGAAGTTGCGGATAAATACTCTGAAGGAAGAATCGTGTCGGTTCTCGAGGGAGGCTACGCGCTCTCCGCGCTCGGGCGGAGCGTGGTGACGCATTTGAAGGTCCTGGGCGCTTCCTAGGAGTTTTTCCCATGAGAATGTGGCGTTGGTTGGCTCTGAGCCTTGGGCTGCTCCTGCCCGCTGCGTGCGGCCACAACAACAGCGTGCCACAGGTGACCCCCGTGGCGGCCACGATGTGCGGAAACGGCAGCAATCTGATGCCGCCGAGCTTGCTGCCGAATCCGGGGCCCAATTTTCGGCTGCTGGAAGTCGTCGGCAGCGCCGCTGGCCTTGACGGCCCGATGGATTTGCAGGCTCCACCCAACGACTCGCGGCTTTTCATCGCGGAGCGGCCAGGGCGCATCTGCATCGTGCAAAACGGCGCGCTGCTCTCAACGCCTTTCCTCGACATCTCGAGCCGTGTGACCATCCAGGGCGAAGCGGGGCTGCTCTCGTTTGCCTTCGATCCACAATACCCGACGAGCGGGTTTGTCTACGTGCATTTCATCGAGAACATACCAGGCACAACGGGAGACATTGTCGTCGAGCGCTACGAAGTCTCGTCGAATCCCAATCTACTCGATCTCTCGACCGTCCAAGCGGTGATCCGGATTCCCCACCGGGACGCCAACAATCATTACGGCGGCCGGGTGGCGTTCGGGCCGGACGGCATGCTGTATTTGTCGGCGGGCGATGGCGGAGGGGGAAACAACCAATTCATGCACGCTCAGGATGCGGCCTCGCACCTCGGCAAGCTCTTGCGCATCGACGTGAGCGCGCTTCCTTACGCCATACCCCCTGACAATCCTGTCTGGCCTGGCGTAGGCCGGAATGAAAACTGGGCGATCGGTTTGCGCAATCCGTTCCGCTACGCCTTCGACGCTGGGCAGTTGTACATCGCCGACGTCGGCCAGGACCAGCGAGAGGAAATCGACGTGGTTTCGGCGAGCGCCTCCGGCCTAAACTACGGCTGGAGCATCATGGAGGGCACTCTGTGCCTTGCCATTGGCGGTCCCTGCACGACACCCGGGCTCACCGCCCCGGTGTACGACTACGATCACGGGGGAGGGCGTTGCGCGATTATCGGAGGCTACGTATACAGAGGCGCCGCGATACCTGCGCTGCAGGGGAAATACCTGTTTTCAGACCTCTGCACCGGTTTTGTTCGCAGCCTGAGTCTCCAGAACAACATTGCGACAGTCAGCGAGGAGCCGAATGCAAACGTGGGGACTCCCTTTTCTTTCGGCCAGGATGGCTCCGGGGAGCTTTACGTATTGACCGCCGACAATCGGGTGCTGAAGATCGTGAGTCCATAGGACGCGATCCCAGAAAAGCGATGGGGCGCCTAGCCTGCCTCTACTCCGGATCCTACCGCCGAAGGCTGCCGACTACTTTCCGCCGAGCGTCACTCCCCGTCGTCGTTATTGAATCTTCCGAGTGAGCTGGGCGTTGCTCACGGGTGCGGCCCGGGTCTCGAGTATTCCGATTTCAGCGCACGCATTTAGAAAATCCGCTGCGTCGCCCGTAGCCACCTCGCACGCAACGGCCAGCTCACTGGCAAGCGAGCCGTGGTCGCTCAGGATCGCAGCCATCTTCAAGTGAACTTGCCGGTGGGGAAGCGAGGCGAAATTCGGCCAGCGCTTGAGCCGGACCGGCTCGCGAGGATCCCAGGTTCCCAGCGATTCCCCCGCGCCGGTGACGAGACCCTTCAGCCACAGCAGTTCCTCGAGCGGGCGCGGCCTGATCCCCCATCGCCCAAGGCGCACGGCGAGTTTGCGCGCGTCAGGGACATCGACGACCTTCCCGTCGATACGGCGCCGGTTGCGCAGCAGCGCAGTCAGCTCATCGGTGGTCCGCGACGAGTAGAAAACTTGCCCCTGGGGATCGACCACCAGGGCGGAACCCGTGGCGAGCATGACATCGGAAGGATACGGCTGTTGGCACGCCCTGCTGACCATACTTGCGAACGGTCTCCAGTTGTACGTGGGTGTCGACGACGCCGGAGCGGAGAGCTGCAACTTTCTCGCGACTGCGGTCAGGACTTCCGTCAGGCTGTGCGGGCCGCCGGGGCGGATCGGCTTGAGCAGCGTCCACTCCGCCGCCAGCACTTGGTCGCGGCTCAGGGCAATGCGCGGGGTGCCGCCGAAATTCACGTTCTCCCAGACTTGGTTCCCCTCCTTGCTGTCCATATCCACTAGGACCGCGTCGGGCAGATCGCCCAGGCGTGCAGCGATACACCATGACGGCTCCAGGTAGGTCCTGAGCAGCGCGAGCAGCGAGCGCAGGTAGCGTTCCTCGTCGGCGCCCACATTGACGAGCGAAAGGACCAGCGGCAGGGGTTTGTCTTCGGAACTCACTTGTGGGTTGTCCTCAAAGTTACGGTTACTCAGGCGCGGACAGCACTGCCGCGCACCACCGGCAAGCCCGCCACCGTCCAGGCGTTGGTGCCGCCGTCCACGTGCACGACGCGGCTGAAGCCCGCCGCGCGCAGCTCCGCTGCGGCGAACTGGCTGCGCGTGCCGGTCTGGCAGACCACGTAAACCGGGTCGTTCACGTCTATGCTCGCGAGCAGCGCCGCAGGCTCGAGCGCAGCGAGCGGGACATTGACCGAACCGGAAATTCTCAGGGCTTGAAACTCCTCGGGCGTGCGCA
>Ga0209377_1001594_pt1 | contig 15234 bp, 19 predicted proteins | sample GraSoiAngelo_141_FD_185898 | JGI IMG/M metagenome (GOLD analysis project Ga0209377, IMG submission 185898) | Grasslands soil microbial communities from the Angelo Coastal Reserve, California, USA - 14_0929_12_40cm (SPAdes) (version 2) | ecosystem: Environmental > Terrestrial > Soil > Grasslands ...
GACCAAGATCTAACAAAGCCAAAGCCCGCTTGCGCCGATCTTCCAATAGATCAGCGCTTCCACTCGGTCTGGGCACAGGCGTATTCCTCCTGTACCTATTATTCCATTATTTATGCAGAAGTCTATAATACCGGCTTTCCCGTTAGTTGTCCCAACCGTCCAAGTGCGTCTGAGTAGTTGTCATTCTTGACAGTACCTGCCACCTCTGCTTGAGCAGATGATCAGCTGCCCAGCATCGCTATCGGGGAGGCATGACCGATGCATAGGCGTCAGCTGAAGCGTGTGCTGCTCCTGGCTGTGTTTCTTGCGCCGGAACTCGATGCACAACTTCCCCCTGCTCCACAGAAAACTCCCGGAGTCCGCGAGGAGTCCAGCGATGATCCATTCGGACGCAGCACTCCGCGCGGCACTGTCGAAGGCTTCATCAGAGCCGCAGAAGCAGAAGACTACGAACTGGCCGTCAGCTACTTGGATACCCAGCTGCAAGGCGATCTCGCCCGAGAACTAGCCCAACAGCTCCAAGCCATCCTCAACCGTGAGGCCTCCGTTGACCTCCATAATCTGAGTACCAAACCCGCTGCACAATCGGCGTCCCAATCGCGATCTGGTGGGTGTTGCGCAGACCCCATCAGGGAGCGTGGTACTCTGGGTGGAGCGCGTGCAGCGCGGAGACAACCCACCCGTCTGGCTTTTTTCTCAGGATACTTTGCGGTACGTGCCGGAATTCTACGAGAACATGGCTAGCGGCCCGGAAATTGAGCGACGCCTGCCGGGATGGCTGAATGCCAAGCTTCTTTCGCGGCTGCTCTGGCTATGGTGCATAGCTCTGATCTCGATCCCATTGGTGTTGGTGCTAGGCTCCTTATTCAGTCGCCTTCTGAAACCACTTCTAAACGCAGTGGCGAACCGATTTCTGGGAACCACGGAAATTGACGCGGTGCAGGGCCTCGTCGGACCCCTACGAATTGTCTTGTTGGGGATCTTGGTGTTCATCGGCTCGGGCTACGCCTACACGCTCCTGAGGCGGCACTTTTGGAACGACGTCGGCTACGTCCTGATCATTTTCGCGGCTACGTTGTTGTCGATGAGAGTGGTTGGCATCGCATGTAACCTATACCTAAGGAAGCTGAGTCGAACCCGCGCGTTGGAGAAGATCGCGCTGGTAGGATTGCTGGGGCGGGTCCTTAAGATCGCCGTTTTTATCACCGGGGCTTTGACAGTTGGCTATTTGGCCGGTTTAAAATTGACCGCAGCTCTCGCCAGTCTCGGGATCGGCGGTCTGGCGTTGGCATTCTCCTCGCAAAAGACGCTGGAGAATCTGTTCGGTGGGATCAGTATTATTTCGGATCGACCGATGAGGATCGGGGACATCTGCAAGTTTGGAGACGTCTTTGGGACGGTCAAAGACATCGGGCTCCGCTCGACACGCATCCGCACATTCGATCGAACAATCGTTACAATTCCCAACGCGCAAGTCTCCACGATGAACTTGGAGAATTTCACGCTCCGCGACAAGTTCTGGTTTCACCCAATAATCTCGCTGAGGCGCGAAACAACTATCAACCGATGGAAACCGTTCTTCGGAATATCCGTGATCTGTTGGATAAAGACTCTCACGTAGAATCGGAAACCGCGCGAGCAAGATTCATTAGTATTGGCAGCGTTTCGCAGGACGTGGAAGTCTTTGCTTACGTCTTTGCTCCCAGCTACGAAGAGTTCTTAGCGATCCAGGAGCAGCTACTTCTGCGAATCCTTGAAATTGCAGAGTTGGCTGGGACGGCGCTCGCCGTTCCCCTGCAGCACACCTACATAGTTCGCGATTCAGTTCCCTCGGGGTTGGGGCAGAAAGCGAAGGCATCTGCCGCCAGCGGTCATTGAGGGCCAGCAGTTGTTCAGAACAACGGGCGTTTTCCCGTCCGGCCCCGACAAGAACAATCCGTCCTTCCTCGCGGTATAAATCTGCGTGTGGTACCGCTTGACGCCCTCGGGATTACTGCGACTGAGGTTGACAGGAGATGCCGGAGACAGAATAATCTCTCCGCTTTAGTGGCCCACGTAGCCGAGCCTCAGTCTGGCCGCGCGAAGGGTCGCGGCGTGAGTCGAACAGGAGTGTTCCAATGACTCTCAACCAATTTTCGAGGCGTAGACTTCTCCAAACAGGGGCGGCAGCAGCAGCTGGAGTAACGGCGGTTCCGGTAGCAGCACTCGCCCGAGCGGCCCAAGAGGAACAAGCCAAACCTGAGTCTCTGTTTCAAGGCGACGCGGACAGCTTCCGAACCTCGCTGCAAAACGCATATTTGTTCCTGGACACAATGATGGACGCCTATGCTCAAGGATCGACGACACGGTTGTCCCAAAGCTATTCGGATGACATCGGATTGGAGAGCACCGCTTTCGTTTACGACAATGCCGTTGAAATCATGGCCCGCCTGCTGCGCGGTCTCGGACAGGACCTGGCTCGCGCCGAGGTGCTGGGAAACGGCTTGCTGTACGCGCAGCAGATCGATCCTGCGGCGGACGGACGGGTGCGCCAAGCCTATTTCGTGGACCATCCAGACTCGACTGGAGCGTTTATCGTTCCCTCCGGTTTCCCCTTCTTCTTCCAGGGCAGCGCTACGGGAGATTTGGCATGGACGGGAATGGCGCTCGCGCAACTGGCGAATCGCACGCGAATTGAAGCCTATCTGGACGGCGCTGTCCGGTTGGGCAATTGGATTTTCACCAACACATTTGATACGCGAGGCGCAGGCGGCTACAACTTTACCGTCGGAGCCAACCAGGTGAAATCCACGGAGCACAATATTGATGTGTACGCACTTTTCACCATGCTGGCTCGTTTGACTGGCGACTCGGCGACGTGGACTGGTCGGGCCGACCACGCACGCATCTTTGTGGATGCCATGTTCTACGCCCCGGGAGGATTTTTCTTCACGGGCACTGGACCTGACGGGGTCAGCATTAATCCCAACCTGAGCCAAGACAACATTCCCGAGGACGTGCAGGATTGGTCTTTCCAAGCGTTTTTGAACAGTGACCATGCCGCGTCTATCGACTGGTGCAAAACCAATCTTGCGGTGACCGACACACCTCAGACCTACAACAGCGACCTGGTTCCCATGCTGAACAACAACAATCTCACCGGCAACATTCGCGTTTCGGGGGTCACCTTCGCCACGCAGAGCATGCGGCCCCCGCTAGCGGAGAACGAAAATGCGGAAAGCGCTTGCTTCATGGCGCCCTCGGACCCATTTTCCAATCAGCCGAGTCCCAGCGCGGTATGGCTGGAAGGAACAGGACATTTAGCGGCCGCCTTGCTCACCCGACGTTTACCGAGAAACCGCGACATTGATGGCTTTAACGGGGACGTAGATACGGCGCGAATCCTGCTCGACAACATTCGAGTTGCGCAGAACAATCTGGGCAAGGGACAACACGTGGGCGGGGGACAGCCATTCATCGGCTTGGGTAGGCCTGCGCAAACCATTCCGGACGGACTGGGCGTTATCGCAGCAACGAGCGAACTAAACACGGGGTTCGGTTTTTCCTACAAACGCTTTTTGCATATCGGAGCGACCGGCTGGTACGCCATTGCGGGGCAGACCGGCAATCCGTTTCGACTCGGCTTGGGCCAGACCGGGTAGCCAGATGGCCGCAATCGCGAGCACACCAATGAAAGCGTCGACAAAGTTAAACGTCCCAAGATTGTAGTTATAAACGTGTTGGTTGAGCTTGACCGTAAGATCATCCGCACGTGGCGAGTGACACCGCCGCGGGCTGCCAAAGAGGGTTGGAACGCAAGCACGAACAGCGCGAGCGAGTGTAGCATGAAGCACCTCACTTGACTTGGGTGCGGTTCACGAGCACCTTCTCACAGTATTCCAAATCTTTTGCGTTGTTGACTGATCATTTTCAGCCTTCTTGACCAGATAGACGCAGGCGATGACGACATCCTTTTCTTCGCTGACGAAGGCGGCTCATGGGTGCTTGGAATCGACTGGGAGAGGTGCTGCCAGCCTGGTTCAGGATTCTCTCCGCGACGGCCGATCCCGGCGAGTACGTGCAACGAGTTGACGCGATCCTGAAAAAGCATTATGACTACGGACGAGGCAAGATGCTGTCGGTTGCGCGGAGAGTTGCGACCCCGGCAAAACTCCAAGTCCTGCCAAAATCGTGACCTCTTCAGGAGTTAACCAGGACCGGATCAGCGAATATCAACACTTCGGATTTTCAGCAGTCAACGAGCCATTCTCATTTTTTGAGAGGCAAGCGGCATGTGATGTCGACAAACAAATCACGTAAGAAAGGGACCGCCACAACGGCGGCGCGGAACGGCATGACCGTGGCCAGCGGCGTGTTGAATCGGTTGGCACCCGGCGAGGTTGCAAGCGTCCTACGGATCCTGCTGGACCGGCACCCGAATCTCACGCGGGAGGCGCAGGAAATTGCAGCCGAGTTAGTTTCCTCTGTACCGGTCGGAGACATCGCGGATGACGTGTGTGCCCGTGTTACGCGCCTAGATATGGATGACCTCCACGGACGCGCCGGGAAGCGCTCCGGGGGATACGTGGAACCGGCGCAAGCCGCCCAGGACCTGTTGGAGGAGGCGGTCGCCGGTCATCTCGATGACATGAAACGGCGGATGGATCTCGGCCTCTATGAGGGTGCCGAATCCGTCTGCGCGGGCATAGTTCTCGGGTTATTTCACGCCAGCCGACAAAAGTCTGGCGGCATGCTTGAGTGGGCTCCGGATTTTCCCGCCGAGCATGCTGGCTATGCGATCGAGGAGTACCTCGCCGGATATCCTAAAAGTAAGCGTCGCGGCGTCGGCGACCGCCTGTCGGCGGCTCTGGTAGCGTCTGTTTCCGAGTGGTCCGATATGATTTTCAGGATTACTAAGCGGTCTCGGCAGCGATAGCTACCTCGCCTGGTTGGCCGGGATGCGGAGTCCGGGAACGCGCAGGTGAGTAATCCCCCTGGAGGACGGCGCCCGTTGCGGCACCCGATTTGACTGAAAACAGGTTCACTAATAACGTTCCAGCCGCTCAGCTGTCATCGATCATCTGAATCCGTATTTTTCTGCACCCCCGCCGGGGATAAAGAGAGATAAGATCATCATCTGCGCTCAAGGACACCCGGAACGATCGCGTGGCCGGGCATCCGTGACGGATCATGGTTGCCCTCTGATCACTTCGCCGGGAGAAGTACAACGGTCTGCCGGTGCGAACCCATGATCCTGAGTGCGCACCCCGGCTCCTTCTATCGTGTTGTTTCTCATCGCCAAAGGCCGGTTTGTTGATCCCCGATGCCGAGGTCCGGCGGTAAGGATAGCGTGCGGCGAATGTTCAAAAAACTACGTTCCTGTGTGATCGCTGACAATTATCGGCGATGAAAGAAGGAACAGGCAGCTGCGCACAGTTAGTCACAACTCACTGACATTCCTCTGGTTTGCGCTCACTCCGGCAAGTTTTGGTTAAATTGGTTATGTGGCTACGAACCAGAAGGTCGGGAGTTCGAATCTCTCAGGGCGCGCCACTCCTTGAATCTAAAGGATTTAATCAAAGTGAGCTTCACCCCGACCGTCTGGGTAACACCAGACGCTCTAGCATGAGCAGTTCTCACAAGTATTTTTTCATCTTGCAAAATCAACACGTTACCGATGCGAATTTGACTTCTTTCTATGGGCCGCAAAAACTGTCACGAAAACGTCATACTTTACGAGGTCCGACGCCAACGCGATCGAACGTGCTGCGCGACCACCCTTTGTGCTATCAGGAGTCCTGCTTACCGGAGTTGCTCTGTGTGCTGCGTATCCGATTTGGTCGGCCTTCCACGGTTCGACGGGCAGGTCTAGGAGTGCTGGGAACTCCTGACCGTCTTTTGTCCCGAGTCACGGGCAAACCTCACCTTATCGGGTTACCGAAGGATCGCCGACATAACTGGCCATCCTGATGCCCGCGCAGGCTTAAGTTGTTCTTGGCGCGCTATCTGGGAGCGCGTGCACAGATTGGACCAGTTATGTCGAAAATTACGGGGAGCTACCGCAATCGCGCAATTCTGGAAAACGGCTGCCTAAGTTCCTACTTCGAGGGGTCAGGGGCGTCAGGGGCGCCCGAGTTCCTTTGCATGCCTCTGCTTGAAAAGTTCAGCTACCTCTTTGAATGAATGTACCCCATCGACTAATTCTTCGATTTCTTCGAATGATGCGAGCATACACTGGTCAATCTCCACCCACACTTTGCCCTGGTGCTTGCATAAATGTGCATCATGTCCGAGCTTGTTCATGCCGTTTATCGCGGCGACAACCTTCACACTCACGCCTCGCTCCTGTATTTACGAATTCCGGCGTCAGCGCGAAACGTGCAAGCCAAAATCATGGACCAAGAGAGCAACTAGTAGCTCCGGCGACCAGCGCCGCCACCACGCCCACCACGTCCTCCAGAGAATCCCCGTCCAGCACCAGGACGGTCTCTGCCACCGCCGGATTCTTGGCGTGCTTCATTAACCATGAGTGCACGACCGTCGACGTTCAAACCGTTAAATTCTCCGATGGCCCGGGTCGCGTCATCACCAGGGCCAAGTTCGACGAAGCCGAATCCACGTGACCGGCCCGTCTCCCTGTCCGTAATAATTCGGGCAGAGACTGCCTTGTAGCCTTTCTCGCTGAACAACTGGAGCAGGCTTTCATCCGTCATGCCATACGAGAGATTTCCTACATAGAGTTTTGTCACATGGATTCCTTTGTTTTGTTCGGCGAACGCGCCATCGAAAACCGTCTTAGTGGCGAGGGGAACGCCGCCAGCATCAATTATATGACGTTTCGGTGTCGGACGAAGCTGTTGACGGCAAGTCTTGCGCCTGTCCCTCGCCAAAATGCTATCTGTGGCGAATGCCTTTGAAATCAGCGACTTTCAAGAAGATGAAATTGAGGCCACGCGAACCAGGCGATCAGAATGCAACAACGTTACCTGCCCTGGTGGCTGGTGAAATAGCAATTCGCCAGGCACAGCTCACAATCAGCACATATTATATTAAGGATGCCGGGGAATTCCCCCGGCAAAAGACCTCCCGGGCATGATTTATCAGCAACGTGCGCTGGGCAATGATTTCTGGCTCGGGGCTGCGACCAGTACGAGTTTTTTGACCATTCGGGGTTAGCTCTGACTTGGAGTGCGATGCTCATTTCGACGCGGACTCTAGCACCGGCCGATCATCCTGACAAATAAGTGGGCGATGCCTTGCAAGCTGCTGTGATGTATGAACTTAGATGGCACGCAGGATCTGATCTCTCGGCTGCCGTAAGGGAGCCCTCTGTTCGCAGCGTGAAGGTGGTCGTCACGATGTTGACCCTAAGCAAGCGGTCTTGTATGTTCAAAGTCTGTTCTGGTTAAGCAGGCGGCAGCCGAGTGGCGGGACGCCTTGCGTCCAGGAGAAATCATCATGGCAGTGAGAATTGAAATTCCCGAGGATATTGAGCACCACTTGGAAACGCAGTGGGGTAACCTGCCTAGGCACGCGCTTGAGGCGCTCGCGATTGAGGGCTATCGTGCGCGGGTCCTGAGTCGTTCGCAGGTCAGACGGATGCTTGGGTTCGAGACGGGTGTGGAAGTCGATGAATTCATGAAGCGCGCCGGAGTCCCTTTTGATTACACCATGGATGACTTCGAACACGATGGGGAAACCAGCCGATATCTTCGAGAAACACGAAGTAAGGAATTACAAGGGCGATGATCGTCATCGCCGACACAAGCCCACTCCATTATCTAATCCTTCTTGAGCGCGCTGAAGTTCTACAACACCTCTACGGTCGTGTAATCATCCCGGAAGCCGTTGTCCGCGAGTTGCAAGCGCAGAAAACGCCCGCAGTCGTGCGGCAATGGATCACGAGCCCACCAGAATGGCTGCAAATACGGCAGATCGCAGTACCTCCAGACCCGGCGCTAGCGGAACTTGACCTAGGCGAACGTGAAGCCATCGCGCTGGCAGAAACGCTTCGGGCCGACGCATTGATTATCGACGAGAAGATGGGGCGCCGCGAAGCGGAGCGTCGAAAGTTACGTGTGATTGGAACTGTGCGGGTCTTGGACGATGCGGCAGAGGCAGGGCTGGTGGACATGCGCACTGTACTTCCGCGGTTGCAAGCATTTGGGTTCTACCTCGACGCGAAACTCTTGCAATTTCTACTTGATAGAGATTCTGCACGTACGCGACGCAAGACCGAAAGCTAAGGTCAGTCCGTTAGTAGAGGGGCGCCGGCGATAGGCTCAAGATCACATATATTAAGGATGTCGGGAATCGCGCTGGTTTCAGGCATCCTCGCACAGGCACCACCGTCTTCCTCACGCCGCTGTCCACGACGACAGAACTCAGAATCAGCCTGCAATCCCAAAACCGAAGAGCTTGCGCGAAGTAGGAAGAAATCCTTTTAATCTAGGGCACAACGATTTGGCGAATTACAGCTGCTATTCGCCTTTGCAATCGGAATCTAGCACTGTCACGAAAATGTAACGCAAAGTGCGGAAGGCGGCGGCAAAAATGTGGCAAACGGCAACAAAGGAAGGAGAAAGTAGGTTGCGGGAATTTGCCCCAACTTGCTGATTCCGTTCGATTAGCCACTCCTCTGGCAAGATTTGGCAAAGTAGTTCGAACGGCTACGAACCAGAAGGTCGGGAGTTCGAATCTCTCAGGGCGCGCCACTTCTTCCTGTGGATACAGGATTACTTCCAAAGCAGCACCCGTTCTCTGGAGGCCTCAGCGGATGCCCACAAACGGATTCTCGATGACAATGCCAGCAATCCTTTGGCCAGCGTTTAAATCTTCCGACAGAATCCGAGTCGCGCCGTTCTTTGAGGCAGATGAAACAATCAGGGCATCCCAGAAACCGATTCGCGACTCATCCTCGATCCGAAATGCCGAGGCTATTTCAGCTGGAGTGGTTTCTGTGCACCAGATTGCATAGCTGCTCACCACAAGGCGTGCCAAATCCTTTGACAAGGGAGAGGAAATCTTTCGTGTGACGTTGACATAGAATTCCTGAAGTACCTGCACGCTAAGAAGGCCCGTTCGCTCGCTCCAAAGGTCACGGAGAACCGTCTTTGCAATTTGGTGCTTCGCGCCTGCGTCTTTGTCATGCGCATAGATCAAAACATTCGTATCGATGAACGTCTTAGCGCTCATGGAGTTCATCTCGTCCCACTCGAATTACGCCGCCCAGGTGAAAGCCCTGATCGAGCAAGGTCATTGCCTGGCGCTCGGCGCGTTCGTAGGCTTCTTCCTCGCCTACGAGTATCTCAATCTGGTGAGCCAGGAGGCCGCTGATGGAAGTTGAACGCCGAGCGGCGCAGATCTTGGCCTTCTGAATTGTTTTTCGGTCAAGACTGATCGTTACATTTTGCTTCCCGTTTCTCTTGGTACTGGCCATAATTTCCTCCGTTACACGTATTATACGTGTAGCACGTATCCCACGTGCAGTCAAGCGTTAGTGGGTCTCAGACGGGACGGTGGGGCACGTGTTACAGACAAACCCTCCCCAGAGCTCCGATCACAGGCGCAATCCAGCTGGCAACTTGATTTGCACCCAACACGCCGCGAAATCGTTGAGGAAAGTTCGAAAATCGTCCCCTTGGGCGCGCCACTCCTTGAATCTAAAGGATTTAATCAAAGTGAGCTTCACCCCGACCGTCTGGGTAATACCAGACGCTCTAGCATGAGCAGTTCTCACAAGTATTTTTTCATCTTGCAAAATCAACACGTTACCGATGCGAATTTGACTTCTTTCTATGGGCCGCAAAAACTGTCACGAAAACGTCATACTTTACGAGGTCCGACTAGCACCTGGTGGCATCGTTCGCATCCAGCGCAGTGGTCGAGAGCCCGGAACTTGTCCTCATCCGCGATGCTGGCCACGGTTGCGGCCCGGTTCGTTCCAATGGGCTCTAGCCGGAGCAGGGACATGTCTTCCTGTCTATGGCGAATTGCTATTTGGCCAGTCACGCGTTCGCCGGAACGACGCCAAGCCCGAATGTTCATCCATGTAACATGTTTCAAGGCCACCTCGTATGTCACTCATTTTAAAAGCGCTCTGAGTTTTGGCGAGGGACACGCAAGCCGGGGAATCCTGAGGAATCATGGGCGAAATAACAATTCGCCAGCCACACCACGCAGAAATGCGTACACGACAGAATCGAGCGAAACCCGAGTCCCGGATACATAGTAGCAGCCGTCGCGCTGTTCAACGTACTGATTGGCCATCTGCAATCCCCTGCCGATCATTATAACCCGGTACGGCGCGATTAATGACCCTCGCAGGCCGAGCGGTCCGCTGTGGTGTCTAATCCTCGGGCAGATACTGCAAGCATCGGGGGCAATTGGGCCGATTGACTCGTCATTGGTTGTGGACAGGACTCGTGGCGCTGGTTGCGGGGATCGGTTTATTCGGACTGGGAATCGCAGCATACCTTAGCCATGTCCACGCGTCAGCCACTGCACTAGTCAAGTCGGCCCAGGTAATACGTACGACGGCGGATGCCGAGCGTGAAATCGCTGCGTGGAGAACGCGTTCAGGCAAGGAGTTTTGGGTGGAGAGCCGCGATGGGGTGGAGAAAACTTACGAAGCGCAAATTGTGAATGGAATTGCCCGTCTCGGGTTTGTCGAACTTACGGAACTCACTCTGGACATAACGATGCACGAGGGGAACTTGCGACGCATTAACGTTACTGAGTGGACGGCTTGGTACCGGTTAGCGTCAGTTTCGATTCAAGAATGGTTCGAGTTTGATTTGCTGAGTCGCTTACCGAATCAAATTTCTTGTGAGTCGAATAGAGAAACCGACCGCGGCTGTGGTGGTATTCCCTTCGTCTTTGCGAGATCAGCAAAGAACATTGGCATTTGCAATCAATACGAAGTGTTTGGTGCAGCCAAGCCTGTGCAAGGCCGCGGAGGACATCCTTCCTGGTGTGTGGCGATTAGACTCTGGATGGGGCGATGCAACTTTACCTTGATGTCGCCAATTTTCGAGAGCGACAAACGACCATGCAACTGGAATCCGGCTTGCGGATAGGTGAACGAATCGTAGCGATTCATCTGTATCGCCTTGTAGCATCAGGTAGCAGTACGTAGATAATACGTAGATAAGGTGAGGACTGAGACGGCCTATACTTTGTTCCGAGCTTTCTCTTCGGGGCTATTTGTGAAGACTGCAAGACTGTTTCTTTTTTTCCTGGCGTTGATCCCGGCACAGGCGGCCCGTTGGCCCCGGGAAGATCGCTTGGCACTTAAGTCCCAGCGAGCTAAGGAGCTGATGGCAGAAGGGAAATTCGCTCAGGCCATTCCTCTCTACCGGGAACTAGATCGGGCCATTCCCAACAACCCCGGCCTAAAGCTCAACCTCGGCATGGCCCTAGATATGGCTGGCAGGCAGCGGGAGGCCATCCCTGAGTTGGAGGCGGCGGTTAAGCTCAAGCCGGACCTCGCGCCCGGGTGGCTTTTCCTCGGGAGTGCTCGTCTGAGTTTGGGCGAGACGACCTTGGCCGTTAAGGCTCTTCAAGTAGTCCTGAACTTGCAGCCGGAAAACCGTGAGGCCTCGCAAATGCTCGCAGGCGCACTGTTCTCTCTGGGCCGTGTGGAAGAAGCAGCGCAGCAATACCACAAGCTCACTGAGGCTGATCCCGAAAATCCGCCAGCTTGGTACGGGCTGGGGCGCTCCTACGAATCGCTCTCTGGTCGCGCTTTCGACAAGCTACAAGAGGTTGCTCCTCAATCTTCTTATTCATTAGCCTTACTAGCGGAAACGCGCCTGCGGGACCAACAATTTTCAAGTGCGTTTTATCTTTACCGTCGCGCGCTAGAGGAGAAGCCAACGTTGCGCGGCTTACACAGGGCGCTGGCGGAGATTTATCGGCAAACCGAACATCCGGGTTGGGCAGCCGTGGAAGAGGAGAAGGAATCGCAACTTCCTTCGCCCGACTGCGCCAAGCAAACGCCGGAGTGTGATTACATAGCGGGACGGTACAGTGAGCTGGTCGCCGCGGCAAAAGGAGTCAGCACCTCTGAGTCCTTTTACTGGCGGTCGCGAGGGTACAACGAGTTGGCACTCCAGGCGTTTGCTCAGCTCGGCGAGTTGCCACCTTCCGTGGAGCTGCACCAACTAAAGGCCAACATTTTCAACAATCAAAAGAAATACAGTGAAGCTGCCGGCGAGTGGCATGAAGCGCTGAAGCTTTCGCCCGGTGACGCAGAACTCCAAAGACAGCTCGCCATCAGCCTAAAGCTTGGCCATGACTACAGTGCAGCTCTGGAGTTGTTTAAAAACCTCCTCCGGCAACAGCCTGCGTCGGCCGAGTTGAATTATCTGACAGGTGACACGTTGCTCGCTTTGCAACGCGCAGAAGAGGCAATCCCTTTGCTCAAGCGTGCGGCGATTCACGATCCTAAATCTCTGGCCGTCCACAAATCCTTGGCTCGCGCTGACCTCGCCGCGGGAAGAGTCATGGATGCGATTCCTCATCTGAAAGCAGCGCTGCCTACCGATGATGATGGCAGCCTGCACTACCAGCTCGCGCAAGCCTATCAGGCAAGTGGCCAGCACGGGCTGGCCACAAAGACGCTAGCCGAATACGAGACGATCCAGCGTTCGGCTGCCGCAGCACGCGAGGCGGCGAAGCGAGAGACGGAGATCACCGCTCCCTAAAGGAGTCGAAGAACGCGCAAGCTATTTTGCGGGCTCGTGAACTTCGAGGACTTGGTTGGTTGCGACATTTCGCAGCATTTGGACTGTGCCGCTTGGCCAGCGAATCTCAACTCGGTCTATCTTCTCCAGCCTCCCCGTTCCGAAATGCACAGTTGACGGGCTGGAAGAAGCGTAGCCCACGGCGGTGGTCACGTGATTGGACTGATTACCCAGTCGGATCTTGGCGCCAATGCCGTCGCGGTTGCTTCGAGTGCCGGTCAGTTTCACGACGAGCCAGTGATTCGCGTCGGGGCTGACGTTCTGCCAAAGTTCGGCGGGCTCACCGAGGGCACTGACGACCACATCGATTTTTCCATCGTTGTCAAAATCCGCAAAAGCGCTACCGCGATGGGCTCGCGCTAGATCAAACCCCGCTTCTAGGGAAACATCGCGGAAGGTTCCGTCCCCGAGATTGGCGAACAGACTGTTCGGTTGTTTGTAGTGTGTGGATCCGAAAAGATCAATCAAATCATTGACGTCGGAATTGGCGGTGAACAGGTCCTTCCAGCCATCGTTGTTGAAATCGAAGAGGCCGTTGCCCCAGCCGCTGCGCGCGGTAGAAAGCGTTGCCAGCCGGGTCTTGTGGGTTACGTCCTGGAATGAGCCTTTGCCAAGATTCTTAAATAGGGGAAATGTTTCGCCCGCCAGAGCCGTAACGTTGAGGTCACAAAGACCGTCATTGTCAAAATCACGAAAATCCGCTCCCATACTGGCGATAGGCAACCCATTATTTGTCAGGGCCACACCAGCCTGGAGGGCAACTTCTTCAAACGTTCCGTTGCCAAGATTGTGGAACAAGAAGTTGGGCAAATTGTCGTTCGTGACAAAGATGTCCGTGAAGCCGTCATTATCATAGTCGGCAAAAGCCACACTCATCCCGCGGCCGATGTGCGCGGCAATGCCTGCCTTTGCGGTGACATCTTCGAAAGTTCCATCGCGCCGGTTCCGATAGAGCGTATTCGGCAAACCCTCAAAATATTTTGGGTGGCAGTACACGCGCAGGTTGCGCTCACGATCGCCGCAGTACCGGTCAAAATCGGGAGTCCAGTGCGCATAATTGACGACGAAGAGGTCTAACCAGCCGTCGTTATCGTAGTCAAACCAACCCGCAGCAACGGACCACTTGTCGCTCTTAATCGCCGCTTTCTCCGTCACGTCCTCGAACTTTCCGTTGCCCAGATTGCGGTAAAGAATGTTGCGGTAGACACCAGCGACAAACAAATCCGTATAGCCGTCGTTGTCGTAGTCCGCTGCGGCCACGCCCATCGAATAGCCGTCGCCCGCGACTCCGGCCTCCGACGTGACGTCTGTGAATTTCATTCCGCCGTCGTTTCGGTAAAGCCTATTGAAAAACCTTGGCGAGTCCTTTTCCAGGGAGGGAATCGAAGCCCCATTTGTGAAAAAGATGTCCACCCGCCCGTTGTTGTTGTAATCAAAAGCCGCGACGCCTCCGGGCATCGTTTCGATCATATGCTTGCGGGCTGTAGGGTTGTTTTGAAGGACGAAATCCAGGCGGGCTCGCCGGGCAACTTCACTGAAACGAATTGGGGAAAGTGCGGAAGAAGGCTTTAAATCAGCTCTCTTTTCCGGCAGCCGCGGAAGGAGCAAAGCCCCGGCGCCTGCTATGAAATTCCGTCGCGAAACCATCAATGATGGGCGGAACACAGCTAAATCTGGGCGCGAGGTTCGGCGCTCGGTCCAAAATCGTGCGGGACTTTTCGCATAGGGTCAACCACGGCCAAGGACAAACCGATCAAAGCGGCGGACTACGTCACGGAGATAGGCTTCATCACCTCCCTCAAGCTCGGTGATGGCACTGCCAGAATAACCTATGTCGGCAAAGGCCTGCCGCACTGCGGCCCAGTCCACGTCCCCGTCACCCAGGTTGACCCACGCGTATCCATCTTCCTTGCGCTTGAAATCCTTGACGTGAACCTTGACGATGCTGTTTCCCAAAGTGTGAATCCAGTCCTGCGGATAACCGTAAAGGAGCACGTTCCCCACGTCGAACCAGGCTTTTATCCAAGGACTTTGAAACTCACTAATATATTTGGCCATCTCAAGCGGGCTCAGGAGGAATTTGTTCCAAACTTCTTCGATGGCGATCATCACTTTTAATTCTTCCGCGAGCGGAAGCAGCGTGCGGATTTCCTTTTGCGAACGCGTCCAAGCGTCACGGTAGGACGTTTGCGGATTCACCACCGCCGGGACGAGCAAAACGGCATCTGCTCCCCAGACCTTGGCGTTATGCAAAGAGGTCCGCATTCCCGCAAGACTCTTCTCCACAACCGCGGGGTCGTTTGATGACAATGGATACTTCCAATGATCCATGTTCATCACCGAATCGATGCGGATGTTGGCTGCCTCGGCGGCTTTCTTGATCTCCTCAGCTTTGTGTTCGTCCGGTTCTGTCGGCGCCTGTACAACTTCAAAGCCGGCGTCTCGCGCCATTTTGAAGCGATCGGCGATGCTAAGCTTCGCAGGCAACATTTCAAACCAAACGCCTTTC
>Ga0209377_1001604_pt1 | contig 15188 bp, 14 predicted proteins | sample GraSoiAngelo_141_FD_185898 | JGI IMG/M metagenome (GOLD analysis project Ga0209377, IMG submission 185898) | Grasslands soil microbial communities from the Angelo Coastal Reserve, California, USA - 14_0929_12_40cm (SPAdes) (version 2) | ecosystem: Environmental > Terrestrial > Soil > Grasslands ...
CGCCACCTACGGCGTCGGACTCTTCACCCCTGTTATCTTAGGTGCTGTTGATATCTCCGGTCTTGGAGGTGGTGTCATCGCTCAAGACTTCGCCGACGCGAGAGGAAGCGCTGCAATCGATTTGTTTTTGCTGTTAGGTTTTCTTCTTGGAATCTGGGCCGTTCCACGATTCGGGCGCATTCGCATGCAGGCGATAGGTTTCGCGGGCATGGCTTTCGGCATGTTGCTACTCATCATTGCCGTCCGTCTATCGAATTCTCCCGCAGGCGCGGGACACATTCCGCTGGTGTTCACTGGATTCATTCTGTTCAACCTGTTAATGAACGCCGGACCTAATTCCACCACGTTTACGTTGGCGCCGATCCTGTTCCCAACGCAACTGCGAGCCACCGCTAGTGGCTTCGCCGCTAGTGTGGCCAAAATCGGAGCGACTTTCGGCGTCTTTGTACTTCCAATCTTAAAAGGTAAATTTGGCGTTCCAGCCGTGCTGGGAATGGTGGTGGCTGTCAGCGTCCTGGGTCTCGTTGTTACTCTGGTCTTTGGCCGCGAGGATACTGAAGATTGAACCGAAAGGAAAACCGAAAGTCAGCTCGTCACGCCTTTAGCCAAGCTTCGAGAATCAGACTACTTTCCGTAGATATGCCGGAGCCGAAATTTTTGAAACCAGAGAAGCCGATCAAATTCGACGAGGCGATGCGCCGCGCAATGCGTGTCCCGCCGCCGCCAAGCGGAAAAAAGGCACAAAAGCGAGTCTGGCGAAAGAGGCGGCGGAAAGGTTAAGCTGCCTGACAGGCACGAGCCCTGGGCCTCAAACGCCCGCCAGGCAACGCATCTTTCAATTCGTAGATGGGCTCTTAATTGAGCGTGTGTGTCCCTAGCGCGCGCATAAACATCTCACCAAACCAATGGCAATTTCTGCCACGCATCCGACAAGGTACGGTGCGCGCCCATTACGGGGGAGAAGTAGGGTGCAATCGTGAACTTTGGGCAGCGGCTTAAATGCGGGGAATATAGGTGCCGAAATTGACGTAATCAAGCCGGCCCTGCCTGCCCAAACTCACGCTCCGAATCGCTATTCACTTAGCTTTCGGAATTTCGGTGTTGGTGTCGATTGCAAATTAGTTCTGGTAATTCTAGTCCCTGCCGTGAGGATCGCGCTTGTGCTCTCGATCTTCATAGGAATTATCGGTGCTCTTGGGCTGGTTATCCGGGAACTTCGCAATGCGCCGATAGGCTACGAGAGTGAAGATGGGTTTCGCATCGGCGAGCAATCTTTCCGCCGCATGTAATCGGCGCTACAAGCCATTGTCTGCTTTTGCCAAGTGCATAATTCTCAAAATCTGACGAAACAGATAGGAAGCAGCCGCGCGCGGTCTATGTTTCTCTGATCCGAGCGAACAAAGAATTAACCGGCCATCGCGGCCCGATGCGACATGTTTAGCCCTTCGTACGTTTCTGCGACGATGTGGTCGACCACCGCTTTCATATCCTGTGCGTGTTCCCAGACGGCCAATTGCCGATCCGCTCCGGTGCCCTCGCGCATGATCCGCTCGACATGCGCCATTTCGTTTTGCGTGCCGAACTCATTTGCCTCAGTCGCGACGAACTCGAGTAGTTCGTTCAACAGGCTGCGTGTCTCCACTTCGGTTTCCTTACCGAAATCGATTAGTTTGCCATCGATACCATAGCGCGATGCGCGCCAGCGATTCTCGTCTAGCAATCTGCGGCGATAAACACGGAAGGTAATGTTTTGCCGCAACAGCTTGTGCAGTTTCGCGATCACGGCTTGAATCAAAGCGGCGATCGCGAGCGTATCGTCCACGCGCGATTGCGCATCACACACGCGCACTTCCAAAGTGTCGAAAAATGGGTGCAGCCGGATGTCCCACCAGATTTTCTTCGCGTTATCGACGCAGCCGGTCCTTACGAGCAGCTTGCAGTAGTCTTCGTACTCGGAAAGGCTCTCGAACGCGTCGGGAATTCCGGTGCGCGGAAAACGCTCGAACACTTTTAGTCGATAGCCTTTCAAGCCCGTGTCCTGGCCGACCCAAAACGGCGAGTTGACCGAAAGCGCGTAAATGTGCGGCAAAAAATAGCGCGCCTGATTCATCACGTGGATGGCGACATCGCGATCTGGAATGCCGACATGAACGTGCAATCCGAAAATCAGGTTCGCGCGCGCCAACTGTTGCATGTCTTTAACGATTTCGCGATAACGCTCGCCTTGAGTAATGAGTTGATCGCGCCAGTGCGAAAACGGATGCGTACCAACGGACGCGATCTTTAGTCCGCTGCGGCCGGCGAGTTCCGCGAGCCTGCTGCGCAGCTCGATCACGTGGGCACGCGCGTCGACAATCGACTGGCAAATTTCTGTGCCAAGCTCAACGACGGATTGGTGCATCTCTGGCTTGATCTGCTCTTTAAGGATAACCTTCCCATATTCGAGGATCTCTTGGATGTGCGACCGAAGCTCGCGCGTTTCCGGATCGATAATGGCGAACTCCTCTTCGATACCGAGAGTAAACGTGTGTTCCTTGCTCATGGCGGGGCGGAAATCTGTCTCAAAAACCAGGAGTTGTCAGGTGGATCGGCTTCTCCGAAGACGATGAAAGATTAGGAGCGGGGTGTGCAATTATTGGCACCGCGTTGAGGACAACGCGTTCCACCTTTGCGCAACATAATTGCCGACCTCACACGAGGTCGCGCTTCATCACTGCGGCCTGCAGGAATTTGCCCCAGCTCAGGTTGTCCCGACAGGGAACGTGTTCGCGCGCTTTGCGGATCGCCATTTCCGAAATTGCTTCCACGACCCACTCGAAATTTCCCTGACCAATCCATGCCGCTTCGCAATCGGGCGCTGGATTGCAAAAGTCGATAGCGACGGGCACGCCATCGCGAACTGCAAATTCAACCGTGTTCAGATCATACCCGAGATATTGATTGAGCCGCAGCACGCCCTCTTCGACTTTTTGCAAAATTTCCTTCGGCGCATGCCACTCAGTCTGATAACGCAGATGAAACGGATGCCCAGGCTCATAGGGCATGATGCGGACATGGCGCTGGTCGATCGAATAGCAGCGGAAGTACATGTCGAATTTCACTTCCTCCTGCAACATCATCACCAGTTGCCCGGTTTCATTGTAAGCGCGGAAAAATTCATCCCGATTGTGCAGCCGATACACGTTCTTCCATCCACCGCCGATAAACGGTTTGAAGAATGCAGGCCAACCGACATAATTGAAAATGGCTTCCCAATCGAGAGGATAGCCGAGGTTCCGAAAGGATTTGTCGTTCGTGTCCGGCGGCAGCTGGTTTGATGGGAGCAACACGGTGCGTGGAACTGCTACTCCGATCTTGGTCGCCAGCGCGTTATTGAAAAACTTGTCGTCAGCACTCCACCAGAAAGGATTGTTTACCACAGCTGTCCCAGTGAGTGCTGCATTTTTGAGCCACGCTCGATAGAAAGGCACGTCCTGCGAGATGCGATCGATCACCACGTCGTATCCGCACGGGTCGCCCTGAATCACTTTGTCGATCCTGACGAACTCCGCGACAATGTCTTTGCCGCCGGTCTTCTGGTTGACCCGCTCGACAAACGCCGGCGGGAAGCTGTGCTCCTGGCCAAAAAGAATTCCTATTTTTTTCATAAGTGTCTCGCTGTCATTCCGAGCGAAGCCGGAGGCGAAGTCGAGAAATCTCTGGATACAGCAAGAGAAGTTTCGACTGCGCTCGAGATGGCAGAAAAAGAAAGCGAGTCCGCCAACTCTCGGTTAACACCCGCTTCAGCCCGGTGCTCGCCGCGCATGCGAATGAAGCCGTTTTAGCGGCTTTGTCCAGATCGCGAGTAGCGGGAGATCAATGAAATTTGAGCGAGCTGTCTCGTGCCGCTAATCCCACTTAACGAACGCGGCAGTTTGAATCCATCTCTCGAAACCAATAAGATAGGCCATGGTTAAGAAATTGCTGCACACGCGCTATCGGGTACACGACTTGGAGAAAACGGTTTCTTTCTACAAGGATGTCCTCGGCCTCGAAGAGCTTCGACGACAAACCTCCGGTCGCGGGTCGCAACTCGTATTTTTAAGGGCGCCCGGCAGCGAAGAGGAAATTGAGATTTGCAAATTTGACGAGAGCGGGCCGGTAACGGTTGGCCCGGACCTTACGCATCTTGCTTTTGAAGTGGACGACTTGGACAAGTTCGCGAAGCACGCCGCGGCGAAAGGTTATCCATTATCGGATGGGCCGCATGCAAGCGGTATCGGCAAAATTGCCTTCATCGATGCACCGGAAGGGTACGAGATCGAACTAATCGAGCGCAGCAAGAAATCGTAGCTGTGTCATTCCGAGCGAAGCGAGGAACATGACATAGGAGCATGGTTACACAGATTACCCTGCATGACGCGACAACCCTCGAGAGATCCTTCGCTTTGCTCAGCATGACAGAGGAGGGAACATGCGGCTACGTTCAAATTGGATTACTGCGTCAGTTTAAAAATCACCCGTAACGCTTGCGTGGGTAAAAGTTTTGTCGCTAATTTCCCGTCCATGATGTGGCGTAAGCGAATTTGGTTCCTTTGCGCATTTGTCCTCGTTTCGGCACTCGGCGCTTGGGCGCAGGAGGGTGTCGACTCGGAGGCCGTGCGGCCGAGCGGGGTCTCCGGGCCGGTTCGAAAAGCGAAGGCGGTCACAGCCAGGGACACAGATGATGCCGATGTTGAGCCTACTCCCGCTCGCAAGACGAAGTCGTCGAAATCGACTCATGCTCAATCACACCGGAAACGTGCAAAGGCTAAAGAAACCGAAGAAACACTTCCCGCGCCGACCGAGTACACTCCCGAAGGTATACCGAAAACCAGCGCGGCTTCCGTGATCGTGGTCGACGCAAACACGGGCAAAACATTGTACGAAAAAAACGCGGACCAAATCCGACCGGCGGCGAGCACGCAAAAATTGCTGACAGCTCTCATCGTGGCGGAGAGCGGTTTTCTGGACCGGCCGGTCACAGTGCAACCGGTAGATACGATGGCTGAGCCGGTGAAGTTGAACATCAAAGCGGGCGACACGTATCAGCGGATCGATCTCCTGCGGGCTTTGCTGGTGAAAAGTCCCAATGATGTGGCCCGATGTCTGGCGCGGGAAAACGCTGGCAGTTTAGAGGCATTTGCCGAGATTATGAACAGGCGCGCCCAGCAACTTGGAGCTGTGCATTCGCACTTTGTGAACCCAAATGGCTTGCCAGTTCCGGGGCAGTACTCAAGTGCGCGCGACCTCTCACTCATAGCGCGCGCTGCCTACGCAAACCCGACAATCCGATCGATCGTTTGTCTTCCGCAGCTTGTTTTCCGCTATGCGAATGGCCGCACGCGCGAACTTGAGAACACGAACAAGCTTCTCAGGCGGTTCCCCTACTGCAACGGAATGAAGACCGGTTACACCGACGCCGCGGGCAAATGTTTGATCGCGAGTGGTACGCGTCCCGGCAAAGACGTAATCGTCGTTGTTCTTGGCGACAGCTCGAGTCGCGTTTGGCGTGATGCATCCGCGCTGCTTTCGTGGGGTCTCTGGTTGTAACGACCTCCGAATATCGGCGTTGGCGCGAAGCTATCGACACATTACTGATGGTCGATCTTGCAGCCGCTCACGACGATACAGGCCACATACAAGATGGTGGAACATAGCCCGCACCCAGCGGAAAAAAAATCGTAGCGCGATGCCAAGCGACATTTTCGATCTTCCCCGTATGCGTTCGCGGAAAGTGATCGGGATTTCGCGGACGCGCAATGCGCCACCGGCGCGCACCATTGTCTCGAAAACAATTTTGAAACCGCTCGTTTCCGGTGCCAATTCCAGCAACCGGGAACGGCTAATGGCAAAAAAGCCGCACATTGAATCATGGAGGCCAGTGAGCGGATAGGCGAGCGCCGCACCTGCTCGCGAGACCATCCGGCGCCAGATCGGCCAGCCTGGCGTGGACCCGCCTTTCACGTAGCGGCTCCCGACGACCAGGTCCGCCTTGCCTGCAAACAGTGGCGCCAGCAGATCTCCAATGCGCTCCGGCGGGTGGCTCAGGTCCGCGTCCATTACAAGAAGAATTTCCCCTTGAGCAGCGCGGGCGCCCGACATGATCGCGCCCGCTAATCCGACGGCTGCCTCATCCTGCTCAATCAGCCGGATCGACTGATTGCGCGCGAGGCCACGGATTTTGTCGCGGGTTCCGTCGGTAGAGTGATCGTCGACAAACAAAATTTCGCGAAAAGGCACGGCGGATTCAGCAATTTGCGACACAAGGGGGATGATATTTTCCTCCTCGTTTAAGGTCGGAACAATGATCGAGACGGAATTGGAGAAGGCGGACAAGTCTGTCATTCTAAAACGCCCAACGTTCAACGCTCAACCCCTAACGTTCAATCGTCGAAAATGCTGGAGCCGACGACGGGATTCGAACCCATGACCTGCGGTTTACGAAACCGCTGCTCTACCAGCTGAGCTACGTCGGCGGCAAGCGCGCAAAACATTGCATCCACCGGCGCTTGACACAAGCGGCCTGCTGTAGCCGCTTCGCTGCGCGAGGAGTTGGAACGACCCTCGCCGCGTGAAGCTCTACTAAAGGTGTTTGCGACGCGCGCCACGCGTCTCACAGAGACGCGGCTACAGCGGCAGCACAAATGTCTCGCCGATTTCCCGAAGCGCAATGCGCTCGGGAGTGTTACCCAACGCGGCTACGAAGCGCTCGATCGGCTCGCGAAAGGGCTCGAAGCTCAGCCGAAAAGTTTGATGATGAACCGGCATGATGAAACGCGCGCCTGCGGCATTTGCCATGTCAATGGCCTGCTCGGGCGTGCAATGCGAGTGAATCCATGGGTTGTAAGCGCCAATTGACATGATCGCGAGGTCGACCCGCTTCGCGCCCGAAGGGCAGCCGGTTGATTCAACCGGCTGGGTCGCCCAGCCCCTTCTTGTCGCCTCTGCTGAAGTAGCATTTCTTGTGAATTGAAGGGGCTGCCCGGCGGAGCCGGGTTTGGCGATCTCTCCGCGTCCTCGCAATTCTGCAAAACTGTCCGTCATTGCGGTATCGCCGGCGAAAATGATCTGCCGTTGGTTTCGCTCGAGCAGATAACCGTTATAGCCGCGATAAGTATCCCGCTGTTTTCGCGCGCCCCAGTGTTTCACAGCAAAGGCGGTAATTTCGATGTCGCCGGCAACAGTCTGGAGAGTCTTGCTTTCGCCCCACTCGAACTCGGTAATGTCACCCAACCGCGTTCGTCTCAATAAATCCCTCGTGGCGCGAGCGGTGACTACGCGCGTATTTTCATCAAAACAACGTAGCGTTCGCAGATCGAGATGATCAAAGTGCGCGTGTGAAAGGAGAATAAGATCGATCTTGGGCAGCTCCTGAAATTGAAGCGCGGGCGCGGTCAATCGTTTCGGACCGATCGTAAATCCCGGTAACCGAATTCCGATGCGTGGGAAGAGCACGGGATCGGTGAGAATTTTGACGCCGAAAAAATTGATGAGCACTGTCGCATGACCAAGCCAGGCGAGCGTGACCTGCGCGTTGCTCCAGTTTTCAGGATTGGGTTTGGCAAAGGCCGGAGCGACGGAGCGCCAGCTTTCAATCGTCCATTCACGTAACAGATGACCGAGCCAGCGCCGTACCCTCGAACTGCGCAGAGTTGGTCGTTCAGAGGCCTCCATGCGAAAGGAATCAGGCCGTGCTCCCCAAAAATCTCCCTGACTAGAGCACTTGTTAGGACTCGCCAAATATTCCCTTGATAGCTCTCCAGAGAGTCCTGCCCGCTTGCGGTTTGCCTGCGCGGGCAACAAGTACGGGACAGTTCGCGCGATTTAATATGCTGCGCGTCAAATCACCCATGATGTAGTGGCGAAGCAGTCCCCGCGCCTGCGATGTGCCGGTCACGATCAAATCGTAATCGCCCTCGCGCGCTTCTTCGAAAACTTGATCGATCACGATCCCGTGCCGAAGATGCACTTCGGCGGAAACACCGAGACGCTCGAGCTCTCTTTTTTGGCGGCGCAGGTTTGTCCCAAGCTCCGATTTCGATTCGAGCAGCTGATCGACATTCTCTTCCAAGCGGACAAGGTCGGCGTACATCGCGGGCGGCTCAGCCATGACGTGCAGCAATGTGACTGAAGCGTTTACCGCGGCAGCCAGCCTGCCAGTAAATTGCACCGCTGGCTCGATGAATTCTTTTCCACCTGTGCAAACCAGAAAACGCCCTAATTGTTTGAGTTCGCCAATGGCCACCAGCACCGGGGGCTGAACGGTTTTGATTACTTCGTAGGTCTTTTCCGAGCGCCAGTAATGCCCCGTCGCTCCAGTCCACCGCGCACCGATGACGACTAAGTCGTAGCTGATCTTCGACGTTTGATCGGCAATCTGCCGCACCGGCTCGCCAGATTGCACGATGATATCCGGCGATATGCCGCGTCCACGAAGCAATTCCGCCTGCTTCTGGAGCGCATCGCGCAAAGGATGTTCATCACTTGGTGTTTCCGCAATTCCAAGCAGCGCAGTTTCTGCCTTCAGCGCTCCGCCCAATAACCCCCCGAGACTGATCGCTGTTTTAGCTGACGACGTTCCATCACTGCAAATCAAAATTTTCATTGCTAGAGTTTGTGACCAGTCATGAGCGTGTAAATGACGATAGCCGCGCCAATCAATGGCAACGGAACAAAGGCAAGCCGAATTTTTGGTCCCGCGAAATATTGTGTAGCGACTACACCAATCTGCGCGCCAATAACTGCGCCGGTGTGCATGACCAGCGCGATCAGAATATCTACGTTGCCTTTGATCGCGTGGCTAATCGTTCCATAACTGGCGGAAATGACGATTTCGAAAAGATCAGTTCCCACGGCTAGATGCGTCGGAATCCCGAGCACATACACCATCGACGGCATCCGAATGTAGCCGGCGCCGCCGCCAAGAAAACCGCTGAAGACGCCTCCAACAAAGGCGACGAGAAGGATGGTCCAGAGTGAAATTCGTATGCCTGAAGTGGGCAGTGTGATCATCGGCCAAATTTTCAGCCGTTGAATATTCCGCGTGACAGGGCTGAATGCGGAGCGGTCTTTTTTTGACTCCGCTCCCTTGACCAGCCCGCTCTGTGATCGGCCTCTGCCCGATCGCAGCGTTTTTCGGCTCTCCCAGAGCATGAATACCGCGATGCCAAAATAGACGACGATCGCGACATAGCTGACTACTGTGTTTACGTTACCGGCGCGCTTTAGCGCCTGAATCAACTGCGCGCCACATTCAGCGCCACCGATTGTTCCAAATGCCATGAAGAATCCCAGTTTGAGATCAACATTGCCCAGCGCGCGGTGCTGTTTCGCCGCGACGATCGACTTGCCGACGATGTGCGCCAGGTCCGTCCCAACCGCGTAATTCCAATCCACTCCCATCAAGCGCAGTGCGGGACCGGCAATGAAACTTCCGCCGACACCAAAGAACCCACCCAGAATTCCAATGATAAAGCCGACAACCGCCAGATAAATCGGGTTGATGTGCGTGTTGGAGATTGGAAAAAACATGAGTTATTTCCAGCGTCCCCGCAGGAAGCGAAACAAGAGCGTCGTCACCGTATCCAGGACAACGGCCTGACCGGCGATGAGCAAAAGGGCTACCCCGGCATAGATGTAGCGATGCTGCGCTTCAAGGTGGTACAGCCACTCGCCCAGGAGATTTAGAACCAGAAAGAAATAGCAAATGACCAGAACCGAATAAACCGCCAGCTCGATTGCAAATGCCCGCAGACTTTTGGCAGTGTCCTTTTTCATGAGGCGGAGATGGTTGAGACGTTGGACCGTTGAATTGCGGAATCAGCAGATTGGTTAAACTGACTAGATGAGTCGAGTCATAATGGGCTTTCTGCTTTGAGGCTTCAACGATTTAACGGGGCAACGGCTTGTGAGGGTTGCACGTAGGCTCATCAGTGGCCAAGTTAATTGCGTAGGGAGCGTTTCTTCCTAACGTTCCACTTGACTTTTAGGGAAAACCATGGCCGATGCCGCAAACAAATACGCCGAAAACGTAGCGGGCAAATTCTACGTCGATGATCAATGCATCGACTGCGATTTGTGCCGCGAGACCGCGCCCGCCAACTTCAAGCGGAACGATGATGGCGGCCATTCTTATGTCTATAAACAGCCAGAAACGCCGGAGGAAGAGGGCCTCTGCAAAGAAGCGATGGAAGGCTGCCCCGTCGAAGCGATCGGCAATGACGGCGCAGAAATCGTTGAAACGTTAAATCGTTAAACCGTTGAAACGGTTAAATACGCCAGCATCGGCCAAAAGCCAAAAGCCATCAGCTATCACGCAAGCGCCTGTCGCGCTGACAATCGCAGGTTCGGACAGCAGCGCCGGCGCCGGCGTTCAGGCGGACCTGAAAACCTTTTCCGCTCTTGGTGTTTATGGATTAACCGCCGTGACCTGTATCGTCGCGGAAATTCCCGGCAAAGTTTCGCGGATTGAGCCAGTTAGCGCGGGAATGGTTCGCGAGCAAATCAAAGTGCTCGCAAAAAATTTTCGGATCGGCGCGATCAAGACCGGCCTGCTTTGCTGCCCGAAAATCATTTCCGCGGTCGCCAGCGCGATACGGGAAATTAACGGAATGTTTGCACGACGGATTCCGCTCGTGATCGATCCAGTCATTGTCGCCACGAGCGGCGGTCCACTTCTTAAACCGGAAGCAATTGAAGTGTACGAGAAGGAATTGTTTCCGCTCGCCAGCTTGATTACGCCAAACACCGATGAAGCACAGCGTTTGGTTGGAATACAAATTAAAGATCGGCAATCGATGCGTGGCGCGGGAGAGGAGTTACAGAGAAAATTTGGAACTGCCATCCTTCTCAAGGGCGGTCATATGCCAGGCAAGCACGCTGTCGATCTACTCTTCACCGATGGTAAGGTCGGCGAGTTCTCAGCGCCGTTTGTGCGCGATGTCGCAACGCACGGTACCGGCTGCACCTATTCAGCGGCCATTACGGCCGGGCTTGCGTCGGGTTTATCGCTTGAAGAGGCTATTCAGCGAGCGAAGAAATTCGTGACCCAATCAATCGCCCGACATTTTACGTGGAGGTTGGAAACGGGGAAGGTTGTCGACGCGCTCAGACATTCAATTTGAAGTGGCAGAGCACGACCGCCGCTCGCGCCGCAATTCTGCACGAACGCGTCGGCGATCTGTTCCTATCAAATGGATTTCACGCGCTCTCTTTTTCGCGCTTCTTTTCCCAACGTCTTAACTCCATCGCTTCGAACGCAGCCGCAGTTTCCGCCTGTTTTTTGCTGCGGCCGGTCCCCCGGCCAAGAACAATTCCTTCCCAAACGACGTGCGAGACAAATGTCTTTTCATGTTCCGGCCCACTCTGGGAAACTAATTCATAGACCGGACTGTGCGGCGAAATGCTTTGCAACAGCTCCTGAAGATCGCCTTTAGGATTGATGTCCACCGGCTTCGTCGCCAGTTCCTCGAGATCGCCGCGAGTCTGCGTCAAAATGAATTTTTTGGCGACCTCGAGCCCGCCATCGAGATAGAGCGCGCCGATGAGCGCTTCGAATGCATCGGCCAATGTGGATGTTCGCTCCCGGCCACCACTGGTTTCTTCGCCGCGTCCCATTAAAATGTAACGTCCCAGGTCTAGCGTGGCAGCGTGCATCCTTAATGCTTCGCGAGAAACCAGCCGCGAACGCAATTTGGTTAATTGTCCTTCGGCTTCGCCTCGGAAATTGCGAAACAGATATTCGGTAATCACGAGTTGGAGAACGGCGTCGCCCAGGAACTCCAGGCGTTGGTAATCAAAATGATAACGTTGCGCCTCATGTCCCAAGCTGGGGTGGGTGAGTGCTTCCGCCAGCAACAGCGAATTGCGGAATTTGTAACCAATGCGTTCTTCGAGCGGTGTCACATCCCTGTCATTCTGAGCGAACTCGCAGATTACTATAGTTCGCTCACGGAGGACAAGACTCGGGATAACAAAGAACCTAATGTAAGACGACCTGTCCACGAAGCAGTCCGCCTTATCGGCTTTGATAAACCTCCAGCGAGGTGACCACGTCCAACGCGTGTTGCAACACTGGATCGTGAGGCGGTGCTTTTTCGGGCGCGCGGCCCCGGCGTTGCTGGGCCGCCTCCGCTGCTTCAACCTCCGGATTTGTTCCGGCCAACAGCGCCGCTTCATTCATATGCGGCCGACCCGCTTCGTAAAGAAACGGGCCCATTCCTTTTTCGCCGCTTAATTGAAAAATCTGTCGCTTGTCTGCCATAGACATCTCAACAGGCAAATCTGGCTTAACTCCTTCCGGAAATAATGAGCGGCCCTCGGGCGAAATCATTTCAGCGACGGCAACATGCAGAATTTTGCCATTCGGCAATGGCAAATCGGAGTATTCGGCCGCGCGACCGGCAGTCGGTTGTCCGATAACCAGAGCCTTGTCGTGAAACCGTAACGCAGCGGCAATCGCTTCAGCTGCGCCGGCCGTGTCCCCATCGGCGAGCACCATCACCAAGCCGCGAAATTCCGGAGCACGATCAGAATTAAATACGCGATCCTGACGTCCCGCGGGTTTCCGCAACGTAAATATCGTTTTGCCCTTGGGACAAAACCGCTTTGCAAATTCCGCGGCCAACGGCAAATCAGTTGTCGCCTCACTCGCGCGAAGATCGACAACGAGCGCATTCACTTTTTTCGCAGCGAAAGCGCTGAGACTCTTATCCAGAGCTTGAAGATTTGCGCTGTTTAATGACCCAAGCCGCACGTACCCGATGTGCCCTGCAATCGTCTCGCCATAAAACGCGCTCGGAGGCACCGCCGGCGCGCTCTCCTTGCCAGGCAAAAGCATTACCCCGCGCGGCAAGCGTACGATTAGGCCTTGAACAGTTGCGCGAGTTAACTCCGTATCGGTGATTGCGTCAGGATCTGAGAAATTATTTTTCAGCAGCGTAATGACAGCCTGCAGATCGGCCGGCCCTAACGAATTCACTAGGTCTTCTGTAGTGGGCGTGGCTGACGGCAAAGCAACCGGCAGTACAGGCGATTTCAATGGCGCCTGTGGTGTTGTGCCGGGTGGCGTTTGAGCGGGTAACCTCGGCGCCGGCGACTGCGCGGCGAGGTTGGAAGCGAAGACAAAAGTGGCAAACGTGGCCTGCAAAAATCGAGAGATCACGATAATTTCTCGATGTTAGCCGCAACAGCACTTAGAGCAATGTCGCGCCTGTACTGACAGTTCTCGAAATGAATCCTGGAGACGGCATCGTATACGCGTTCCCGCGCGTCTTCGATGGTTAACCCAAGTGCAGTGACTGCGAGAACACGGCCCCCCGCAGTCTTAAGTTCCCCGGCGGCGCGTCTGGTACCAGCATGGAAGATCTGGACATCTTCGAGCTTTGCTGCGTTCTCGAGTCCCGAGATCGATTTTCCAGCTTCGTATTTGCCAGGATACCCGGCAGACGCCAGTACGACCGTGACCGCAGCGCGCATATCCCATTCAATCGCGCAGGTGTCGATCTTTCCATCAATCGTCGCTTCCAACAGCGGCAATAGATCTGATTTCATGCGCGGCAACAGCGCCTGCGTCTCCGGGTCGCCGAAACGACAGTTGAACTCCAACACACGCGGGCCTTCGCTGGTGATCATCAAGCCGGGATAAAGAAGCCCGCGAAACTGGATTCCCCCGCGCAGGAGCCCGCGCAGCAGCGGCCGCATAATTTCCGCCTCGAACGGAGCTTGCAATTTTCTGTTCCAATTATTGGCGGGACTGAAGGCGCCCATCCCGCCCGTGTTCGGCCCCTGGTCGCCGTCCAACGCGCGCTTGTGATCGCGCGCCGATTCCAGCAAAAGATAATTCTTTCCGTCTACCAGCGCGTGCAACGAGCATTCCGTCCCGCGCAAGACTTCCTCGATCACGATGCGCCGGCCCGCGTTGCCAAAGCGACGTTGATTCATCATCTCATCGATGGTCGATCGTGCTGTGGCAGTATCAGCCGCAACGATTACCCCTTTGCCGAGCGCCAGGCCGTCCGCTTTGATCACCACGGGAAATTTCGCTCGCTCACAGTAACGAAGCGCCTCGCTGCTGTTGGAAAATATGCTCGCTTCCGCTGTGGGAATCTTTTGCGCGCGCATCAGTTCTTTTGCGAAAATTTTGGACGCCTCAATGCGGGCGGCCGATTTCGTCGGACCAAACGCGCGCAATTTTTCAGCCGCAAACAGATCGACAATTCCCGCGGCAAGCGGATCGTCCGGGCCGACCACCGTTAAATCGACACGATTTTCCTTCGCAAACCGAACGAGCGCTTCCAAATCACTCGCGGGAATCGGGACATTCTCTCCAATTTCGGCAGTGCCCGCGTTTCCGGGTGCGCAGAAAATACGCTCCGAGTGGGAAGATTGCCGCAGTTTCCATGCAAGCGCATGTTCGCGGCCGCCGCTGCCAATGACTAAAATTTTCATGGGAAATTGGTTTGACTGTAGAGGCAGCCATACCGGCTGCAAAGCGTTCGAAATCGCAAGCGGCACGCCTACCGTTCCAGTCAGGGCATTATCATTCCGACCGCGATTCAGCCGGTAGGATCGACAACTCCAATTTCTCGGTGCGCCGAATGACCGTGAGACTGGCGCTGACACCGATTTGTTCGCCGACCAAGACCTTGTGTAGATCGTGCACGCTCCCAATTGGCTGGCTATCGAACGCTACAATCAGATCGCCCTCGCGCAGTCCAGCGCGCTTGGCGGGACTGTTCTTCTCAACCGAAACAACCAGCACACCCGTCTCAAGCGGCAAACCATAAAATCGCACAATCCGCCGGTGAATCGGCACATTCTGTCCGGCCACACCAATGTAGCCGCGCCGGATTCGTCCGTCGCGGATCAGCCATCCAGCGACCAGTTTCGCCGTATTGCTGGCGATGGCGAAGCAGATGCCCTGCGCAGGTCGGATCATCGCCGTGTTCACGCCTACCACTTCACCGGCTGAATTAACCAGTGGGCCACCGGAGTTGCCTGGATTCAGAGCGGCATCCGTTTGAATAATGTTGTCGATCAAACGGCCAGATTGCGCATGCATCGAGCGGCCGAGCGCGCTGATCACCCCTGCAGTCACGCTTGCTTGAAAACCGAGCGGATTTCCGATCGCGATCACCAATTGGCCGACGCGCAAATTCTCGGAGTCG
>Ga0209377_1001605_pt1 | contig 15182 bp, 8 predicted proteins | sample GraSoiAngelo_141_FD_185898 | JGI IMG/M metagenome (GOLD analysis project Ga0209377, IMG submission 185898) | Grasslands soil microbial communities from the Angelo Coastal Reserve, California, USA - 14_0929_12_40cm (SPAdes) (version 2) | ecosystem: Environmental > Terrestrial > Soil > Grasslands ...
AGCCGAACGGCGCGGTCCAGATGTCGGGGTGGCGCTCGAGGTAGGCGGCGAGCTCGTCAAGCGCTTCAGGAGTGATGGCGAGCCAATCGCCGCCCACGCCGTGGAAGCAAAAGACGCCCCAATTGTGGCTGGCGAAAGCGGGCTCGGCTTGCGCAAGCAGGGCCGGAAAGCCTTTTCCGGCGGTGGGGCCAAGATCGCCGACAGCGAGGACGTTCAAGTCGTCGGGATTGACGGGCGCGCCGGAGCCGACGGCGCGGGCGGCAAAAGCATATTCCGAAACGTAACACAGGTAGAGTGCGGCGTTGGCGACCTCGTCCTGGGGTTTGCCGAAACTCATGTTCCCGCAGGGATAGGCGAAGGTGAGGCCGCGGCTGGAGTTCAGAGTTGTGGCGAGGTCGAGGGCGGCGTCGCGAATCTCGGCTTCGAACATGGCGGGAGTGTAGTCCTGAGAATGCGGCGTAATCTGCTCGAGCAAGCAAGGATGGTGCACGGTGTGGTTGGCGAGTTCGTTGCCATCCAGCGCGAGTTGCTTCCATTCGGGCTTGCGCTTTTCCCAAGGGCCCATGCCGGTGGCCACGAAGAAAGTCGCGTTCAGGTGATGCTTTTTCAGAATGGGGCCGACGAAATCGAGATGGGTGTTAATGCCGTCATCGAAGGTGAGAGAAATGGCGGCGAGGCGGTCTTGCGGCCAGCGCGCTACGGTGACTGCTGGGGAAGAGTTCTGGGCGCTGGCGACAGCGCAGAGAGAGGCGAATGACAGGGCATAAGCCGCGATGGTTTTCATTTGGGCACCCCATCGTAAGCGCGTGGGATGGTCGCGCGCAAGGCGTGCACACGGCCGTAGCGGCACGATATATCGTGTCCCCACTGTCGGGGCTTCTCGTCGGGCGTTCACCTTGACTCTGCGGAGACTTCGCACTAGCCTCATCCGTCTCTTCTTGACGTCGGCCCGTGGGTGCCCTTCAACGTCTCGAAGTCAGGAGCATTGCATGCATCGGAAACAGATTCGCGGCTGTGCGTTCGCGCTTTGCCTCGGGGTTCTTCTCGTTTTGTTCGGCGGTCCCCCAGCCCTTCACGCGCAGGGTGGTGAGCCGCGATACTTCGCCATCCGTGGAGCAAAGGTCGTTCCGGTTTCCGGGCCAGCCCTCGAAAATGCCACGGTTGTTATTTCTCGCGGCATCATCAGCGCGGTCGGTAAAGACGCCGCCGTACCGCCGGAAGCCTGGGTGATCGACGGCAAAGGTCTGATCGTTTATCCGGGACTCGTGGATGCCTTCACCGATGTGGGCATCCCGGCCGCTTCACCTCCTCTTGGTGGTGAAGGCGGCGCGCGCCGCCCGCAGCAGCAGGCTCAAGGCCCGCAGGATCGCCCCGGTTCCTCACCCTGGCGCGGCGCTGCCGATGAAGTCAGTCTCAGCGACAGGCGCGTCGAGACTTGGCGCAACGGCGGTTTCACTACCGTCATTTGCGCTCCTAAAGGCGGTTTCTTTCCGGGCCAAGCCGCTGTACTCAACCTCGCGGGAGAGCGCCCTGGCGATTTCGTTGTGAAATCGCCGGTTGGCATTCCCCTTTCCTTCCAGACGCCGGGCGGATTTGGCAGCGGCTTTCCCGATTCTCTCCTGGGTGTGCTGGCTTACATTCACCAAGTCTGGCTGGACACGGATTGGAGCATCAAGGCGCAAGCCATCTACGAGAAAAATCCTCGCGGCGTCGCACGGCCGCGCTATGACCGCACCGAAGCCGCTCTCGCCGAAGCGCTCGAAGATCACGCCCTGGTTCTCGTTCCTGCGAATAATTCGGTGCAACTGCGGCGCGCCTTGGAGCTTGTCGAGCGCTGGCGGGTCAAGGGTGCAATCTACGGCGGCCAGATGGGCTACGAAGTTGCCTCGGAAATTGCCGCAAAAAAAATTCCCGTACTCGTGGACCTCAAATGGCCGGAAGCGGAGAAAGACGCGGACCCGGAATACAAGCCATCGCTTCGAACTTTGCGCTTCCGCGACCGTGCTCCTTCTTCCCCGGCAGCCCTGGTCAAAGCGGGCGTCAAGTTTGCGTTTTATTCCGGAGGCATCACCACACCGAAGGACGTCCTCAAAGCCGCAAAGAAGTCGATTGACGCTGGCCTTGCCCCGGACGCGGCTCTGCGTGCTTTCACACTTTCCCCCGCGGAAATCTTCGGCGTGGCCGACCGGCTCGGCTCCATCGAAAACGGCAAAATCGCGAACCTTGTTGTGACCGACGGCGATCTCTTCGAAGAAAAGACAAAAATCAAAATGGTTTTTGTGGACGGCCGCAAATTCGAGGTTCGCGAACCGGAGAAACCCAAGGAACCGCCCAAGGGCGACATTACCGGAAAATGGAAGCTCTCTTACACCACGCCCGAAGGCCCCGAAGAGTCCACCGCCGACCTGACGATGGACAAGGACGGCACGGTTTCCGGGACGCTCACAAGCAAGCGCGGTACCGCCGACATCATCAGCGGCTATCTCAGCGCCGACAAGTTCAGTTTCACGATCAACATCGTTCTCGACCAGGGCGCCACGGACGTTACGTTTTCCGGAACTTTTGATGGGACCGCTTTGAAGGGCTCGATCGGCGTACTGGGCATGTCGCTTGACTTCACCGGCGTCAAACCCGGCAATGTTTCGTCCGGGCTAGCCAGTCTCGGAGGTGCGCAATGAGAATTCCAACCCCGCGCAACGCAGCCCGCACGCGCCTCTCGTTCCTTTCCTTCCTTTGCCTCCTTTACTTCCCGTTTTTTGCAAACGCTGCAACTCCGCCTCCTGACGCGCCCCCCGTCATCCTGATCCAGAACGCCACTATTCTCACTGTTTCTCACGGCACCATCGAACACGGCTCCATTCTGATTAAGGATGGCAAAATCGCCGAAGTTGGTCAGTCCGTCAAGGCTCCAGCGGGAGCCCAGGTCATCGATGCGGCCGGGCAATTCGTCATTCCCGGCATCATCGATTGCCATTCGCACATCGCGGCGGAAAGCATCAACGAAGGCAGCGTCTCTGTTTCTTCGATGGTGACGATGGAGGAAGTGCTGGACCCGGACGACATAGACATTTATCGCGATCTCGCCGGCGGCGTCACGTCGGCGAACATTCTTCACGGCTCCGCCAATTCCATCGGCGGACAAACTCTGGTCATCAAGCTCCGCTGGGGCCAGCCGGCATCGAAGCTTCCGTTTGAAGGCGCCATGCCCGGCATCAAGTTCGCGCTCGGTGAAAATCCCAAACGCTCGAACTTCAGCATTCCCGGCCAGCCTAAGCGCTATCCGGCCACGCGCATGGGTGTCGAAGAAACCATTCGAGGGGCTTTCAGCGAAGCCCGCGATTACAAGAAAACCTGGGATGACTACAACAAACGCGTTGCCGCGGGCGAAAAAAATCTCATCCCGCCGCGCCGCGATCTGCGCCTCGAGCCTCTCGTCGAAGTGCTCGAAGGCAAGCGCTACGTTCATTCGCACTGTTACCGCGAAGATGAAATCCTGATGCTCCTCCGCGTCGCCAAGGAGTTCGCCTTCAAAGTTCGTACTTTCCAACACATCCTCGAAGGCTACAAAGTCGCCGATGAACTTGCTGCCGCAGGGGTGGGCGCTTCCACATTTTCCGATTGGTGGGCTTACAAGGTCGAAGCCTACGACGCGATACCGTACAACGCGGCGTTGATGACCCGCCGGGGCGTGATCGTTTCCATCAATTCCGATGATTCCGAGGAAGCCACGCACCTCAATCAGGAAGCCGCCAAGAGCATGAAGTATGGCGGCCTTTCTCGCGACGAAGCTCTAAAACTCGTCACTCTGAATCCGGCCATCCAACTGGGCATCGACAAGCGCGTTGGCACGATCGATGTGGGCAAAGACGCGGATCTCACGATTTACAATCACGATCCCCTCAGCGCGTACGCCGTGGTGCAGAAAACGCTGATCGATGGCCGCATTTACTTTGACCGCGAACGCGACATCACCGGCCGTGCCGACCTCGAAAAAGAGAAAAAGGCGCTCACCGAAAAACTGAAGAAAGCCGCAGAGAAGAAGCCTGAAGAGAAGAAGCCGGAGGAAAAGAAGCCTCCCGAAAAGAAGCCCGAAGACAAACCCAAGCCGCCCGCGCCCACACCCACGTCCACAGCCGCTCGAGCGGGAGCTCCACTCGGGGGTGCACTGTGAACAACGTCATGCGCGCGCGGTCTTCCATTCTCCTTTTCCCGATGGGCATCCTCGCAATCCTCTTGGTTCCCGCCGTGACCGCACAATCGCAGTCATCCGGCGCTTACGGCATCACTCACGCAAAAATCTTTACTCTCGCGGGTTCGCCGATTGAAAACGGCACGCTCGTCATCCGCGATGGCAAGATTGCTGCGGTCGGCGCCACCGTGGAAGTCCCCGCCGGCGCCCAGGTGATTGATGCCAAAGGGCTGCAAGTTTATCCCGGATTGTTCGACGCGGTGACGCAGATGGGCTTAAGCGAGATCGGCGCCGTCAACGCCACCGTCGACACTTCGGAAACAGGGAGCTACAACCCGGACGTCGTTGCCGCAACGGCTGTTTCCCCGTCGAGCGAACACATTCCCGTCACTCGCGCTTCCGGCATCACCGAAGTTCTGGTTGTCCCCGGCAGCGGCGGATTTGACTTTTTCGGTGCGCGGGGAATTCTCGGCGGTCAAGCCTCCGCGATTCATCTCGCCGGTTGGGAAATCGACGAAATGCTGTTGAAGAAAAGCGCTGCCATGGTGCTCAATTTCCCGGAAATTCAGACCGAGACTTTTGACTTCGCCACCTTCACGCGCAAGGAAAAGCCCTATACCGAGGCCAAGCAGGAGTACGAAAAGCAGGTAAACGAGCTTACCGACTGGCTGGAGCGGGCCCGCCACTATGCGCAGGCCTTGGAAAAGGGCTCTGTGGCGAAATACGATCGCGACTTGAAGCTCGAGGCGCTCGCCCCGGTTGTACGCGGCGAGCAGCCCGTTCTTGCGTTCGCCAATCGCGCGCGCGACATTCGCAACGCCGTCGAATTTTGCGACAAACAAAAACTAAAAATGATCCTTGCCGGCGGCGCAGAAGCCTATAAGGTCAAGGATCTCCTCCGATCGAAGGATATCCCCGTCATTCTTCGCCCCATGCTTTCCATGCCGCCGGAAGAAGATGATCCCTACGACCGTCAGCCTTCGCAGCCCGCCGAGCTTGCTGCCGCGGGGGTGAAGTTCGCCATCGCCAGCTTCGATAACTCCTTTGCACGGCGCCTTGGTCAGAATGCCGCCAACGCGGTCGCGCACGGGTTGCCTTACGACGAAGCGCTGCGGGCCGTCACCATTAATCCAGCGCAAATCTTTGGCCTTGGGAGCCAGCTTGGCACGCTCGAGCCGGGCAAACTCGCCAATCTTATCGTCACCAGCGGCGATCCGTTGGAATTAACCACTGACGTGAAGTACCTGTTCATCAAAGGACAGCTCACCTCGACGGAGAACAAGCACCACCGCCTGTACGAGAAGTATTTAAACCGCCCGAAAGCGCAGTAACACGGCCGAAACCCTTCCCCCGCGCGGAATTGAGCGTGGGCCCACGCGCCTCAATTTCGCGAAACTTTTCTCGATATTCTGCGTTCCTATCAGTGAACACAATGCGTCGCCTCATTTGCCTTACAGCCTGTTTGTTTCTTCTTGGTTCCCCTTCGCGCTTGGCCTGCGCCCAGGAACCCGGGAAGATTGTGGAGCAGTACGTCAAGGCGGCAGGGGGCGGCCGGGCCCTCTCCAAAATTCAAACGCTGGCGCTCGAAGGAACGTTTACCACCGACAACGGAAAGTCGGGAACGTACACGTTGAATACCAAACTGCCGAATCGGTATTACCTGGAATTGCTGGTGGGCGAACAAAATCTGATTGAGGCGTATAACGGCAAGTCCGCCTGGCGCCGGAACGCGGCAGGAGAACTCGGCACGCTGGTCGGCCTTGAAGGGATGCAACTGGAAGCGGCTGCGCAGTATTACAACTCACGGCTCGTCAATCCGAAGAAAGAAAAGTTGGCGCTGGCGTTTATTGGAAACGCGACTGTGCGCGGCAAGGATGCCCGGGAATTAGAAGTGACTACCGCCGCCGGCATGAAACGCCACGTGTTCTTTGATCCCCAGACTCACTTGATCGTGAAGGAAGCGGCAACCGTTGGCGGCTTGGAGGAGGAAATTCTTTACGACGACTACCGAACGGTGGACGGCGTGAAGCTTCCCAACAAAATCGAACTGCACCGAGGCGGCGCGAAGTACGACATCAATGTAACGCGTGCGGTCATCAACGGCACAATCGGCGAACGCGTCTTTGATTTTCCGAAAAAATCACAGGTACAGTTGCCTGATCTCAAAGCCCTCTTCAAAGAAATTGACGACAACCAGAAGGCCATCGACAAGATCAAGGAAAACTACGCGGGCACGCGGACGGAAGAAGAGTCGGAATACGAGAGTGACGGAAAAGTGAAGAAGCGCGAGCTAAACGAGTACACGTTCTTCTATTTCAACGGCGATGAGGTTTCGACCCTGGTGGAGAAAGACGGTAAGCCGCTCACCGCCGAAAAGCAGAAGCAAGAGAACGAGAAGACGCAGAAGCGCATCGCGGAGCTGCAGAAGCGCCAGGCCAAAAAAGAAGTGAAACAAGAAAAAGCCAAGGAGGAAGGGAAGAGCGAGGAGAAGGATGATCCCGGTATCGAGGTCTTCCTGCGTGCCTGCCAGTTTGTGAATCCGCGCCGCGAGCGCTTCCGCGGTCAGGACGTATTGGTCTTCGATTTCGAGCCCAACCCCGAATTCAAGCCCCACAAACTTGTGGAAAAAATTGTCCAAAAGCTTGCCGGCGTCGTTTGGATCGACGAAAAGGCCCATGACGTCGCGCGTTTGGAGGCCTATTTCGTTGGAGACGTGAAGATTGCCGGCGGCTTGCTCGCGAATGTGCAGAAAGCCACCAGCTTCGTCTTTGAACAGGCTTTTGTAAACAACGAAGTCTGGCTGCCCACCTACGAAGAAGTCCACGTCGGCGTCCGGGTACTGCTCGTGAAAGGCTTCAAAATCAGCGAAGTGACGCGCTATTCCGACTACAAGAAATTCAACGTGGAAACGCTTTCCACTATCGCCAAGCCCAAAGCCGCTGGTGAGGCGTCCCCGAATCCCTGAGCAGACCCACAGGGTGAGGCGGCTAGTCTTCTTTCACTTTGCGTGAACAGGGCGGCTCAAAACCTCGCGCACTTTTTGTGTGAGTCCTTGCGGCGTGAAAGGTTTCTGAAGAAACGAGAGCCCTTCCTCAAGCGTGCCGTTTTCCGCGATCATATTGTACGTATATCCGGACATATAGAGCACACGAAGATTGGGGTGACGCGCGGTCAGTTGCTTGGCCAGATCGTGCCCGCTCATGCCCGGCATGACCACGTCTGTCAGCAACAGATGAATTTCCGCCCCATGCTTTCCCGCCAGCCTTACGGCGTCTTCGGGGCTTTGTGCTTCGATCACGGAAAATCCCCGTTCGGCAAGGACCATGCGGGCCAGCTCGCGCACCGCGGGTTCGTCCTCAACGAGCAGGATGGTTTCCGCACCTTCTACGCTGGTGGAACCAGGCGCTTCCACTGTCGGCTGCGCCTGCACGGGATCATCGACTCGCGGCAAGTACACTTTGAACGTCGTGCCCTTCCCTGCCTCACTATACACCGAGACGTGCCCGCCGCTCTGTTTCACGATGCCGTATACCGTCGAAAGACCCAGCCCTGTGCCGCGGCTGCTTTCCTTCGTTGTATAAAAAGGCTCGAAAATGTGTGCGAGCGTCTCGGCGCCCATGCCGATTCCCGTGTCCGTTACGCTGAGCATCACGTAAGGTCCCGGCTTGACGGACGCTTGATCGTGGCTAAACGTCGAGTCCAGTTCGACGTTGCCGGTCTCAATCACCAGCTTGCCCCCATTGGGCATCGCGTCGCGCGCGTTGACAATCAAATTCAGAATGACCTGCTCGATTTGTCCGGGGTCGGCCTTCACCGCTCCAAGGTTTTTGCCGATTTGCGTTTTCATCTCGATCGTTTCGCTCATCAGACGCCGCACCAGCTTGTCCATGTTTAGAACGATGCTGTTCAGGTCGAGCACCTTCGGCTTCAATACCTGCTTCCGGCTGAACGCCAGCAGTTGGCGCACCAGCGTGACCGCCCGCTCGGCGGCATCCTCGATGCGTTGAATGTTTCCGCGGAGTTCCGGCTGCTCCACGCAACGTTTGAGCGCAAGATCGACGTAACCCTTAATGATGGTCAGCAAATTGTTGAAATCGTGCGCTACCCCGCCCGCGAGCCGCCCCACCGCTTCCATCCGGCGCGCCTGCTGCAACTGGTTTTCCAGCAATCTTCTCTCGGTGATATCGACGATAATCCCTTCCATCAGCGGGTGACTCTCGCTTCCGGGAACGACCACCGCCGTATCACTCACCCAGATGATCTGGCCGTCTTTCCGCTTGAGGCGGTATTCCGCCTGAAAGCGTTTGACCCGAAGGCAATTTTCTTCCGCTGCTTCGATGATGGGATGGTCTTCCTCCGGAACAAAGCGAATCCATTGCTCCGAACCCTTTAGCCATTCTTGCTGCGTGAAACCGAAAATGGTCTCCACCTGAGGGCTCACGTATAGCCATTCGCCATGCAGGCCCACTTCGGCGATATAACTGACGGCGGCCACCTGCTCCACGAACATCTTGTACTTGGCTTCGGTCTCGAAGCGCGCCCGTTCAGCGGTGAGCCGGTCGCGGATGTCGCGGGCCACGCAAACGACGCCGCCTTGCGGCATCGCTGTGATGGCCATCTCCACAGGAATCCTGGTTTCATCGCGCCGCCGCAGGGAGACCTGTCCCGACCACTTTCCTGTTTGCTTCAGCGACTCACGAACCTGATCTTGCAGCAACGCAGCGTCTCTCGGGTCGTAAACTTCCTGCCACGTTTTCCCCAGCACGGCTGCGGCATCTTCAAATCCAATCATTCTGGCGAACGCGGAATTGACGTAGACATGCTCGCCTTCCGCGCCCAGGATGGATATGCCGTCTGCCGCCGATTCCATCGCCAGCGCGTGAGTCTGCACCGCGTTCTCGCTTTTGGCCTCGCGGAACTGGCTGATTCCCAGCCGCGCCGCGTAACAGACGATCGAAACGCCAAGAAGCGAAAAGCGCACGACCCGCCACTCCGATCCCATCTGCGAGACTTGCAAGAGAACAATCAAGGGTGCCAGCGCAAAAGTGGCATTCCTGAGCATCAGATCGCCAAAGCTCTTACGTCGCGGCCCCTGACGGGTTTCCGGAGCCGGCCGGCAGGCCGCAGCCCACAGCGCGACAAAGAGCAGCGGAAGAGTCCAGGCCAGGTCCAGATATGTTCCCGTGGGCGTTGCGTGGATGCTTTGCTTATAGTCAGCGAAACCTGCGCAAACGGTGTAAAACAACAAGTACAATGTCAGACCCGCATAAAGCTTGCGAATACCCTCGGTCCGCGCTCGCAGGGTCTGGATGAAAGCTAGAGCCACGAGCAAAATATCTTCCCCGGTTTCGACTCGGATCTCTCTCGCCAGCGCGGTGTGCTCGTCAAAGTGGTGCGCGGGCAGGTAATAGAAGCCGAGGAAAATGAAAAAGAAGACGATAGTGATTTGGATGAAGTCCAGCACCGACTCAGAGTCCAAAGTGGGCGAATCTTTGTCCTGATCCAGGAACAGGGCCATCGCGAAAAACACGCTTTGCAGGCCGAACAAGAAACGCACTGCCGATCCCGTCGGCGGCTCGGTGTGCAGCGCCACTTCGTAGTACATCCAGCCTAGGTTGGCCACGCCCCACATGGCGATGCCCGCGCCGACGAGCAGCCAGAAGGGCCGGCTAAGGCCCCGGCCCCGGCGGTATGCCCCAAACGCCATCACCGCCGCAAAACCGCAGGCAAGGATTTGCAGAAGATTGGCCAGAAGGGATCCGGCCGTGGAGGTTCCCAGCGTCGCCGCCTCGCAAAGATGCAACGCGACGATGACTGCCGCAAGGATCAGGGGCTTTCGGGGCATGCCTTGTCGTGGTATCGCGTATCAATTTGAACGTCTTGCTCGAATCTATTTTAGGGGGAATCTCGCGGGCGTTCGAGCGAACCATACGCAGAAGTGCCCTGGCAGATACGGGAACTTAAAACGGGTTAGGTGGAAAAGAAGTCGTTTTGAACTATAGCTGCTCGACTCTAGCGCCCTTCGAAGGGATAGCGGTCCTGCGATTGCACCGCCGCGGCCACGCGCCGGCGCAGCGCGATGCTGTTCACCGGCGGGCGCTTCGCAAAACGCTTCAGCACCGCCATTTGTGTTGTCAGCATATCGCCTTCGTGCACCGCCGTGATCGCGCGCTTCGCCTCGTGCTCGACGCGCTCGGCCGCGTCATGGATGAAAACGCGCGCGGCATCGATCATCGTTTGCGCGGCGGATTCGCCTTTTGCCGCGGCGGCTTTCTGCGCGCGCAGCAGGGACGATTCCATGGCGTAAATCTCCATCACGATATTGGCAAGCGCGCCAATCAGTTCTTGCTCCTCGGCCAATTTTTCGCGGAACTTCTGCACTGCGCCGCCCGCCGCCTGTAGAAACATTTTCTTTGAGTTGGCGACCACGCGAGCTTCATCGGCCAGCACGCCTTCCGGCGCCTCTTCGAACGACGGCCCGGCGAGAATTTCATCCGCCAGCTTCATGGCTGCGGGAATCAGCGGCAGTTGGCCGGCCATCGCGCGCTTCATCAGCATCTGGATAATCAGCATACGGTTGATTTCGTTGGTGCCTTCAAAAATGCGGTTGATGCGCGAATCGCGGTACGCGCGGCACACCGGATATTCTTCGTGGAATCCGTAGCCGCCGAAAATCTGCACGCCTTCGTCGACCACAAAATCCAGCATCTCGCTGCCGTACACCTTGGCGATGGAGCTTTCGATGGCATATTCTTCGAGCACTTTCATGGAGTTCTGGGTTTGGTCGCCTGAGCCGGTGGCCGCCGCCATCGCCCCTTCGATGTTTCCCGCCGAGCGGTACACCATCGATTCCACCGCGAAAATCTGGATGGCCATCTCCGCCAGCTTTTCCTTCATCATCCCGAAATCGCCGATCTGTTTCCCAAACGCTTTCCGCTCTTTCGAATACTTCGAGGAGCTCATCAGCACGTGCTTCGACCCGCCCACGCACGAAGCGCCCAGCGTGAACCGCCCGGCATTCAGAATGTTGAACGCCACGATGTGCCCGCGCCCAATTTCGTGGAGCAGGTTTTCTTTCGGTACCCTGCAGTTTTCCAGAAAAATGGGCGTGGTCGAGCTGCCATGAATGCCCATCTTGTGCTCTTCGTTGCCCGCTTTGAATCCAGGAAATGTGCGCTCGACGATAAACGCGGTGAATTTTTCGCCATCCACTTTGGCAAACACGATGTAAACGTCCGCGAAGCCGCCGTTGGTGATCCACATCTTCTGCCCGTTCAGGATGTAGTGCGTTCCTTCAGCGTTCAATTCCGCGCGCGTTAGCGAATTTTGCGCGTCCGATCCCGCTTGCGGCTCGGACAAACAATACGCGCCAATCCATTCGCCCGTCGCCAGCTTCGGCAGGTATTTTTTCTTCTGCGCTTCCGTGCCGAAATACACGATGGGCAGCGTGCCGATGCCCGCGTGCGCTCCGTGCGTCACCGCAAAGCCGCCGTAAATCGAAAGTTTTTCCGTGAGCACCGTCGTGGCGATCTTGTCCAGTCCCGCTCCGCCGTATTCTTCCGGAACCCCGCCGCCCATCAAGCCCACTTCGCCGCCTTTTTTCACCAGCTCTGGCATCAAGCCGGGCTTCTTGTTTTCCAGGTCTTTGACCAACGGCAAAACTTCTTTGGTCACGAACTCTTCGGCCGTCTGCCCGATGAGCTTCTGATCGTCTGTGAGATCTGCAGGCGTGAATACATCGCTCGGCTGCAGCGATTCCAGGAGGAAGCTGCCTCCTTTTGCTGCGGTTTTCGTAAGAGTAGCAGTGGCCATTTTGGTCGCTCCTAGCGGGAAGTCTCTGTTACTGGGTTTTGCTGAAACGGCAGTTTGCGGCAAGCAGCAAAATCAATTCACCTCATTTTACTCCTGCAAAGAGGCCCCGTAAACACCGTTAAGCTACCCGTGTCGCATCGGTTTCCACGGTCTCATGGTAGATTTCAATACAGGGTGAATGTCATGATCTGGCGCGCGCTGATAGTCAGTATTCTTCTGATCCACCTGCCTTGCGCAGCAAAGTCCCAAGTCAAATCAGCTCACCGACCAGTTGTGGACCTTCCTCGTGGGGCGGTGAGTCGTATTCCAGCGCCTGACGGAAGGTGGACTTTGATTTTTGAGTGCCCGAACGATTGCAGTGAGAGAAAACTATGGATCGAGGACAACCCTTCGCATAAGCGAAGATTGGTGGTAGCACCGAGACGCTGTGCTACATATATGACGCCGCGACGTTGAAAGAGACAGACTTAGCATTGCTGATTGCGGCTGGCGACCCGGAGTCGACGGAGTTCTTAAATGTTGGGCATTCATACCTCAACGCAAAACGTTGGATTAATTCACATGAGCTATTCGTTGTCTTGTCCGGGCACACCGACGAACCACCCCTGGGCGGTTTCACTCTCCGGTATCGGGTCAATCTGAATGGCCACGTCCAAAAGCTCTCGCAACACTCAGAAGAGGAAGCGCAATAGCGTTCGGCTAATCGAATACAGACCCTCGATTCGACCCCCCTCTCGCGTGACTCGACGCCTGCCTCCCTGCTATTCTCATATGCCCAATCCCGTTCTGAGGTGAATTTCATGCGCAAGTCTTTTTCGTTTGTCCTTTTGTTCGTCTTTGCTGTTGCCGCCCCAGCTCAGCAAACGGCGTCCCCTTCCCACTTCGATGGCAACTCCTGGTGGGCGCACGTGAAATTCCTCGCCGATGATTCTCTTGAAGGGCGCGACACCGGCAGCGAAGGTCTGCGCAAGGCCCAGGCGTATGCCGTCGAGCAGCTTCAGAAAGCGGGCCTCGAGCCGGCCGGCACCAACGGCTTTTACCAGCCTGTCCGTTTCACACAATTTGAAGTGGATGAGGCAAAATCCTCCCTCGCCCTTATCAGCAACGGCCAATCCAGGCCGCTTTCCTTCGCTGATGATGCTTTCATCAGTTCTCGTGCTACGCGAGCCTCCGCTAATCTCACCGCACCTTTGGTTTTCGTCGGCTACGGCCTCAAAATCCCCGAAAAAAATCTCGATGAGCTCGCGGGCCTCGACCTCAAAGGGAAAGTTGTGGTCTATCTCGCGGGCTCTCCTGCGGACATCCCGACCGCACTCGCCTCCCACTATCAAACTCCCGGCGAGCGCTGGAAATCCCTCCGTGCAGCAGGCGCCATCGGCACCATGGTCATTTTCAATCCTGCGTCCATGGATATTCCCTGGTCGCGCATCTCCGTGAACCGCAATCATCCCTCGATGGATCTCGCTGATCCGGAATTCGACGAAACTTCCGGCCAGCAAATCGGAATTGCTTTCAATCCCGCCTCTGCTGAACAACTCTTCGCTGGTTCGGGCCACACTTTTGCGGAAATCGCCGCCCTCGGCAAAGACCGCAAGCCTCTTCCGCATTTTCCTCTGGCCGTCTCTCTCAAAGCCAATGCCGTCATCCAAACCAAGACGCTCGAATCCGCCAATATCGTCGCCAAACTTCCCGGGTCTGATCCTGCCCTAAAGAATGAATTCGTGGTCCTCTCCGCGCACATCGACCATGTCGGCATCGGCGCTCCCATCAACGGCGACCGCATTTACAACGGCGCCATGGACAACGGCTCGGGCAGTGCCCTGGTGATGGACATGGCCGCGAGCCTCAAAGCGCATCCGGAAAGAATTCAGCGCTCGATCCTCTTTCTTCTCGTCACCGGGGAAGAAAAAGGCCTGCTCGGCTCCAAATATTTTGCGGCTCACCCAACCATTCCGTTGAAGTCCATCGTAGGCGACGTCAACGTGGACATGTTTCTTCCCATTGTGCCGCTGAAAATTCTGAAGATCGAAGGGATAGAAGAGTCTGATTTGGGCACACGCGCTGCGGCCATCGCGCAATCGCTGGGCATCAAGCCCATTGCCGATCCCGAGCCGCTGCGCAACGCCTTCATTCGCAGCGATCAGTACAGCTTCATCAAGAAGGGAGTTCCCGCGGTCAAAGTGGACGTCGGCTTCGAACTCGGCACGCCGGAGCAGAAAATTTTCAAGGACTGGCTCACCAATCGCTACCACGCGCCTTCCGACGACGTAAACCAACCCGTCAATCTGCAGACCGCCTCCGGCTACGAGGAGTTTACGCGCCGCCTGCTTCTCGAAACGGCCAACACCGCCGCGCGCCCGCAGTGGAAGCAAGATTCCTTCTTCCGCCGCTACGCCGCCGACTGATTTGTTCCTGATCGACGGACACCAATGTATCCCCATTGATGCCGACCGCGTCCTTTACGTCTTCGCTTAGTTCTGGGTGCGCCAGTGCGCGAGGCGTTGGTCGCTGTGTTCTACTCTGGTCTGCTGTGTGCTTTTGAAGGTTAGCAGCAGATAGCGAGAGGCAGTGGGCGCTATATTCCTGAGATGAAGGATCGTGGCGGCCGGAACCCAAAAGACGTCACCCGGGCGCAGGCCCACAGCCGGTTTGCCGGTTTCATCTTGCATCCTGCTTTCGTCCAAAACTACGTAAAGGCAGCCTGCTGGGACCCGCTGCACGAATCTCGCATTCCGCCGGAGCTGGAGGAAATCTATTCGAAGCTCTTTGGTCTCAAACCAAGGTTCCTCTACATATCCTCCAGGACCGGTGTCGCTTCTATTGCACACACCGAGGTCACCTTGAGCAACTGATTTGCATAGATTCCGTAAGTCATCCTGCGGGTGGAGGAATTCGATGGTGACGTTGCGGAAGGGGGCGTCGCTGAGATTGCGAGCGACGTGGGCGAAGCCGCCACGCGTGAAGTGCGTTTCGCCGTCCTTGAGGACGAGATGGACTTCTGGTTCGTCGGGAACGGCGTTGACAACGTCGGCGGGGCCGAGCGAAACGAAAATGTAGTCGTGACCGTGCTGATGAAGCTGCGTTTGGTCGTGCGGAGGAACTTCGACGTAGTAAACGCGGACATACTCGTTTTCGATCTTCAGGTGATGGTGTGGTTCCCCGGGGACAGTTCCGTGCGCCA
>Ga0209377_1001607_pt1 | contig 15165 bp, 12 predicted proteins | sample GraSoiAngelo_141_FD_185898 | JGI IMG/M metagenome (GOLD analysis project Ga0209377, IMG submission 185898) | Grasslands soil microbial communities from the Angelo Coastal Reserve, California, USA - 14_0929_12_40cm (SPAdes) (version 2) | ecosystem: Environmental > Terrestrial > Soil > Grasslands ...
GCTGCTCACCGAGCGCATCAACAGCCTCACCGAGCACTTCCGAGTCCACGCGAAGGACTTCCACGGGCAACGCGGTCTGCTGCGCATGGTCAGCCGCCGCCGCCGCCTGCTGGAGTACTTGAAGCGCACCGATCTCGCGAAGTACCGGCAGCTCATCGACGAGCTCGGTCTCCGCCATTAAGTCGCGTAAGGCGTCGTGCTGAGCCACCCCGGGAAGAGCACCGGGGGGGGGCGCTCGGCACATTTCAAGTGCTCTAGACAGGTACCGCAGTGAAGCGTGTAGATACGAATTTCGCCGGTCGCACCCTAAGAATCGAGTCGGGACGGCTGGCCAAGCAAGCGGCAGGGTCATGTCTCGTGCAGTTCGGGGAAACGGTCGTCCTGGCCGCCGTGACCGTCTCCGAGAACATCGCGAACCTCCCGTACTTTCCGCTCACCGTCGAATATCGCGAAAAAGCATACGCCGCCGGCAAGATCCCCGGCGGCTTTTTGAAGCGTGAAGGCCGGCCCTCGGACGAGGAAGTCACGTCGGCCCGCGTGATCGACCGGTCGGTGCGGCCGCTTTTCCCCGACGGCTTCAAGAACGAAGTGCAGGTCTTCGTCTACGTGCTCTCCGCCGACCAGGAGAATGACGCCGATGTGCTCGGCGTCGTGGCGGCCTCGACGGCGCTCTCCATCTCGAAGGTACCCTGGAACGGTCCTATCGCGGCCGTCCGGGTGGGCCGCGTGGAAGGGGCGTGGATCCTCAATCCCACGTTCCAGCAGCTCGAGTTCTCGGATGTGGACCTGACCGTCTCCGGTTCGCGCGAATCGATCGTCATGGTCGAAGGCGGCGCGCTCGAGCTGACCGAGGCGGAGATCATCAAGGGGCTCGAAGTCGCGCACAAAGGCATCAAGGAGCTGCTCGAGGTCGCCGATCAGGTCGTGGAGGCAGTGCAGCAGCCCAAGATGGAATGGACGAAGGTCGAGCCTCCCGCTGACCTCGTCGCGCGCGTTAAGGAATTGGCGGCGAATAAGATTAGTGAAGCGTTAACGCTCGCGGTGAAGGCGGAGCGGACCCAGGCATTGAGCGCCATCAAGCAGACGATTGTGCAGCAGCTAGCGGAAGAGTTCCCCGACAAGCTGCGCGAGATCGTGACGGTCATAGAGGAGATCGAGTACCGCACCATGCGCGAGCGCGTGCTGGACGCGGGTGAGCGCGTCGATGGGCGCGATCTCGACACCGTGCGGCCGATTACCTGCGAGGTGGGCTGGCTGCCGCGCACGCACGGCTCCGCCTTGTTTACCCGCGGTCAGACGCAGGCGCTGGTCTCGGTGACGCTCGGCACGACGAGCGACGAGCAGCGCATCGACTCGATCGACGTCGCGCAGGAGACGACGAAGTCGTTCATGCTGCACTACAACTTCCCGCCGTTCTCGACCGGTGAGGTGAAGCCGATCCGCGGCACGTCGCGGCGCGAAGTGGGGCACGGCGCGCTCGCGGAGCGGGCACTGCAAGCGGTGCTGCCGCCGTACGAGCAGTTCCCCTACACGATCCGGATCGTCTCCGACATCCTGGAGTCGAACGGCTCGTCCTCGATGGCCACGGTGTGCGGCGGTTCTCTGGCGCTGTTCGACGCCGGCGTGCCCGTGAAGTCCGCCTGCGCCGGGATAGCGATGGGACTGATCACGGATGGTGGGCGCACGGCGATCCTGACCGACATTCTGGGCACCGAGGATCATCTGGGCGACATGGATTTCAAGGTCGCGGGGACACGCGAGGGCGTCACCTCGATCCAGATGGACATCAAGGTCGAGAGGCTTGACTGGAAGGTCATCAGCGAAGCGCTCGAGAAGGCCAAGAAGGCGCGGCTGCATATTCTCGACATCATGCAACAGGCGATGCCGCAACCGCGCTCGCAGCTCTCCAAGTACGCCCCGCGCATCCTCACCATTCAGATTCGGCCGGATAAGATCGGCGACGTCATTGGCCCGAAGGGCAAGACGATCCGCGGGATCCAGGAGCAGACGGGCGCGGAGATCAACGTGGACGACACCGGACTGGTCACCATTTCGGGCGTGGGCGAGGCCGCCGAGCGGGCGCGCGACATGGTGTCGGGCATCGTGCAGGAGCCCGAGGTGGGGAAGGTCTACGAGGGCGTCGTGAAGAGCACGACCGCGTTCGGAGCATTCGTCGAGATCATCCCGGGCGTCGAAGGATTGCTCCACATCTCCGAGCTGCAGCACGGTCGCACCGAAAAGACGGAAGACGTGGTGAAGAAGGGCGATCATTTGAAGGTGAAGCTGCTCGAGGTGGACGAGCGCGGCCGCATGCGGCTGTCACGGAAAGCGCTGATCGAGAAAACCTAGCGTGGTCACCACGCTAGATACGGTCCGCCTGGACCGGGAAATCCACCGCACGGCCGCCCCGAACGGGGTGACCGTGCTCAGCGAGCGCGAGCCGAACGTGCGGTCCGTGGCGCTCGGGGTCTGGGTTCGGACCGCGAGCGCCCACGAGCTACGCCAGAAAATGGGCGTGTCGCACCTGCTCGAGCACATGGTATTCAAGGGCACCGAGCGGCGCACGGCGCAGCAGATCGCGCTGTCGCTGGAATCGCGCGGCGGCTCGCTCGACGCCTACACGTCCCGCGACTCCACCGCCTATCACGCGCGCGTCCTCGATGCCGATCTGCCGCGCGCGCTCGACGTGATCACCGACATCGTGCGCCGGCCGGCGCTGCGGGACAGCGATCTTGCGCTGGAGCGCCAGGTGGTGCTCGAAGAGATCAGCACCGTCGAAGACACGCCCGATGACGAAGTCTTCGATCGCACGTACGAAACGATGTGGCCCGACCATCCCTATGGCTTCCAGATTCTGGGGACCAAGGAGACGGTCAGTGCGCTTTCGGCCGACGATCTCAAACAGCTGCATTCCCGCGCCTATTTTCCGGGCAACTGCGTCATTGCCGCCGCGGGCAACATCACGCATGAGGCGCTGCTGAAGGAAGTGGAAGCGCAGGGGTGGTTCGATGGCGTGGCGGCTCAGACGCCGCCGCCCGTGCCCCCGGTGCCGTCGGCCGTGCGCGGCGTGACGCGCTCGTTCGAGAAGGACACGGCACAGACGCACATCGTGTTTGCCACCGACTCGATTCCCTACGCCGACCGCCGCAAGTACGGGATGCTCGTCATCTCGAACATCTTCGGCGGCGGGATGTCGAGCCGGCTCTTCCAGCGGATCCGCGAAGAGCTCGGGCTGGCGTATGCGATTTACAGTTTTGCCTCGTTTTACCGGGCGATCGGCATGGCGGGCGTCTATGTCGGCACCCAGCCGGGCCGCTCGGAGAAAGCGGTGGAGGCAATCCGGAACGAGTTCGCCCGCATGGCGAAAGAGGGCCTGCGGGGTGAGGCCTTAGAGGACGCGAAACAGCAGACGTTGGGACAGCTGATGCTGTCGCTGGAGAGCCCCACGTCCCGGATGTATCGTTTGGCGAGCACCGCCGTCTACGGCGAGCAGTATCGCAGCCTGGATGAAGTCCTGCGCACGGTCGAAGCGCTCACGGCAGACGAGGTGTCGGCGCTGGCCGAGGAGTTCTTTGCTCCCGAGCGGCAAACGGTGGTGGCATTGGGGCCGAATGGAGGCAAACGGTGATCGTCGGCGTGCCCAGGGAAATCAAGACCGCGGAGCATCGCGTCGCCCTCGTGCCGGCGGGAGCGGAGTCGCTCGCGAGCGACGGTCATGCGGTCTTGGTGGAGCAGGGCGCGGGCCTCGGCTCCGGTTTCAGCGACGACGCGTACCGGGCCGCCGGCGCGGAAATCGTGGCGTTGGCCGACGCCGTGTGGGCGAAGGCCGAAATGATCCTAAAGGTGAAAGAGCCGATCGAGCCGGAATGGGCGAGGCTGCGCAAAGGGCAGGTCGTCTTCACCTATTTCCATTTCGCCGCGTCGGAACCGCTCACCAAAGCCGTGATCAAGTCCGGCTGTGTCGCGATCGCGTATGAAACGGTGGAGCTGCCCAGCAAGGAGCTGCCACTGCTCACGCCTATGAGCGAGGTTGCAGGCCGCATGGCCGTGCAGGAAGGCGCGAAATACCTCGAGAAGGTTTTCGGCGGTTACGGTATTCTGCTGGGCGGAGTCCCGGGTGTGCTGCCGGCGGAGGTGCTGATCCTCGGCGGGGGCGTGGTGGGCACGAACGCGGCCAAGATGGCCGCGGGACTGGGTGCTCACGTCACGCTGCTCGATATCTCGCTCGACCGCCTGCGCTACCTCTCCGATGTCCTTGCCCCCAATGTCGACCTGCTGTTCTCGAACCGCCACAATGTCCTCGAGCAGCTCGCCAAGGCTGACGTCGTGATCGGCGCCGTGCTCCTCACGGGTGCCAAAGCGCCCAGGCTGGTCAAGCGCGCCGACCTCAAATTAATGAAGCAAGGTTCGGTGATCGTAGACGTCGCCGTGGACCAGGGCGGCTGCATCGAAACGACGAAGCCGACGACGCACGACCAGCCGACTTATGTGGTCGACGGCGTCATTCATTATGCCGTGGCTAACATGCCCGGTGGCGTGCCGCGGACGTCGACGCTCGCTCTGACGAACGCGACGTTGCCGTACGCCAAGAGGCTGGCGCGCATGGGCTGGAAACAGGCGTGCAAGCAGGATCCGAGTCTGTTTCTGGGGCTGAACGTGGTCGAGGGGAAGGTCGTGTATCCAGGCGTGGCGGAAGCGTTCGGGCTGTCGCTGGCCGACGCCAAATCTCTCGTCTAGGCACGTTTCGTGTTTCTTCCCACCGTTCTTCTCTTCTTGCAAGCCACTGCGAATGCGGAGCTCGGCTACGTGATGAGCTTGCCGGACGATTTCGTCGCGGTTCCGGCGGTGGGCTTCACCTCGCCGGACGTCGTCGGGTGCTGGGCGGGCGATAACCGCATTCTGTTGTGCGTGCAGCGCATGCGTGCGGTGCTCGGTCGAGAGCATCTGAAGCCCGCCGATTTGCCTCCCCGCTCACAGCTCATGACCGTGAAGTGGAACGGCCTCGACATCGACGCCATCCGCACCGACACCGCACAGGGCGGCGGCGCGATCACGGTCTATACGGCGCAGGTGCCGCTGCGCCGGGAAGCGATCCAAGTGGTGGCCGCCGGTCCCGGCGCTCGCGCCGGCGAAGTCCTGGCAACGCTCAACCAAGTGCTCGGGTCGCTCAAAGGCGAGACCAACTGGCTCTCGTCGACTGAGCGGGCCGGCCGACTGGGAACGATTGCCGGGTGGATCATCGGTATCGCCGTCGGCGTGCTGATCGTCAGAATCGTCGTGACGCGGCGCCGGGCGCAGTCCGTCGCCTGACGGCCGTCCGTTGCTCCACTCACATCTCGTTTCATCAGGAGTCACCATGATGCGTGCAAGTGTGGCCGCGCTCTGCGGTCTTGGCGCAGGACCAGCCGAACCGTCCCGTCGACCCGGCCGCCGCGGCTTCGGCGCGCAAACTGCTCGTCGCCACCGGCGCGACCAAGCTGATGATCGGCAACCTCGAGTCGATGATCGTTTCCCAACGCCAAAACAATCCGCAAATCCCCGCGGCCTTCTGGGATGCATTTCTGGTGCATGCGCGCCGCGACACCACGCGACTCGTCGACATGCTGGTGCCGATTTACGCCGCGCATCTGACGCAGCCTGAGCTCGAAGAGCTGCTGCGGTTCTACAACTCGCCGATCGGTCAGCGCCTGACGGCGGTGCAGCCCGCGATCTTCAAGGAAAGCATGGCGGCCGGCGAGAGCTGGGGGGAGCAGATCGCGCGTATGGTTGGAGACAGCCTGCAGCAGTCGCAAGCGAAAGCGCCCCCGAACTGATGATCCCCGCGCGCGAAGCGCTGGAGCGCCTGCACGAAGGCAACCGGCGTTTTGTCGAAAGCGCCAGCGCCCCCGTCGGTCGTCCCAGCGCTGGGCAGCAGCCGTTCGCCATCGTGCTGGGGTGCTCCGATTCGCGCGTTCCGGCAGAACTGGTGTTTGGGCAAGGGTTTGGCGATCTCTTCGTGATTCGCGTGGCGGGCAACATCGTCGCGCCGTCGCAGGTCGGCAGCGTCGAGTTTGCCGCCGAGCGGTTCGAGACGCGCCTCGCCGTCGTGCTGGGGCACACGCAGTGCGGTGCAGTGGCGGCGACGTTGGAGGAGCTTCGTCAACCGCAGGGCCACGCGTCGCCCAATCTCCGCGCCATTGTCGATCGCATCCGGCCCGCGATCGAGCCGCTGTTCGGCACGGCGGTGGCCAAGGATCCCGCGGCGCTGGCCGCCGAGGCTACACGCGCCAATATCCGGGCGTCTGTTGCACACCTGCGACATGGTTCGGCGCTGCTCGAGCGGCGAATCGAGCGGGACGGCTTATTGATCGTCGGAGCGGAGTACTGTGTCGAAGCAGGTACTGTGGAGTTCTTCGACGACTGATTGACAATCAGAAATCACTTTCAATATTGGCGCCATGAAGCCAGCGATTATCTACGTCGTCGTGGCGGGGATTGTCGTGTTCGATCCGGATGAAGTGACGAAGTACCCGGCCGACACGGCCGTGCTCGTTCGGCGGCCGAAGACGATCCATTGGGTCCGCCGCTGCCTTCATCCCGCGAAACGCTAGGTGCCTTCCGCAGGCGAATCGACGACGCGTACCATAGACGGGTACGAAGTCACGATCTCGAATCCCGACAAGGTCCTATTTCCCAAGCCGAAGTACACCAAGCTCGATCTCGCGAACTATTACCTGGCCGTGTCCGACGGGGCGCTGCGCGGGGCCGGCGGCCGGCCGAACATGCTCGTCCGCTTTCCGAACGGGATCACCGTCCCCTCCTTCTACCAGAAGCGAGCACCCGAATCTCGGCCGCCCTGGATCGAGGTCGTCACACTGCGCTTTCCGTCGGGCCGCACGGCCGACGAGGTCGTGCCTCGCACGCCGGCCTCGTTGGTGTGGCTCGCGAACCTGGCCTGTCTCGAGCTCCATCCCCATCCAGTGCGGGCCGAGGACCTCGATCATCCTGACGAGCTGCGGGTGGACCTCGATCCGGTCCCCGGCATCAAGTGGCCGCAGGTGCGCCAGGTCGCGCAGCTCGCGCGCGTGGTCCTCGCCGATTTTGGGCTGGTTGGTTGGCCCAAAACCTCGGGCTCGCGCGGCATGCATCTCTTCGTCCGCATCGAGCGCCGCTGGGGCTTCGACGAGGTCCGGCGGTCGGCGCTGGCCCTGGCGCGCGAGGTCGAACGTCGCGGCAACGGGCTCGCGACCAGCAAGTGGTGGAAGGAGGAGCGCCAGGGCGTCTTTGTGGATTACAACCAGAACGCGAAGGACCGGACCGTGGCATCGGCCTACTCCGTGCGGCCCGTGCCCGACGCCCGGGTGTCCGCGCCGCTCTCCTGGGATGAGGTGGACGACGCCGACCCGGAGGACTTCACACTCGGCACGATGCCGCAGCGGTTCGCCAAGATCGGCGACCGGCACGCCGGCATGGATGAAAGTGCCGGATCGCTCGAGGGTCTGCTGGACCTATCCGCGCGCCAGGAGAAGGAAGGGCAGGGGGATGCGCCGTGGCCACCCCACTACCGCAAGCAGCCTGGTGAGCCGCCGCGCGTGCAGCCGTCCAAGTCGCGAGCGCGGGCGGAGAAGTATCCTCTGATCGAAGTCAGCACAGGCAAGGATAAGAAGGAAGCGCTGGCCGGCCTGGCGAGATGGAAGAAGCGGCACGCGCGTATCGCGAAACACCTCGAGCCGGCCGATGTGCTCGTGGATCAGATGCGCGGCCGCTCCTCGGCCTGGTATCGTATTCGCATCAACCTGCAGCATGTGCCCGAGAAAATCAGGCCCCGAACACCTTCGCCAGCTCGTAAGCCGGAGTGACTTCGAGCTGGTCGTAACGACAGTCCTTAGGTTTCTTGTCGGGGCGCCAGCGCAAAAACACCGGCGGATGGCGGAAACGGTCGCCCTCCATGTGGTCGTACTTTACTTCGCACACCCGCTCGACGCGCAGCGGCTCCCACGAGAGATCCTTGCCGGCGCTCCAGCGGCTCTGCCCGCCGGGCATCCGACTCGACTCGGCCTCGACGCCGGCCCACGCGCGCCAGGGATGACGCTGAAGTGCGTCCTTGCGCAGCGGCGCCAGCTCTTTCACGAGCTGCTTGCGCATCGCCATGGGAAACGCGGACGTCACACCGACGTGCTGCAGTGTACCTTCGTCGTCGTAGAGACCGAGGAGCAGCGATCCCAGGGTGTCTTTGCCGCTCTTGTGCCAGCGAAACCCGGCCACGACACAATCAGCGGTGCGCACATGCTTGATCTTGAACATCGCGCGCTTCCCGGGCTGGTACGCGGCCGTCGCGGGTTTGGCAATCACGCCGTCGAGCCCGGCGCCCTCGAAGCGCTTCAGCCAATCGACGGCGAGATCGCGGTCACGCGTCATGGGCGTGAGGTACAGCGGGCGCCGGATCTTCTTGAAGAGCTTTTCGAGCTGTGCTCGGCGGTCTCGCTGCGGCTCGTCAATCAGGCTCTTGCCATCGACCGCGAGAAGATCGAAGGCCACGAACGCGGCCGGCGTGGCCTTGGCGAGTTTCGCGACGCGTGACGCCGCGGGATGCAGCCGCATCTGGAGCCCACCGAAGTCGAGCCCGTGCTTGGTGGGCATGACGATCTCGCCGTCCACGACGACGCCGCCCGGCAGCCGCTCCAGCAAGACCTCGTGGAGCTCCGGGAAGTAGCGATCGAGCGGTCGCAGGTCGCGACTCTGGATGAACACGTCGTCCTTGCTTCGGAACACGATCGCGCGAAATCCATCCCACTTGGGCTCGAACAGAAAATCGCCATCGTGCGGCACCTCGTCGGCGATCTTGGCGAGCATGGGTTCGATGGGAGGTGAAACGGTCATGCTGTAAAGTAGCGGCGCTCACGTTTCATTTCTCAACCCGAGGCCGGGTGCTCGTCAGTCCCGGTATTCGGGGTAGCTTTACGCGGATATGACGATACGAACCGCCCTTGTCCTGGCGCTTGCTGCTCCAGCAGGCGGGGTGCTCACCGCGCAGACTCCGAAGAACTACACCCCGGCAGACGTGCATTTCGTGGCCGGGATGATCGGCCACCACGCCCAGGCGATTCAAATGGCAAAGTGGGCGCCGTCGCACGGCGCGAGTCCGGCCGTGCGGGTGTTGTGCGAGCGGATCGTCGTTGCGCAGACCGACGAGATCGCGTTTGCCCAACGCTGGTTGCGCGAGCACGGTGAGTACGTCCCACCGGCCGACCCGCGCGGCCATATCATGCAGGGGATGGACCAACCGATGCTGATGCCGGGCATGTTGACGCCGGAGCAGATGGCGCAGCTCGATGCCGGGCGCGGTCCGGAGTTCGACCGGCTGTTCCTCACGTTCATGATCCAGCACCATCAGGGGGCCATCACGATGGTGCAGCAACTGCTCGCGGTGCCCGGGGCGGCGCAGGACGGCCCGATTTTCCGGTTCGCTTCTGATGTCAACGCCGACCAGACCACCGAAATCAACCGTATGACCCTCATGCTGGACGACCTGAAACGGAGCTCTCAGTGAAATCACGGTTTTCGTGCGTCATTTCCGCCGTCGCGCTGGTGTCCGCTGGTTCTGCGACCTTACAGGCGCAGGCAGGCTATAAGGCGTCGTCGACAACGACACCTGCGACAGCGTCGCCCGGGAAACCGGACCCACGCATCGGGCTTCGGGCCGGCTGGTTCGACGCCGCCCAGGCCGCCTGGAATCTGAACCTGGTGTCGACGACGCCGCCCTCGGACTCGTTCCTCAACAAGACGAACCCGGGCGACTTCAACTTCATCAACTCCGATCTCTCAATCCGGGGCAACTACGTCATTCAGGGGAATTTCTCCGGGATCCAGGTGTGGGATATCTCGGACCCCAAGCATCCGACCCTGAAGCGGGCCTTCGTCTGCCCCGGCTCGCAGAGCGACGTCTCCGTCTTCCGCAACCTGCTGTTCGTGTCCGGTGAGGCACTGAACGGGCGCACCGACTGCGGCAAGCAGGGCGTGACCGATACCGTCAGTCATGAGCGGCTGCGCGGCATCCGCATCTTCGACGCGACGGACATCGCCAACCCCCGCCACCTCACCGATGTGCAGACGTGCCGGGGCTCGCATACCCATACCGTCGTGACCCAGCCGAACGACACGGACAATGTCTATATCTACGTTTCCGGCTCGGCACCGGTCCGCTCTTCGAATGAATTGGCCGGTTGCGCGGTCGGATCAGTGGACAGCACGCCGAGCACGGCGCTGTTCCGTATCGAAGTGATTCAGGTTCCGCTCGCGCATCCCGAGCAGGCTCATATCGTCAGCTCGCCCCGCATCTTTCAGGATCTGGTCGCGCCGCCGCGTCATGGTGAGGCACCCGAGGACATCGCCGAGCTAAAGCGCGAGATCGATTCCACCCGCGCCGCGGGCGGTTACGTGGTGACGTTCGAAGGTCGTGACATCATCCTCGGCCCTCCGTTCGTCAAGTCAGCGCTCGACAGCATCGTCAAGGCCCGCGGGGGTACCGGGGTACCGACAGCCGCCGACACCGCCACGCTGCGGTCGAACGCCCAGGACCTCGTGACGAAACGCATCGAGGCGAATCGTCGGCGTCAGGGCTTCAATCCCAATGCCGGGCCAACCCAGTGCCACGATATCACCGTCTACCCCGCGATCGGGCTGGCCGGCGGGGCCTGCGGCGGCTACGGCCTGCTGCTCGATATCCGCGACGCCGGCAATCCCAAGCGCATCGGCGCGGTATCTGATTCGAACTTCTCGTTCTGGCACTCCGCCACGTTCAACAACGACGGCAGCAAGATCCTGTTCACGGACGAATGGGGCGGCGGCCTCCAGCCTCGCTGCCGCGTGACCGACAAGCCAGAGTGGGGCGCGGACGCGATCTTCACGCTTTCGGGAAGCGCGATGGCGTTCAAGAACTACTACAAGCTTCCGGTCGCCCAGACCTCGAACGAGAACTGCGTGGCTCACAACGGCACCCTGATTCCGGTGCCGGGTCGCGATATCATGGCCCAGGGGTGGTATCAGGGCGGCATCTCGGTGTTCGATTGGACCGATCCGTCGCATCCCAAAGAGATCGCGTTCTTCGACCGCGGGCCGATGGACTCGACGAAGCTGGTCGGCGCGGGCTCGTGGTCCGCGTACTGGTACAATGGCTACATCATCAGCTCTGAGATCGCGCGCGGCCTCGACATTCTCGAGCTGAAGCCGAGCGCGCTGCTGTCGCAAAACGAGATCGACGCCGCGAAGCTCATCCATTTCGATTACCTGAATGCGCAGGATCAGCAAAAGCTGGTCTGGCCCGCGAGTTTCGTCGTGGCCCAGGCGTACGTTGATCAGCTGGAGCGGTCCAATGGGCTGGCGGCGGCCAGGCTCAAGGCTACCCGGGATGCGCTGAAGCGTGCGGACAAAGCGTCGGGCCAGAAGCGCCGGGCCGCGTTGAGTCAGTTGACGACGCAGCTGAACGCCGCCGCCCAGGGGTCGAGCGATCAGGCGAAGGTGCACCTGCTGATCGGCGTGGTGAGCGATCTCGCCAAGTAACGGGCAGTTGACTACGGTCCAGAGCGGGGTTCACGTTGTCTCGTGAGCCCCGCTCGTTCTTCCCGCAAGCGCTACCAGGAGTTCGTCGAGGACTATAAGCACGGGCGGCTGGACGCCGCCGACGAAGACGGGCGCGCGCCGCCTTCGCAGGCCCCAAAACAGGCACGTCGGGCCTTCCTCCGCGAGTATCTGCACTGGTTGCGGCCGCACCGCCTCGCAGTCGGTGCCGTCTTCCTGGTGGCCCTCGCCGTCGCCGGTCTGCAGATGATCGAGCCGCTGTTCATGCGGTTCATCGTCGATCACGTCATTCTCAATCGCAACCTGGATGTCGGCGCTCGGCTCACCCGGCTCAACATGACCGGGATCGTATTCCTCGGCGTGATCATCCTCTCGCATGTGGGCGGCGGCTACAAGGACTACCGCCAGCGCATTCTCAACGTGCGCGTGATGCTGTCGCTGCGGCGCTCGCTCTACGAACGGCTGCTGCACTTGCCGCTGCCGCGGCTCTGGGACATGAAGACGGGCGGCATCCTGTCGCGCCTCACCGGCGATGTGGAAACGACGACCGGGCTGCTGCAGCTGGCGATCGTGTCGCCGGCCATTTCGGTGATTCGTCTCATCATTGCCATCGGAATCCTGCTGGCGCTCAACTGGCAGCTGGCGGTAACGGCGCTGGCGATCATCCCGGGAGTGATGGTCCTGAGCCTCATCTTCACGCGCCGCATCCGGCCGATCTACCGGTCCGTCCGCAAGGACGTGGAGATCGTCGATGGTCGCGTGGGCGAGACGTTTTCGGGAATCCGCGTCGTCCGGGCGTTCCGGCAGGAGATCCAGGAGTTGATCAGTTTCATGCTCGGCCGGCATGCCGTGCTCCGAAAAGAGCTCTTCGCGCACCGGCGCGAGCTGCTGCTCTGGACGTCATGGGGGCTGCTCGAGGCGGGGATCAGCGTCGTGATCGTCTGGTTCGGCGGCTACCTGAACATCGTTGGCCGCGCGTCGGTCGGCGATATCATGGCGTTTCAGTGGTACATGTTCCTGCTGCTCAATCCGGTGTGGAACATCGTCAACTCGTTCTCCGAGATGCAGCGCTCCCTCGCCGCGATGGAGCGGGTGTTCGAGGTGCTGGGCATGGAGCAGGACAAGCCGGATCGCGCGGACGCGCGGGATGCGCCGGCTGAAGTGCGCGAGCTCAAGTTCGAGGACGTCGCGTTCGAATACCGGCCCGGGCAACCGGTGGTGCGCGCGTTCGATGTGATCGTGCCCGGGGGCTCGGTGGTGGCGTTGGTCGGCCGGAGCGGGGCGGGGAAGACAACCGTGACCGACCTGGTCGCGCGCTTCCACGATCCCACCCACGGCCGCATCCTGCTGAACGGCGTGGATATTCGTGATTTCCGGCTGCGGAGCTATCGCGACCTGCTGGCCATCGTGCAGCAGGACGTGTTTCTCTTCGACGGCTCCGTACGAGACAACATCGCGTACGGCCGCCATGATGCGACCGACCGGGAGATCGAGGACGCCGCCCGGCGCGCGAATGCGCACGAATTCATCGTCCGGCTGCAGCAGGGTTTTGAGACGACCATCGGCGAGCGCGGCGTCAAGCTCTCGGGCGGCCAACAGCAGCGCCTGGCGATCGCGCGGGCGATTCTCGCGTCACCCCAGATCCTGATCCTCGACGAGGCGACCAGCAATCTCGACACGGAAAGCGAGCAGCTGATTCAGGCCGCGATGGCCGACCTGCTGGCCGACCGGACGACCTTCGTCATCGCACATCGGCTGTCCACGATCCATCGCGCCGATCTGATCCTCCTGATGGAAGAGGGTCGCGTGATCGAGCGCGGCGCCCACGAAGACCTCATGCGCGCGCGCGGCACCTACTACGAGATGGTGAAACGGCAGATGGAGTCGCACGCGCGCGACGGCGACGAGGTATTCCGGTGACCGACGTGCGTGCCGCCTTCATCAAAGCGGCCACCTGGCATGGGACGCTCGACGAAGCCGAAGCGTTGCTGGCGAAGCACCCCGAGCTGCGCGCGAGCGACATTCACACGGCCGCCATTCTTGGCGACGACCAGGCGGTCACGCGGCTTCTCGCCGAGGATCCGAGCCGTGCGACCGCCAAGAGCCCGCCCTACGGCGGCGACGCATTGACGTATCTGAGCATGTCGAACTACCTGCGTCTGGATCCGACTCGCACACCGGGACTGCTCCGGGCCGCCAAGGCGTTGCTCGACGCGGGAGCGGACCCCAATGCCGGGTTCTGGGAGACCGGTCAACATGCATCGCACGAGACACCGCTGTACGGTGCGGCAGGTGTGGCCCACAACGTCGAGCTGACCAGGCTATTGCTCGCTCGGGGCGCGGATCCCAACGACAACGAGTCGGTCTATCACTCGCCGGAAACGTACGACAATGCAGCGATGAAGCTGCTCGTCGAGACCGGGAAGCTGACACCCGAGAACCTCGCCTTGATGTTGGTTCGCAAGCACGACTGGCACGACCTCGAAGGCGTGAAGTACCTGCTGGAGCGGGGTGCCGATCCGAATTACTATCGCGAGCGCGGCTGGATGCCTTTGCATCACGCCATCGCGCGGAACAATTCGTTGGCCATCCTCACATTGCTCCTGGATCACGGCGCCAACCCGCGAACGCGCATCGGGGGAGTCACGGCGATCGAGCGGGCGGCGCGCAAGGGACGGGGCGATCTGCTGCAGCTGTTCGTGCGGCGCGGCTTCCCGATCGAACTCCAGGGTGTGGATCGCCTGATCGCCGCCTGTGCCGTGGACGACGGGCGCACCGTGCGCGAGATCCGAGACCGGGAGCCGCACCTCGTGCGTGAGCTCCTCGCGCAGGGGCCCACGCTGCTGGCCGAGTTCGCGGGGACCTGGAATACCGCCGGGGTCCGCCAGCTGCTCGACCTCGGCGTACCGGTCGACGCACGCTACACGGGCGATGGGTACTTCGATATCGCGAACGACAGCACCGCGCTGCACGTGGCCGCCTGGCAGAGCCGTCCCGATCTCGTCCTGCTCTTGATCGAGCGCGGCGCCGATGTGAATGCCACGGACGAAAAGGGACGGACGCCGCTGGTGCTCGCTCACAAAGCGCGGGTGGATTCGTACTGGCGAGCGCGGGCGACGCCCGAACCGGAGCGTCTGTTGCGCGCCGCGGGAGCCCGCTGAGCCGTTGCTCGACACGCGGATGCGAGCTACGATTGACGCCCCCTGGAGTCGGGAGGCGCAATGACCGCGTTGTCCGCCCTGTGGTTGCCGATCCTGATCTCGGCAGTGGCGGTGTTCGTCGTCAGCTCGATCATCCACATGACCCCGCTGTGGCACAAGAGCGATTATCCGCGCTATCCCAACGAAGACCGCGTGTTGGATGCCCTGCGGCCCATCGGCATGCCGCCGGGTGATTACCTGATGCCGCGGCCGGCCAACCCGGCCGAGATGCGCTCGCCCGAGTTCAAGGAGAAGATGAAGCGCGGACCGGCGGTCCTGCTGACGGTCATGCCGCCCTGGAGCGGCTCGATGGTCTCCAATCTCTCGCAGTGGCTCGTGTATTGTCTCGTGGTCAGTGTGTTCGCCGCCTTTATCGCAGGCTCAGCAGTACCCCCGGGCGGCCCGGCGT
>Ga0209377_1001609_pt1 | contig 15159 bp, 11 predicted proteins | sample GraSoiAngelo_141_FD_185898 | JGI IMG/M metagenome (GOLD analysis project Ga0209377, IMG submission 185898) | Grasslands soil microbial communities from the Angelo Coastal Reserve, California, USA - 14_0929_12_40cm (SPAdes) (version 2) | ecosystem: Environmental > Terrestrial > Soil > Grasslands ...
GAGCACGCTCTATTTGAAAGTCCGGAAGCACGGGCTGGACAAGACCCTCCTCGAGGCCAGGCTGCACGGCCGGATCGTCTCCTGATCCTCGCGAAGCGTCCGAATTTCGGCCGGCGTGCGACTACCGCACGCCTGACCGACCTTCCATCGCCCTTCTCAGAATCCTTCGCGCATGGAAAAACACGCACCTGGGCTCTGGCCTGGGTGACACAGGCGGCGGCATGATCGTTGCTCTTCCCCTAGGTCTTGGGAGGCCTAGAGATGAGCGTTGCAGAGGTTCTCGATCATCGGGCGACTGTCGTGACGCAGATCGATCGTGACCATCAGCTCGTAGAGGCGCTGCGGCGAGGCGAACCGTCCGCGACGGAGCTTCTCGTCGCCGCGTATGGCGATCGCGCGTACCGCCTGGCGAACAACATCATGGGAAGCCCGCAGGACGCCGAGGAAGTCGTGCAGGACGCGTTCTGGGCCGTGGTCCGGAAGATCGACACCTTCAGAGGTGAGTCGGCCTTCGGTTCCTGGTTCTACCGAATCGTCGCCAATACCGCCTACCAGAAGCTTCGCCGCAGGCCAGGCCGACGTTGTGAAATCTCGCTCGACGAGGTGCTGCCGGTATTCCACGAGAACGGTCGGCACGCCGAGCCGATCGCCGACTGGTCTCGGAGTGTCGACGACCCATCGCGTCAGACTGAGCTGCGCCGGACGCTGACCGCGGCGCTCGACGAGTTGCCGCCTGACTACCGCACGGCCCTCGTCCTTCACGATGTCGAAGGTCTGTCGAATCTCGAGGTAGCAGAGACCCTGGGCCTCGGCGTTCCCAACGTGAAGTCTCGCGTGCACCGCGCCCGTTTGCTTCTCCGCAAGCGGCTGGCATCCATGTCGGCCTGGGATGCGACGACCGCCACTCAGGGAGCGTCATGAACAACAACGGCGAGGGGAGTTTGACAGGGCTTGCGGTGAAAACCGTCGATCAGACCGCCGGCGGCCTGCCCGAGTGCGGGGTTCGACGTGTGGCGCAGTACGTCCAGGACAATCTGCACCGGCAGCTCCGACTCGCGGAGCTCAGCGGTCTCGTGCACATGAGCCCATATCATTTCGCGCGGCGATTCAGGCAAAGCACCGGAGTGTCCCCTCACCGATTCCTGGTTCAGCGGCGGATCGAGCAGGCGAGGACCCTGCTGGCGGCCGAGTCTCTGTCGATCGCCGAGATCGCGCGGTCAGTAGGATTTCGCACGCCGAGTCACTTCACGACGACATTTCGGCGAGTCACCGGCATCACGCCAAGCGGATATCGCGACCGCGAGAAGCCGGGTCGAGGCTGACCCTGCGATCTCCTGAGGGCAGACAGGCGATTGCGTCCTGATGGCTTCTGCCCAGTTTCCGAAGGGGGTGATATCGGGCGGGATCTTCTTGCCCTCGTGAGGTTCACGTTCCTAGGCGTGCGCCCAGACCTTCCGCTGGGCGACGATCACGATGACCGCCCCAAAGAAAGCGACGAACACCGTCGGGAAGAGCCCCGGGCCTGCGGAGACGCCCAGGGCCCAGAAGATCCAGCCCGCCGCGACGCTCCCGAACAGACCGAGCAGCAGATCCCCGATCAGCCCGTACCCTCCATCCTTCATCACGATCCCGGCCAGCCAGCCAGCCAGTAACCCTACGACCACCCACGAGACGCTCATTGCGAACTCCATGATCTGATCCTCCTTCTTGGGGGCGCGGAGCGTTGGCCGCCGCCTCCCCTCCGCGCTTCCCGCTTGACTCAATCGCGATAGTACAATATAAACTATACTTCAGATAGAATTTATATAATTAAGACAACGCGGGAGACGACCGAATGCAGAAGATCCTCTACGTCGAGGACAACGACGACAACGTGTACGTGATGAAGGGACGGCTGCCGCGGTTGGAGTTCGAAGTAGTCGTGGCCGCCGATGGTGAGCAGGGCGTGGCGATGGCCGAGACCGAGGCGCCCGACCTGATTCTCATGGACTTGAGGCTACCGGGGATCGACGGCTGGGAGACCACGCGGCGCATCAAGGCGGCGACCGCGACCAAGGCCATCCCTGTCATCGCGCTCTCCGCCCATGCCATGGCCGGGGACCGCGAAAAGGCTCTCGAGGCCGGTTGTGACGACTACGACACCAAACCGGTCGACTTTCCCAGGCTCCTGGAAAGGATCCGGACAGTCCTGGCACGGGTGGGTAAGCCATCAGCCGGCGGACGGCGCTGATCCTCTCGATTTCGGTCGTCGTTCTGCTGGGTCCCCTGGCGACGACAGGGGACGTGCGACACCCCCTTCGCATCGGCGCGTCACTCTCCCAGACCGGATCGTTCTCGGGCCTGGGCCCCCGACAGTAATCGCGAACCGTCGCTGGACTGGTCAGAGCCGGCTAGTGAGACGTGTGGCAAGTGGCGGCGAAGCGCAACGGAGGTCGAGCATGGAACGGCGAAGGTTTCTTGGTGGCCTGGCGCGAGGGATCGCAGGTGGAGCTCTACTGGGTGACAGCGTAACGGCCTGGGCGCAGGACCCCACGTTACCGACGAGCGGGAGGGCTCCTAGATACACACGCGAGCTTCCCGCCGCCAGCGTGCCTGGCGTCACGGCGCGCGAAATCAGGATCGGCAGCAGCGCCGCGTTCAAAGGCGTCCAGGCCGGTCTAGGAACTGAGCTGTACCGGGGCGCCCAGGCCTACTACGACGAGGTGAACGCGCGCGGTGGCATCTTCGGCCGTACTCTCAGCGTCGTCGGGCTGGACGATAACTACCAGCCAGACCCCTGCATCGCGAACACTTTGACTCTGCTCGAGAAGGAGAAGGTTTTCTTCCTCTCCAATTACGTCGGCACGCCGACCCTCACGCGCGCCTTGCCCATGATCAAGCGGTACGCGGACCAGGGGGTAGTCCTCGTTGGCAACTTCACAGGCGCCCAGCCGCAGCGCGAGGCGCCCTACGTGGACCAGGTCTTCAACATCCGCGCCTCCTACCGCCAGGAGATGATGGCGCTGGTGGAACGCTTCTGGCAGGCTGGGGCGCGGAAGTTCGGCGTCTACTATCAGATCGACGCCTACGGCCGCAGCGGCACCGACGGTGTGGCCCGCGGTTTGGCCCTGCGAAGCGCCAAGATCGGGGCCGAAGCGACGTATACGCGCGGAGCCAAGTTCGAGGAGGACATGAGCCTCGCCGTGAAGGCGCTGCGCGAGGCGAGCTGCGATGTAGTCCTTTGCACGGGCGCGTACGCGGGATGCGGCGCCTTCGTGAAGTCCGCGCGCGACGCCGGCTGGAATATCCCGATCTCCAATGTGTCCTTCGTCGGCTCGGACGCCATGCTGAGCCTCCTGGTCAAGCACGGCAAGACCACCGGACGGGACTACACGCGGGCGCTCATCAATTCCCAGGTCGTGCCGAGCCCTGACGACCTCTCGCTCGCAGGCGTGGTCGAGTTCCGCGCCTTGATCGACAAGTACAACCCTCAGATGCCGGCGGGCCTTCGCGACCCGAAGTACACGCTGGAGAAGTACAGCTTCATCAGCCTCGAAGGTTTCGTGAATGCCAAAGTGGTCGTCGAAGCGCTACGGCGAGCGGGCGCCAATCTGACCCGGCAGAGCTTCCGCCAGGCGCTCGAGTCGCTCCGCAACCTTGACCTCGGTATCGGCGCCCCGCTTGCGTTCAGCCCCGAGCGGCATCAAGGGCTGGACAGTGTCTACTTCACTCGCGTGGACCGGGAGCGCTGGGTCCCCATCTCGGACTGGACCGTGGCCCTCAGGGTCTGACCCCATGACGGAGGAAAGACACCGATGAAGAAGCGGACTGACGGCAAGGCGGGGCGGGTCGAGCGAGGGGCGGAGACCCCGGCGAGTCCGAAAGTGCGGTTCAGGCTCCTCACCAAGATCGTCGTATTCCTCCTGCTCGTGCTGGTGCCGCTGGCGGCCGTCTCCTCCTACTTTGCCTACCAGTCGCTCCGGACCAACCTGACCGAGGAGTTCACAAACAAAGGCACGGCCATCGCGAAGAGCCTGGCCTCTTCCAGCGTGGACCTCATCGTCAACCGCGACGCCTCCACGGTCCAGGCCCTCTTCGACCAGTTCGCCGACATCACCGGCGTCGCGTACGTCATGGTGTACGACCCGCAGCAGACCATGATCGCCCACACCTTCGTGCCCACGGTGCCCAGAGGCATCATCGAGAAGAACCCGGTGTCCGGCACCGCAAAGGCGCAGGTGAGAGAGATTGAGTACGCCGACCCTGCGAAGGGCACCGAGCGGCACATCATCGACGTCGGCGTCCCCATGCTGGCCGGCCAACTCGGCACGGTCCGAGTGGGAATGGACAAAGAGATCATTCTCACCGGAGCGCGCAACGCCGGACTGAAGCTGCTGGGGATCTTCGGGACCATCGCGGCGCTGGGAATCGTGGCTGCCGTCGTGTTCGCCGGGCGGCTCACCCGGCCGGTCACGGCGCTCGTGACAGTCGCCCAGCGGGTCGGCCAAGGCGACCTGTCGCAGCTGGTGCCGGTTACGTCGCGCGACGAAATCGGCCAGATGGCCGCCACCTTCAACGACAGCATCGTGCGGCTGCGGGCGCTCGTGCAAACCGAGGCCGAGCGCGACGAGTTCGAGAAGCTCTCCAAGTACATGGAGCAGCTCTACCGGCTCTCCACCGCCATGGAGGAATCACTCTCGCTCAAGGACCAGCTCACGCGCGTGCTTGAGGCGGCACGCCAGGTGGTGGCTGTCGACCGCTTCTTCATCTGGGCCATCACCCCAGAGGGGCACAAGCTGGTGGTGCTGGCCACAGCGGGCTTCTCGGAGGAGGATCGGAAGGCCTCCGAGGGGGCCGAGATCCCCCTCGGGGAGGCAGGGGCACTATACAAGGCCTATCGCGAGCGGCTCCCGCTGGTTTTCAACGAGCAGAACCCCCTTCCTCTCGAGCTGTACCTCAAGCCGCCCTACTCGGACATGAAGGTCCTCCGCACGAAGAACTTCATGGCGGTTCCCATGGTTTCCAGCGGCCGGGCCGTGGGGGTTCTCTTGGCCGACAACAAGTACAGCCGCGAGCCGATCCTCCCCCACACGGTGGAGCTGCTTCCGACCTTCGCCTCCCACGCCGCCGTCGCCGTCGAGCACGCCCGCCTGTTCCAGGACCTCCAGGAGCGGACTCGGGAGCTCACCCGCTCGGTGGAGGAGCTGACCGCTCTCGGCGAGATCGGCCAGGCCGTCAGCTCTACGCTCGACCTGCAAGAGGTACTCACCACGATCGTCACCCACGCCGCGCAGCTCTCCAAGACCGACGGCGGGACGATCTACGAGTTCGACCCGGGTGAGCAGGTGTTCGTGCCGCGCGCGAACTACGGGATCACGGACGAGCTCGTCGAGTCGCTGCGCCAGTCGCGGCTGCGGATTGGGGACGAGTCGGTGGTCGGCCAGGCGGCCGGGAGGCGGACGCCGGTGCAGATTCCGGACCTGCTGGACACGCCACGCTATCCGCTCGCCTTCCTCGCAAAGGCGGGGTTCCGCGCGCTGCTCGCCGTGCCGCTCATCCGCGACGAGTGGATCGTCGGGATGCTCGTGGTCCAGCGGCACGCCCCCGGCGAGTTCCAGCAGCCGGTGGTGGGCCTGCTCCAGACCTTCGCGACCCAGTCGGTGCTCGCCATTCAGCACGCGCGGCTCTTTCAGGAAATCCAGGACAAGGGTCGCCAGCTCGGGGTCGCCAGCCAGCACAAGTCGCAGTTCCTGGCGAACATGAGCCATGAACTACGGACGCCGTTGAACGCGATCATTGGTGTGACGGAGATGCTCCTGGACGACGCCCGGGCCCTGCGACCGGATGACGTCGAGCCGCTGGAGCGGATTCTCCGGGCGGGGAAGCACCTCCTAGACCTGATCAACGACATCCTGGATCTCTCGAAGATCGAGGCCGGCAAGATCGAGCTGCATATCGAGAGCTTCGCCATCACCCCGCTGATCGAGGACGTGGTGACGACGGTGGGCCCACTGGCGGAGAAAAACGGAAACCGCATCGTCGTGGAAGTCCCCGCTGACATCGGCCGCATGAGCGCCGACGCGCTCCGCGTGCGCCAAGCGCTGCTCAACCTGGCGAGCAACGCGAGCAAGTTCACGGAGGAGGGCCTCGTCACGATCATGGGCGAGCGCCGGCACGAAGACGGTCGGGAGTGGTTGATTGTCGCCGTGTCGGATACGGGCATCGGCATGACGCCGGATCAGACGGCACGGTTGTTCGAGGATTTCACCCAGGCGGACGCCTCGACGACACGGAAGTACGGCGGGACGGGTCTGGGGCTGGCCATTAGCCGGCGCTTCTGTCGCATCATGGGGGGCGACATCACGGTGGAGAGCACGCTGGGCACGGGCTCGACGTTCACGATGCGGTTGCCCGCGAAGGTCGGGGGAGCCGACACCGCGACGGTCCCCGGGGCGGCGTCGCTCGAGGAACGGCGGCCCGTTCTGCGGTCATCGACGGCGCGCACGGTGCTGGTCATCGACGATGACCCGACGGTACGCGACTTGATGGAGCGCTTCCTGACCAAGGAAGGGTTCTCGGTCGTGCTCGCCGAGGGCGCTGTCGAAGGGCTGCGGCGGGCTCGGGAGGTACGTCCCGCCGCCATCACCCTGGACGTGATGATGTCCGACCTCGACGGGTGGACGGTGCTGGCCGCGCTCAAAGGGGACCCGGAGCTCGCCGACATCCCGGTCATCCTCGTGACCATCGTCGACGAGAAGAACAAGGGCTATGCGCTTGGCGCCGCCGACTACCTGGTCAAGCCGATCGACCGCGACCGGCTGGCGCGAGTCCTCCGCAAGCTGTGCGGCGATCGCCCCTCGCGCGACGTCCTTATCGTCGAGGACGATGACACGACGCGTGAGGTGCTGCGGGGCGCGCTCGCCCGTGACGGATGGTCCGTCGCCCAGGCCGAGAACGGTCGCGTCGGACTGACGCGGCTGGCCGAGAAAATCCCCAACGTCATCCTGCTGGACCTGATGATGCCGGAGATGGACGGGTTCGAGTTCGTCGCCGAGCTGCGCCGCACGCCGGAGTGGCGGCACATCCCGGTGCTCGTCGTGACCGCGCGCGACCTGAGCGATGAGGACCGGCGGCGTCTGTACGGCGGGGTGCAGCAGATCATCCAGAAGGGCGCGTACGACCGCGACCAGCTGCTGTTCGAAGTCGGACAGGTGCTCGCCGCCACCGTGGCGCGTGAGGACGATCTCGAGCCGATCCTCGAGACCCGGCCTGTGGCCGCCCTATGAGTCAGGACCAGACGCTGCTGCTCGTCGACGATAACGAGGACAACCTCTACACCCTGAGCCTGCGGCTGAAGAGGGAGGGCTACAGCCACATCGTGACGGCCGGAAACGGCCGCGAGGCCCTGGAGCGGCTGCAGGCGCAGCCGTTCGACCTGGTCTTGCTGGACATCATGATGCCGGAGCTGAACGGGTACGAAGTGCTGGCGGCCATGAAGAGCGATGCGCGCCTACGTCACATCCCGGTGATCATGATCTCGGCCGTCGACGAGATCGACAGCGTGACCCGTTGCATCGAGCAGGGCGCCGAAGACTATCTGTCCAAGCCCTTCAACCCCGTCCTCCTCCGGGCCCGGGTCGGCGCGTGCCTGGAAAAGAAGCGGCTCCGCGATCAGGAGGTCCAGCACGTGGAGGAGCTGGCCGAATTGAACCGCACCCTCGAGCAGCGCGTCCGCGACCAGGTCGCTCAGCTCGACAACCTGGGCCGGCTCAAGCGCTTCTTCTCGCCGCAGCTCGCCGAGATGATCGTGGCCGGCGGCGCCGACGATCCGCTGAAGACGCACCGGCGGGAGGTGACCGTCGTGTTCCTCGACCTCCGGGGCTTCACGGCGTTCGCCGAGACGTCGGAGCCCGAAGAGATCATGGGGGTCCTCGGGGAATATCACGCCGCGATGGGCAAGCTCATCCTCGAGCATGAGGGCACGCTCGAGCGCTTCACCGGGGACGGCTTGATGATTTTCTTCAACGACCCCGTCGTGGTACCAAATCCCGTTGAGCGCGCCGTCCGCATGGCGGTGGCCATGCGTGGTCGCGTCGAGGAGCTGCAAGGGGCGTGGCGGAAGCGCGACTACGGGCTGGGTTTCGGCATCGGGATCGCCCAGGGTTACGCGACCATCGGCGCCATCGGCTTCGAGGGACGCCGGGACTACGGGGCGATCGGGACCGTCACCAATCTCGCCGCGCGGCTGTGCGGCGAAGCCACGGACGGGCAGATCCTGGTCTCGTCACGGGTGGCCACTGCCGCCGAGGGCTTCGCCGACGCGCCGGAGGTCGGGTCGCTGACCCTCAAGGGCTTGAGCCGGCCCGTGCGGACATTCAACATCGGCGAGTTGCAGTCAGCGTTGACGATGGCTTGAAGTGGGGGAGAAGTGTCCTCGTAAAGCCTCGAAACGACAGCGAGGCGCCCATCCCTGAAAATCCTGTGCGCGCTCCGGGGCTGCGTGTTTGAGTCGCGTCAGGTCCATCGGAGCTAGACGGCGCATAACATCGTGACGAATTTAGCGAAAACGTGGTCGTGACTCAAACACGGGTTCGAATCCCGTTGGGGAATCGAACCCGTGTCACGAAGCTTATCGCTCGCGACCCAAGCTCAACGAAGGTCGGCGAGAGCGGCATAGCTTGGGGCGTGGGCACGGACCGGGAACGTGCCGAACTGGGACACCGTCGGTGTCCTGACTCGGAACGGCATTCGTGGCCGTTGGCTTCCGGTCGGTCATGTCGCGCACTTTGTCCGGGAGCCTGTCGACGGCTTCCTTGGCCTTCGCAGGGACTCTTGCGCCGGGCGCCCTTCTGTCGAGCTTCCTTCTGGAAGCGTGCCAGTGGGCGCCCTACGCTTGGATGGAGGCAATTCCGTAGGTCCATTACCTGGGTCAGTCACCGGCATCGGCCGTGGAGACGCCGGCGCTCGAGCAATGGAGTCCCTGCGTGGTCGTGACGACGTCAGTTCATTGATCATGTCTTCAGTTATGGTGGGTCATTTCTCGCGCGCGGGCAACGTGCTGTCCGTCGCAAGTGACGTGATCCCGATCGTCATCAGCCGATGAAGAACCCGCGCAACATCGTGTTCTTGACGAACGAGTACGACGCGCAATCGCGCGTCACCAAGCAGACCCAGTGCGGACGGGACGTTCTTCCAGTTCGCGTACACCGTGGGCGGGCAGTGGAGTGCTCTCCGTTTCGACTGCTCACCGTGTGGACGTGAGATGCGGCGAGAGGGTTGGGGAGCACTCGAAGCGATGACCGCCCCCACCCAAGGGCCGTACGACCACGTATACGTACGCAACGATGGACGAGGTCACCACGGGGACAGACCCACTTGGCCGGAGCTCCGCCTCTCCCACACCCTAGGCGCCGAGCGTCTGGGCCGATGCCGTCGCACGCTACCTCGAGGCGCCGCGGCTGACCCACTACACCGCTGACACCGTGCACATTCACACGCTCTACCTGAGGTACTTCGCCGCGTGGGCGACCCGCCAAGGCATCACCAAGCCGGAGGACGTCACGCGCGCCGACGTGGAGCGCTACCAGCGCTGGCTTGATCACTGTCGCAAGCGCGCCGGGGGCCGCTCAGCGTCAGTTCCATGGCCGTTGATTTGTAGCGCTGCATGTACGAGGACATCGCGGATATGTCCCACCCGCCCGTCCATGCAGTGGACATGGTGCGAGCTGTTAAGCGGTAATCGGGACCGGGCACAATTGACCGAATTAGTCTCGGTGTCGAGATCGATCGAGTTGAAGGACGACCGGATGCCGCCACCCGAGACCTGAAGAACTATTCACGGCGGCGACTTCGGTTCATGACATGGTCGTACGCGCAAATTTTAAGACACCGTCGTGGGCGTATGACGGCCTGACAACGTTTTGACGCCATGGTGGCCGGGGCTCGGCGGTAACTATTGAAAAACCGACGGCAGAGTGTGGCACCGCCTTTGAACTGTTCTGCGGGACCTCGCAGGCCGACGCAGTGTCGGATCTTGTCAAACGGAGTACATCCGCGTGTCACCAATCGTCACCCTGTCTGCCGTCGCCATAACACTGGGTGCATGGGCGGTGGCTGTGCTGCACGTGCTGTGGGTCGTCAACGTAACGCTGCCGGAGCACCAGCATGTCGTGAGCGCAGCCGCCCTCGCGTACGTGGTTCTGATCACCGTGCTCGTGGCCGGCAGCCTCACGTATCTTTTGGCGCGCTACGGCTATGCACGGCGTGTTTCGACGCGCCAGCCGGCGAGTGACTCGGAGATCGATGCATTTCGGATGACTGGCGTGTCGTCCGTTACGATCCTCGTACCCTCGTACAAGGAGGATCCGGCGCTGGTCTGGAAGACGCTCCTTTCGGCGGCTCTGCAAGACTATCCGCGACGCTCCATCGTGTTACTCATCGATGACCCGCCCGTTGCGGCGACACACGAGGATGCGCAAGCCCTCGCCGAGATGCGCGAGCTTGCCAATGCCGTCGAACGGCGCCTCGCGGCGGTGCACGCCCGTGTGAGATCCGCCGCCGCGGCGTTCGAGCGACGAGCGGACAGAGCCAGGTTCCGACTGTCCGATGAGGCTCGCGAGCTCGCCGCCTTGTATGAGGAAGTCGGCGCGTGGTTCGCAGACCAGGCGAGCCGGCACAGCATCGTCGATCACACCGATCGCGTATTCGTCGAACTGACCTTGCTCGGCGAGAGCCGTCGGTACCAACAGAAGGCTGCTGACCTGTTGCGTAGTGTCGAGAGTGACGCGACCGATGAGAATCTTTTGCGGCGTTCCTATCGGCGGCTCGCGAGCCGCTTCGAGGTCACTGTGCGTACGTTCGAGCGCAAACGCTATACGAATCTCTCGCACGAGCCGAACAAGGCGATGAACCTCAACACGTACATCGCATTGATGGGCGGACGCTTTCGTGAGCGGGCCGACGGGGCTCGGTGCCTGCTGGAGCGCGCCAGCCGCGACGAGCGGGGGATGGCCTTCGACGACAGTGATTATGTGGTCGTTCTGGATGCCGACACGGTCGTGCATCCGGAGTACGTCCTGAGACTCGCGCACGGGTTTTCGCGGCTCGAGCATCGCCGGGTCGCGGTCATCCAAACGCCCTACAGCGCTTTTCCCGGGTCGGGACGTCCGCTCGAGAGCGTGGCCGGCGCCACCACCGACATCCAGTATCAGGTGCACCAGGGCTTCACGTACTTCGGTGCGACGTTCTGGGTCGGTGCAAACGCGATGATACGGAAGGCCGCCCTGGAGGAGATCGTCGAGGTGCGGCAGGAGCGCGGTTTCGAGGTGCGCGTATTCATCCAGGACCGGACCGTGATCGAGGACACCGAATCCACGGTCGATCTGCGTCAGCGAGGCTGGCAGCTCTACAACTATCCTGAGCGGATGGCCTTTAGCGCCACGCCGGCGGACTTCGGCGCATTGCTCATCCAGCGGCGCCGCTGGGCTAACGGCGGTTTGCTGCGTGCCGAAGCTCTGGCGCTTCCTGTGGACCTGCGGGGGCCGACGGCCCGGTGTGTCCGAGGTGCTGCTGCGCCTGCATTACCTGACCTCCCTCGCGGTGGCGAATGCTGCGCTCCTCCTTCTCCTCGGCCTCGCGTTCGATGAACGCCTCGCCTCGGTGTGGCTACCGATCACCGCGGCGCCCTACTACCTCCTCTACGCGGTCGATCTCCGGAGCATCGGCTATCGCTGGCGCGACGTGCTTCGCGTGTATGCGCTGAACCTGCTGCTGATCCCGGTGAACCTCGGCGGCGTCCTGCGCTCTGTGCAGCAGGCGTGCACTGGTCGGCGCTCGACGTTCAGTCGTACGCCGAAAGTCGTCGGCCGCACCGCGGCGCCCGCCGGCTACGTCCTGGCCGAGGCCGGGCTGCTTGGCTGGTGGACGTTCGGGGCGCTCATGGAACTGGAGGCCGGGCACCGGCTCAACGGACTCTTTGCCCTCGCCAACGCGGCGTTCCTGCTGTACGCGCTCGTCCGGTTCGTCGGCTTACGGGAGACGTGCGAGGACCTGCGGCCGCTCGTGGCACAGACCGCTCACGGGCTGGGCACACTGCGCCTCGCGTTGGCATGGAGGCGGTTCGTGGCGCCCCTTATCGTCGTCCTGGCGCTGCTCTTCCCCTCCGCGGTGACCGGAACCGACCTCGCCATTACGATCGACGATCTCCCCACGCACGGGCCGCTGCCGCCGGGTATCACGCGCCTGGCCGTGGCCGACCAACTCATCGAGGTCCTGCGACGCCACGGCATCCGCGATGCCGTCGGCTTCGTGAACGGAGGACAGATCGCCGACACGCCCGAACACGGCATCATCCTGGAGCGCTGGATCGCCGCAGGGTACCGGCTCGGTAATCACACGTTCGGCCACGTCGACCTCGATCGGACCGGGCCGGATGGATTCCTCGCTGATGTCGAGCGCAATGAGCCGGTGATCGTGCGGTACAGCGGAACGGAGCCCGACCGGATGTTCCGCTATCCGTATTTGCACGAGGGAGCCACGCTGATCGAGAGAGAAGGTGTACGTCGCGGACTCCGGGAGCGGCGATACCAGATCGTGCCGGTGACCGTCGACTTCTATGACTGGGCATGGAATGGCATGTATGTGCGGTGCGCCGGCAACCCGGGGGCCGTCAAAGCGTTGACGCGAGGCTTTCGGGAGGCGGCGCTTCGCGCGCTTGACTGGTCCGAGGAGACCGCGGACACGCTCGTCCGGCGGCCGATCAAGCAGATCCTTCTCCTTCACGTCGGTGCTTTTGTCGCGCTGACGCTCGACGACTTGCTGTCGGCCTACGAGGCGCGGGGTGTCCGCTTCGTACCTGTGCGGGATGCACTCGAGGATCCGGTATACGGGATCGATCCGAAGGTCACGTGGCGAGACCAGGAGAACTTTCTCACGCAGTTACTGCGCGCCACCGGCCGGCCTCGTCCTCGACCGCCGCTCCCGCGCGAAGGCTGTCACACGGACTGAACATGCCGTTCAGACCCGCGCGGTTTTACCGCGGGGATCGGAATGTTGAGCTGCCTGCGTCCGACTGGACGTGCACCCTTCAGTACGGATGAGCAACCAATCCTCCGGCCAAGAAAAAAGGCACCCATCAGGTGTCCGCGCATGCTGTCGAGTGCCTCGTGTAGGAGTCTGCTATGAGGGGGTCAAACGTCGGGTGGCGGCTCAGTTCGAAATTTCGAACGGACACGTTGGGGACGCCATCGTGCGCCGTCGGCATTGGCAAACAGGACGATCGTGGGCACCGATCGACCGGTGAAATGAGGCGCCCGACTGACGCGTGGAGCATCGGCCGAAGCGTGGAACGTTCCCGCACAGACGACGCCCTTGGCGTGGACCGGACGGAAGCCGGGATGTGGCTCTTCAGGCGGTCAGCCGGAGGGCCTTGGGGAACTCCGACGGAAACAGGGACTTCGACAAACGCTTGCGGAGGAACAGCCTGGCGCGGTGCACCCGCGCCTTCACGTTGCCCACGCTGAGTCTCAAGGCTTCGGCGACTTCGGCGCACGACCAGCCCTCCACGTCCCGCAAGACCAGGGCCGCTCGATAGTGGGCCGGTAGCTCGTCGATCGCTGAGCTCATCGCGAGCCGTAGCTCGGTACGACGTGAGGGGTCGTCCACGCATGCGGACCAGTCGGCGACCGGCGCGGCATGCCGCCCGTCAACGTCGAATGCTGGGAGCACGTCGTCGAGCGCGATCTCCATGCGTTGGCCTGGTCGACGCCGGAGTTTACGGTAAGCGCCGTTGGCGACGATGCGGTAGAGCCATGATCCGAAGGCCGACTCACCCCGGAACGTGTCAATCTTGCGGATGACGGTCAAGAACGCATCCTGGACGATCTCCTCGGCGTCCTGGGCGTTGCCCGCGATCCGGATGGCCAGACGATACGCCCAGTCCTGGTACGTCGTGACGAGGCGCTCGGCGGCGCTCGGCTCGCCGTGGAGGAGCGCTTCCACGAGTCGACTATCGCGATCGCCAGATACGATGTGCATCGGCAATGTACTAGCGCTCATCACCGCCTCCTACATCAGATTTGTTGGTACCCGGACTGTTGCACTCACCGCATCCTTCATTTGGCGCGCGCTCCTCGTCGCCGGGCGCCCAACCGGGAATCACGGGCTGTCGTTCTCCGCCGCGATCCAGATGCGCACGTACTCGGGGCAATTGACGATCTCGGTTCCCGCCGCTTCAACACCCGCCAGAAACCGCACGGCGGCTCGATCGACGAGCGTGACGTCCTTCAGATCGAGAACGATGCCGCCGTCCGCCTCGCTCGCGATCAACGCCTCCAGTCGGGCCGCAAGCTCGCTATCCAGGACTCCGCTCAGGGTGAAGACGACCGCGCCGAGTTGCATCGAACGGTGGATTCTGTAAGCCAATTGCGTCGTCTCCCACGCGCTTGAGAGCAAAGCGGAGACCAACTCGAACCACCCTAAAACCGGCAGGGCTCACGCGTTCGGGGATGGGTTCGCGAATTTCTTACGAAGGATCGCGAAAAACAGCGACGACCACGCGCATGGCTCTCATGCTGGACTTCTCACTGCCGTCGGGCGATCACATCCTCCGGCTTCACCGGCGGGGCCTGGTTCCCCCAGCTGGTACGCTCGTGGCTGAGGACCGCCGCCACCTCTTCGTTGGTGAGCTGGTCGGCGAACGCGGGCATGGGGGACGGGTAGGTCACGCCGCCGATGCTCTTGCCCGACAGTCCCCGCAGCACGGTGCGGATGTGCTCGGTCGGATCGGTCGCGGTCACGACCGCGCTGCCTTTGAGCGGCGGGAACACACCCGGTAACCCCTGCCCGGTGAGCTGATGACACGCTGCACATTTGTTCCCGTATACCTGCTCGCCGAGCACGGCCCACGACGGTTGGTTGGCCGTTCCCGGCGCGCCAGACGCCTGGCTCGCCGCCGGCGCTGTCGCGACCGTCTGCTCCTGATACGTCCTGAGCTCGGTGGCCACGTACCACATGCCCCACGCCGCGACGAGGAGGAAGAGCACCCAGGCCCACGTCGGGATCGGCGCCGGCGTCTCGGCGCGCTGGGGCTCGAATGCATCACCCGGTCGGCTCGCGAACGCGTTGACGAGAAGCGGAATGCGCCCCCGCACCGTGTCTCCGTCCGACAGACCGACCACCGCG
>Ga0209377_1001610_pt1 | contig 15158 bp, 18 predicted proteins | sample GraSoiAngelo_141_FD_185898 | JGI IMG/M metagenome (GOLD analysis project Ga0209377, IMG submission 185898) | Grasslands soil microbial communities from the Angelo Coastal Reserve, California, USA - 14_0929_12_40cm (SPAdes) (version 2) | ecosystem: Environmental > Terrestrial > Soil > Grasslands ...
TTCGTCGACGGCATGTGGCGACAACTCGCGCCCGAAGAGATTCATTCCTGATCCGGGCGCCTGAGTCGCGTCGCGGTAAAATGGCGCATGCTTTATCGCGCCCTCCGGCCGCTGCTTTTCGCGTTCGATCCGGAGAAAGCGCACGGCCTGAGCCTGAAGTCACTCGATGCCCTCGCGCGGTTCGGCATTGCGTCGCTCGCCGCCACTTCCGCGCCGCGCGTGCCAGTGCGGGTGATGGGTCTGGATTTTCCGAATCCCGTCGGGCTTGCCGCGGGGCTGGACAAGGACGGCAAACACATCGACGGGCTCGCTGCCCTCGGGTTCGGGTTCCTCGAGATCGGAGCGGTGACCCCGCGCGCCCAGCCGGGCAACCCCCCACCGCGCCTCTTCCGCCTGCCCGAAGCCGAAGCGCTGATCAACCGCCTGGGCTTCAACAACGACGGCGTGGAGGCCCTGACGGAAAACATTCGTCGCTCGCGCTACCGCGGCATTCTCGGCATCAACGTCGGCAAGAATTTCGACACGCCGAACGAGCACGCGGCCGACGACTACGTCGCCTGCCTGCGCAAGGTCTACCCCCATGCGAGCTTCGTCACCGCAAACGTCTCCTCGCCCAACACGAAGGACTTGCGGACGCTGCAGCACGCGGGCAGGCTCGATGCGCTCCTCGCCGCCCTGGTCGCAGAGCGCGATTCTTTGGCGAAGCAGCACGGAAAGCGCGTTCCGCTGGCGGTGAAAGTCGCGCCGGACCTGGATGAACCCGGGATCGAAGCGATCGCGGACCGCGTCGCCGCTCGCGGCATCGACGCCGTCATCGCCACCAACACGACCGCGTCGCGCGACGGAGTCGGGCATCTGCGCGCGAGCCGCGAGCCAGGGGGCCTTTCCGGCGCGCCACTCAGGGCGCTCGCCACCGCCGTCGTGGGGAGACTGCGGCGGCAGCTTCCCGCGAGCGTGGCGGTCATCGGGGTAGGCGGAATCGCGAGCGCGGCCGACGCACGCGAAAAGCTGGACGCCGGCGCGAATCTCGTCCAGCTCTATACCGCGCTCGTCTACCGCGGGCCGGGGCTCGTCGGCGAAATCGTCCGCGGCCTCGCGTCCCAGGGTCAGGCTCGATGAGCGGCCTCGCCGAACGGATCGACGCGCTGCTGCCGCAGACGCAGTGCACGAAGTGCGGCTACCCCGCGTGCAGGCCGTACGCGGAAGCGATCGCGAGAGGCGAGGCCGAGATCAACCAGTGCCCGCCCGGAGGCGACGCCGTCATCCGCGGGCTGGCGGCGCTGCTCGGCCGCGAAGCGCGGCCCCTCAATCCGCGGAACGGCATCGAGCAGCCGCATCGCGTCGCGCTGATCGACGAGGCGCGCTGCATCGGATGCACCCTGTGCATCCAGGCCTGCCCGGTCGATGCGATCGTGGGAGCGCAGAAGCTGATGCACACGGTCGTGACGGAGCTTTGCTCCGGATGCGACCTGTGCGTCGCGCCCTGCCCCGTGGACTGCATAGCGATGGTGCCGGCGACGGACGGGGATGCGGTCTGGGACGCGGCCCGGGCCAACGCGGCGCGCGAGCGCTTCGAGCGGCGCCGGTCGCGGCAGGAGCGCGAGCGCAGCGAGCGCGCCGAGCGCCTGGCGGCGCGGGCGCTCAGAGCGAAAGAAGATCCCGACGCGGAGAAGAAGCGCGTGATGATCCAGGCCGCGATCGAACGCGCGCGGGCGCGGAGGCGGCAGCAGGCGTGAATCCGCAAAAGCGCCGGAAGATTTTCGAGCGGCTGCGCTCCGCCAATCCCCACCCGACGACCGAGCTCGCGCACCGGACGCCCTTCGAGCTCCTGGTGTCGGTAGTGCTGTCGGCGCAGGCCACCGACAAGAGCGTGAATCTTGCGACCGAAAGGCTCTATCGCGTGGCCGACACTCCGCAGGCCATGCTCGCCCTGGGCATGGAGGGATTGATCGGGCATATCCGCACGATCGGCCTGTATCGCTCCAAGGCGAAGCACATCCTCGAGACCTGCCGGCTGCTCGTCGAGCGCCACGGCGGGAAGGTGCCCGAATCGCGCGAGGCGCTCGAAGCGCTCCCCGGTGTCGGCAGGAAAACCGCCAACGTGATCCTCAACACCGCCTTCGGGCATCCGACCATCGCGGTGGATACGCATATCTTTCGTGTCGCCAACCGCACCGGCCTCGCCCCGGGCAAGGACGTGCGCGAAGTGGAAGAGAGGCTGCTGAAATTCGTCCCCGAGGAATTCCGCAAGGACGCGCACCACTGGCTGATTCTGCACGGGCGCTATGTGTGCAAGGCGCGAAAACCCGAGTGCCCGGCCTGCATCGTCCGGGACCTGTGCGAATTTCGGAAAAAAACGAAAGCCTGAAGCCCGCCCGGCTTCAGCGAAGAACGTGCAGCGAGCCTCTTTGGCGCGAATAGAACGCCGCGAGATCGGCCATGTCCTGCGGGTTGAGGCCGCCGACCTGAGCGCCCATGATCGGGTTCTTGCGCGCTCCCGACTTGTAGTCGCGCAGCGCCTTCAGCAGGTAGTCGTAGTGCTGCCCGGCGAGGCGCGGAAAATCCGGACTCGTGGGGCTGTTTCCGTCCGGCCCGTGGCAGGCGGCGCAGGCCTGGGATTTCGGCTTTCCGGATTCCGCATCGCCCGCGGCGAACGCCTGCGCGCTGAAGCAGGCGAGCGCGACGATCAGGAGCCTGTTCACTTGACCGCCTTGCCCGCGCCGCCGTAATAGGCGGCGAGGTCGGCCATGTCCTGGTCGGAGAGGCTTTTCGCGATTGCCTGCATGCTCTGATGGCTGCGCTCGCCCGCCCGGTAGGCTTGCAGGGCCTTGACGATATAGTCGGGCGCCTGTCCCGCGATCATGGGCACCGAGTAGACTTCAGGGAACGCGGTCCTGTACATCGGGATGCCATGGCATCCGATGCACATCGAGACCTTGCCTTTCGCGGCTTCGGCGTTTCCGGCCGTTTGCGCGTGCACCGGCAGCCATGCCAGGAGCAGAAGGACCGGCGATATTCTCACTCTTCGTTTCCGAAAGGCGTCTGGTACTGCGAGAAGGTCGGCCGATTCTATACGATGCGCGCCGCGAGGGTCAAAAACGGGTCAAACAGCGCTCCACTCCCTGCGCCACCGCCGCCGCGATTCGCTTGCGCGTTTCCTCCGATTGAACCTTCAGCTCTTCGTCGCGGTTGACAATGACGCCCGCCTCGAGAAGGACAGCGGGCGTTCTCGCGGTCTTGAGAACGATGAGGTTGTCGTAATAGTGCACGCCGTTCCTGCGGTCGGCGAACGGCTTGTTCTCCCCCGGGATCGGATCGGCGTGATAGAGCGAAGGCGAGAATCCGGCATGGCGCAGCGACTCGCCGATCGCCGAGGCGCAGGTCAGGCTTCGTTTCACCGCTGCGTTCTTGCGCGATACGAACAGGGAAAAACCGGAATACCGGTCGCTGAACGCTCGCTCGACGCGGTCGTGTTCCCAGGTCTCGAGGAAATGCGGCTGAACCGAGTCGTGATGCACCGAAAGAAAAAAATCCGCGTCGGCTGCGGCCGCGGCGCGGCGAGCGAGCTGCGACATAAAGCCGTCGGCTCCGATCAGCATCGTTCCCAGTCCACGGCCGCGCACGGCGGACTCGATATCCGCCGCGAGCTCCCGGTTGAAGTCGAGCTCGGGACGCCCGCGCGCGCTGGTCGCGCCCGGCTCCTCGATGAAATGTCCCACGTCGATGGCGACCGTGGTTCGCGCCTGGGCGGACGCAGCGGCGCAGAACACGAGGAGAAACAACGGGCGCACCGGCGGATTCTGCAGCAGCTAGAGCGGCGCGACAAGCCGTCGCAACGTATAAAATGAGCGTTTTCCGGATGCCAAGGTCCGCACAATGCGCTTCAAAGGCTCGGACGCATACGTCTCCACCGACGACCTCACGCTCGCGGTCAACGCGGCGATCACGCTGCAACGCCCCCTGCTGGTAAAAGGCGAACCGGGCACCGGCAAGACCATGCTCGCCGTGGAGGTGGCCAAGGCGCTGGGACTTCCGCTCCTCGAATGGCACATCAAGTCCACGACCAAGGCCCAGCAAGGCCTGTACGAATACGACGCGGTGAGCCGCCTGCGCGATTCCCAGCTCGGCGACCCGCGCGTGCACGAGATCCGCAACTACATAATGCGCGGAATGCTGTGGCAGGCGTTCACTTCCGAGACGCCGGTCGTGCTCCTCATCGACGAGATCGACAAGGCCGACATCGAGTTTCCCAACGACCTCCTGCGCGAGCTCGACCGCATGGAGTTCTTCGTGTACGAAACCCGGGAGCTCGTGAAGGCGAGGCAGCGCCCCATCGTCTTCATCACCTCGAACAACGAAAAGGAGCTGCCAGACGCCTTCCTGCGGCGCTGTTTTTTCCACTACATACGCTTCCCCGACAAGGAAACGATGGAGAAGATCGTCGAAGTGCATTTTCCTGGGCTCAAGAAATCGCTCCTTCGCGAGGCGCTCGAAGTCTTCTTCGAGGTGCGCGAAGTGCCCGGACTCAAGAAAAAGCCCTCGACCTCCGAGCTGCTCGACTGGCTGAAGCTCCTGCTCGCCGAGGATATCCCGCCCGACGCCCTGAGAGCCAAGGACCGCAAGACCATCATCCCGCCCCTCCATGGAGCACTGCTGAAAAACGAGCAGGATGTGCATCTCTTCGAACGCCTTATCTTCATGTCGCGGAACGCGCGCTGAGCCGCCCATGGCGCTCACCGCAGTCGACTATCAAGTCTTCATGGCGCTCCGAAGCGAGGGGATTCTGCCCCCACGACCCGGCGTGCTCGAGCTCGGCGAGGCGGAGTGGTACGGCGATCTCCCCCCCGAAACCCTGGCGGACACGATCGACCAATTGGCTCAGGACCCGGAACTGCGCGCGCAGCTGCACGCGCAGCTGACGACGGCTCTGCGCCGCGAGTCTCCGACCTGGAGCTGGGACCTCGCAAAAATCTTCTATCGCGCCGTTCTCGACTACCGCAGGATCGTCGCCATTGATTTCCACGGCACGCCAGCGGCACTCAAGGTCGATCTCAATTACCCGGTTGCGGTCGAGGAACAGTTCGAGATGCTCGTCAACAGCGGAACGGGTGAGCATGTCTTCAACGTATTCCAGTTCTTCAAGACCTGCCACGAAGTCACGTGTCCCGGCGGGATCATGTTTCACTCGATGCCCTTCTGCGGCTGGGTGGAGCACGGGTTTTACAACTTCAACCCGACGTTCTACTGGGATCTCGCAGCGGCAAACGGCTACCGCGTCGTGGCGATGTTCTACACCGAGGTCGACCCGGTAAGACTGGTGCAATTGCCCGACCGGGAGAAAATCCTGGACATGGCGCGCAGCAACGAACTCGGCAGGAACGCCTTGCTGTATGCAATACTCGCCAAGGGCGACGCGGAATCGAAATTCCGCATTCCGTTTCAGGCTGTTTACGCGGGGAAGCTCAACGCCGAGATGTCGAAAGCCTGGCACGAGCTACGCTGAATGCTGACCGGTTTCTTCCTGAAGCTCAAGAGCCACAAACTCCCCGTCTCGATCAAGGAGTGGCTGACGCTCCTGGAGGCGATGCAGAAAGACGTCATCTCGCCATCGATCGACGAGTTCTACTACCTCTCGCGCACCGCCTTGGTCAAGGACGAGCAGAATTTCGACAAGTTCGACCGCGCTTTCGGCGAATATTTCAAGGGAATCGAGTCGGTCGCCGGAGTCGAGTTCGACGTGCCGCTCGAATGGCTGCTCAAGCAGGCCGAGCTGAACCTTTCGCCCGAAGAGAAGGCGATGATCGAAGCGATGGGCGGCTGGGAAAAACTCATGGAGACGCTCAAGAAACGCCTCGAGGAGCAAAAAGGCCGGCACCAGGGCGGCAACAAGTGGATCGGCACCGCAGGCACCTCCCCTTTCGGCGCCTACGGCTACAACCCGGAGGGCGTGCGCATCGGCCAGGACAAGTCGCGCAGCAGGAGCGCGGTCAAGGTGTGGGATGCGCGCGAGTACCGCAATCTCGACGACTCGGTCGAGCTGGGCACGCGCAACATCAAGGTTGCCCTCCGGAGGCTGCGCAAGTTCGCGCGTGAAGGTGCTGCGGAGGAGCTCGACCTCGACACCACCATCGACAAGACCGCGCGCAACGCCGGATATCTCGACCTCAGCATGCGCCCGGAGCGCCACAACGCCGTCAAGGTGCTGATGTTCCTCGACATCGGCGGTTCGATGGACGACCACGTGAAGCTGTGCGAAGAGCTCTTTTCGGCGGCGAAGACCGAGTTCAAGCATCTGGAGTATTTTTACTTCCACAATTGTCTCTACGACTACGTGTGGAAGGACAACCGCCGCCGGCACTCCGAGCGCACCCGGACCTTCGACATCATGCACAAGTACGGGCACGACTATAAGCTCGTCTTCGTCGGCGACGCGACCATGAGCCCCTACGAGATACTGCAGCCGGGCGGCTCGATCGAATACTCCAACGACGAAGCGGGCGCGGTGTGGCTGAAGCGCATGCTGGAGCTGTACCCCAGGGCGGTCTGGCTCAATCCCGAACCGGAGGAGATCTGGCCCTACCGCCAGTCGATCGGCATACTCAGGGAAATCATGGGAGGGCGCATGTATCCCACCACCATCCAGGGACTGGAGCGCGCGATGCGCGCTCTCGTCAGGTAGGTCCAGCCATGCAAAGGATCACCGTCGTCGGACTGCTCGTCACCTTCGCTCTTTTTTCGGTCGACGCCGCCGCCGCGCGTTACGGCAAGAGGCAGCTCTGGGGCTCGATCGCCTACAGCACCAAGACCGGTGCCTACGGCTACGCAGTGGACCGGAAGACCAGGCGCGATGCCGAGGCGGAAGCCTTTCGCGTTTGCGGCACGAATTGCGATCTGATCCGGACCTTCCGCGACAGCTGCGGCGCCGTCGCCGCGAGGCCGAATCGCGTCTCCTCCGACACGGGCGCCTCGCGCGAGATCGCCCAAGCCAAAGCGCTCAGAAAATGCGGCGACAACTGCAAGATCGCCGTTTGGGCGTGCACCAGCGAGAAATAACCGTCTCAGCGCGTAACGCCCTGCGCGCGGATCAGCTCCCGCTCTTCCCGGGTCGCCAGCTTCTCGTCCCAGTAACGCAGAGCCCGCGCCATCGCCCGGATCCAGACCGGGGGCACCATCGCGAGCAGGATGGCCGCCATGTACCCGGTCTCGAGCGTCAAGGCGCCGGGACCGGGCCTGAGCTCCCAGAACGGATCGCCCGCGCGCAGATGATGATGCGCGTGCCTCGGCAAATTGAAGAGGAAACAGCTGCTGAACAGGTTGACGCAGTCCCAGGAGTGGCGGGACTCGATCGGCGCACCCTCGGAGCGCACCAGACCGTAGTGTTGAATGTAATTGACCGCTTCGAAGAGAAACTTCGAATACGTAGCGCACACGAGAAAAAGGCCGACGCCCATCCAGCCGGCCGCCAGAAAAAACAGGGCAACCACGACCAGGGTCATCGCCAGACCGGTGACAAACCGGTTATCGGGCGACCAGAACGCCCGCCCCGACTGTCTCAAGCGGTTCGCCTCGATCTCGCGGGAGCTGCGCAACTGCCCGAGCACCGAGCGAACGACGAAGGCGTACAGCACTTCGCCGCGGCGCGCCGTCGCCGAATCCCGCCGCGTGCCGACCCACCGATGGTGGACCTGGACATGCGAGATCGAGAACTGGGCGTCGCCCACCATCGCGAGCAGCCAACGTCCGGCGATCATCGACGCAAGGCTGCGCGGGCGGTGGACGAACTCATGCGCCACCACCGTATTGGTGCTCAACAGAAATCCCGTGGACCACGCCGCGCCCAGCTTGTTCAACGTCGAGAGCTCGGAATGCCCCTGGAGCAGCGGCCAGTCGGTCCATCTCTGCAGCAATGCGCCCAAGCCACCCAGATCCCCGGGCGCGGCGCACCAGGCGAGCAGGAAGAGCGCGACGCAGGATAGCGGCACCTGGCTGAAGAGAACGAGATCGAACGCCCAGGTGCGCGGCGATTCGGGCACGGGGAGATCGTTGCGCCAGAGAAGATCGCCGAGGAGCAATACCGCCATGATCACGATCGGGCCGCTCCAGACCCAGTACCCTCCGAGGACGATCCCGAGAAACGTCAGCGGCGCTGAAAACAGCAGGATCGGCGCGAATCTGAAGCTGGCCGCCATTTCGCGTTACTCGGGCTTCAGGCCTGTCCGGGCGGGGGCGCGACTTTGAGCACTTCCTCGAGCGTGGTCAGACCCATCGCGACCTTCATCGCGCCGCTGATGCGCAGCGGCTTCATGCCTTCCTTGTACGCCTGGTCCCTGATCTTCGCGACGTCGGCCTCGGAATTGACCAGCCGCTTCACCTCGGAGGAGAGCAGCAGGATCTCGTAGAGGCCGATCCGCCCCGAATAGCCGGTGTTGCGGCATTCGAGGCAACCCACCGGCCGGTAGACGTGCGCCGGGCGCTTCGCCTTCCAGGGCGCGACGAACTCCTCCCAGCTGAGGTCGCCCTCGCGCCCCGGTTCGTAGGCGACTTTCTCCTTGCAGTGCTTGCACAGGGTGCGCACCAGGCGCTGCGCCATGACCCCGAGTATGGTCGAGTTGAGCAGGTAGGCGGGCACCCCCAGCTCGAGCAGCCGCGTGATCGCGCTGGCGGAATCGTTGGTGTGCAGCGTGGAGAGAACGAGGTGTCCGGTGAGCGCGGCCTGCACCGCCATCTCGGCGGTCTGGACGTCGCGGATTTCACCCACCATGATGATGTCCGGGTCCTGGCGCATCAGCGCGCGCACGCCTTCGGCGAAGCCCAGCTCGATCGACTGCTGCACCTGCATCTGGTTGAAGGCGGGCTCGATCATCTCGATCGGGTCCTCGATCGTGCACACGTTCACCTCGGGCGTGGCGAGCGTCTTCAGGGTCGAGTAGAGGGTGGTCGTCTTGCCCGAGCCGGTCGGCCCCGTCACCAGGACGATCCCGTTCGGCTGGCCGGTCATTTGCTTCCAGCGGGTCTTGTCGTCCTCGGAAAAGCCGAGCTCGGCGAAATCCTTGACGATCACCTCCGGGTCGAAAATGCGCATCACGAGCTTTTCGCCGAACGCTGTCGGCAGCGTGGAAAGGCGCAGCTCCACGTCCTCGCCTTCGGCAGTGCGCGTCTTGATGCGGCCATCCTGAGGCCGGCGTTTCTCCACTACGTCCATGCGCCCGAGGATCTTGATGCGGGAGGTCATCGCGGACATCACGGCCATCGGAATCTGGTATACCGGGTGCAGCACGCCGTCGATGCGGAAACGCACCTCGCCCGCGTCGCGCCGCGGCTCCATGTGGATGTCGCTTGCGCGCTGATCGAACGCGTACTGCCACAGCCAGTCGACGACGTGGACGATGTGCTGGTCGTTCGCGTCGAGCTGCTTGTTCGTCTTGCCGATCTCGACCAGCTGCTCGAAATTGCCGATGCCGGTGCGCTGCTCGCCCTTCTGCGACGCGCCTTTCACCGATTTCGCCAGGTTGTAGAACTCGACCTGGTAGCGGCTGATGTCCAGCGGATTGGCGATCACACGGCGGATCTCGAGCCGCAGTATCTGCTTGAGCTCCTTTTCCCAGTCCTTGACGTAGGGCTCGCAGGTTGCGATCACCACTTCCCGCGTGTTGACTGCGACCGGGAGGATCTTGAAGCGCGCCGCGTAGTGGCTGGACATCACCTCGGTGACCGCGGAGAAATTGATCTTGAGCGGATCGATGTGGAAGTATTCCATCCCGGTCTGGCGGGCGAGCCACTCGGCGAGCCATTCGAGGAAGAGGACCTTGTGCGGGGGCTTGAGGGAGCGCCACTTCTGGTCGGCGATCACGACGATCGGGTGGTGATCGCCGCGGTGCAGCCTGCGATCGGCCACCAGCTTGTCCGCGTCCGCCTTGGGCACGAGCCCTTCGGCTACGAGGGCCTGCAGCACCTCGGAGAGCGTGAGGCGGTGATCCTGTACCGCTTCTGCGGCAGTCTGCATGGCCGGGAATATAGCCAGCCGCCGTGGAACGGGCAAGCATTTTGACTTTGCCGCCCAACTGCGCGATGCTAGCCGCTTTCGAAAACTCGAGACTGCGGAGACCCGAAATGGCCATCAAAGTCGGCGATACTCTTCCCGACGGCAAGCTTTCCGAATCCACCGAATACGATGCGGCCGCGGGATGCCCGATCAACCCCAAGGACATCAGCGTCGCCGAGGCGGTCAAAGGCAAGAAAATAGCGATCTTCGCGGTGCCGGGCGCGTACACGCCGACCTGCTCGGCGAAGCACGTTCCGAGCTACGTGAAGAACCACGGCCAGCTCAGGGCGAAAGGCGTGGACGAGATTTGGTGCGTGGCGACGAACGACGCCTTCGTGATGGCCGCCTGGGGCCGCGACCAGAAGGCGGGCGGCAAAGTCCGCATGCTCGGCGACGGCAGCGGCGAATGGACCAAGAAGCTCGGCCTCTCGCTCGACCTCACCGCGCGCAACATGGGCGTGCGCTCGCAGCGCTACTCGATGCTGGTCGAGAACGGTGTGGTGAAGAAATTGAACATCGAAGCACCCGGGAAATACGAAGTGAGCGGCGCGGAAACGATGCTGGCGCAGATCTAGAACGGCCGCAGCGGGCGCACTCCCACCGTGGAATCTCGAAACCGGTGTCGGAAGATGCCGCAATGCGACACTTCATCAATACTCAAGATTGGGCGGTCGAGGAATTGCAGGCGCTCCTCGATGAAGCGGCCGGCCTCAAATCCCGACCGCTGCAGCCCCTTCTGCAAGGCAGGACCGTCGCGCTGCTGTTTCTGAATCCTTCGCTGCGCACGAGGGCCTCTTTTCAGATCGGCGCAGCCCAGCTGGGTGCCACAGCGATCGTCCTGGAACCCGGCAACGGCGTGTGGGGAATCGAGTTCGATTCTGGAAAGGTCATGGACGGCAAGGCCGAAGAGCACATCGTCGAAGTCGCCGAGGTGCTGTCACGCTACTGCGACCTCATCGCGATGCGCGCATTCCCCGGTTTCAAGAATTGGCAGTATGACCGCGAAGACCCGCTCATAAAGGCGCTCGCCCGTCATTCCCGGGTTCCCGTCATCAACATGGAGACGATCATTCACCCGTGCCAGGAATTGGCCCTGGTCATGACGCTCCAGGAGAGGCTCGGCCGGCTGAAGGGAAAGAAGTTGTGTTTGACATGGACGTGGAACCCGCAGCCCTTGAGCACCGCGGTGGCCAACTCCGTAACGATGATCGCCACGAAGTACGGGATGAATGTGAGCCTGCTTTGTCCAAGTCCCGACTACGTCCTCGATGAGCGCTTCATGAAAGTGGCGCATGAAAACGCCGCGTCCAGCGGAGGTCGCCTTGCAGTTACCCACGAGATCAGCGAGGGCTATGCGGATGCGGACGTGGTCTATGCGAACAGCTGGGGATCGCTGCCGTATTACGGTGATCCGGAAAAGGAATGGGAACTGTCGAGGGCGTACGGACGCTTTATCGTCGACGAACGCAAGATGGCGATGACCAACAATGCGGTACTCAGCCACTGCCTGCCCGTGCGCCGCAATGTCGAGGCGACCGACGGGGTCTTGGACGCACCGGGCTGCGTGGCGATCGATGAAGCGGAGAACCGCCTTCACGTACAGAAGGCGCTGATGCTGAGGCTGCTGGGTGTTGCAGGACGCTGAGCTGACCCAGGTGACACAAGCCAAGTCCATCAGCCGCGGGTTTACGCTGGTCGAGCTTGTCATGGTGCTGCTGCTGATCGCCATCCTCGCGTTCGTCGTGTTGCCGCGTCAGTCGCAAAACACCCTTGAACTGTCGGGTCAGGCAGAACAAGTGGCCACCGATATCCGCTACGCGCAGTCGCTTTCCATGACGCGCGGCGCAGCGCTCGGCAGCCAGGGACGCTACTGCATCTTCTTCACGGCCACGGGATACCAGTATCGGAACAACGGCAACAGCTACGCGACGCCGTGCACGGTCGCGGTCAACCACCCCGTAACCGGCTCGTCGGCCGCAATTGTGCTCGCCGGTACCGCGGTGTCGACTGCGAACCTGACCGGCAACTATCTTGAATTCGACACGAAGGGGCAGCCCGCCAGCTTCGCGGCCCCCGCCAGCAACGCCACCATCACCCTGAGCGCCAGCGGCGGGCCGCGCACGGTGGTCGTCAGTCCCGTGACCGGAAAGGCGACCGTCCAGTGAGCGCCGTTTCGCGCCAAGTCTCCGTTGTCGACCGGCGAAGCTGTGCCGGCGTCAGCCTCATCGAGGTGATCGTCTTCATCGTGATTACCGCGGTAGTGGTGGTCGGGCTGGTGGCCGGCATGTCCGGCGCGGTGCGCACGGCGCCCGTGCCGAGAGAGATGCATCAGGGCCTGCAGCTCGCTCAAGGGAGGATGGAGCTCATCCTCGCGCAGAGAAGTCTGCCTGCCGGTTTTGCGGGGTTTACCGCTGCGACGTTCGATCCCTGCGCGCCGCCCGGCGGTGCACAGGAGGCCTGCCTCGCCCCCACGAATTACACGGTTGTCGCACCGTGTTTCTACACTGGGGCCGGGACCTGCGCATTCGGCGCCGCCAATACCTGCATGGGAGGGCTCGTCGACTACAAGTGCGTGCGCGTGCGCGTCACCGGACCTGGGGGAGCCACACTGGCGGAGCTCGACGCCATGGTGGCGAATTATTGATGAAACGGCATCCCCCTCGAATACGCTCGGGTTCGGTGGATGTTCGACGGGGTCAGCAGCACGGCTGGACGCTCATCGAAATGCTGACAGTCATAATCATCCTTGCGGTAGTCACGGCAGTTGGGGCGAGGTTGATGTCCAGCATGTTCCGGTCGTACTTCACCGCCCGCGACATCACCAATTCCGACGCGCAGGCGCGCGTGGCATTCGAGCGCATGACGCGGGAGCTGCGGCAGATCCGGTCGGCCACCGCGACCGACCTCGATGTCGCTTCGGCTGCGCAGGTCCGTTTCATCGACACGGACGGCAACGGCGTGTGCTTCTATCGCGACGCCGCGACGAACCGCCTGATGCGCAGCGCCGATGGCCCCGCAACCGCCTGCGGCACGACCAGTGCCCAGCCCCTGTCCGATTTCGTCACGGGGTTGATTTTCGCCTACTACCTGAACGACGGCAGAACCACGACCTCCGTGCCTACCTCGGTGTACTACGTCACGGTCCACGTGGACCTGCAGGACAACGACGTGAGCGACACCTTGCGGGCAACGATACATCCGAGGAACTTCTGATGGATCTCCGCCGGCGCCAACGCGGATTCCTGCTGATCGTCGCGATCGTCCTGGTCGTGGTCGCGTCGATGCTGGCCGTGACGATTGCGATGATCGCGGGGACATCGGGGACCTCGGCCGGCGACAACCTGCAATCCGGCCAGGCGCTCTTCCTCGCCGGCAGCGGCGTCGAATACGAGACGCGGCGCATGGCGCAGAATCTCGAGTGGTATCGCAGCACAGCCGATCCGTTCGACCTAACGACGCAAAATTTCGGCCAGGGGTCATTCACCGTGCAGACCAATCTTCCCGCCACGTTGTTGCGCGCGCGTGCCAACCCCGGTGACACGACCATTACGGCTTACACGACGAACCGCTTTCCCAACTTCAACGCCGCGGCGAGTCCACCTACCACTTGTAACCCTTGTTATCTGCAGTTGGATGACGACATCACCGGCAGTGCGGAGTACGTTCGGTACACGGGCATAGCCGGTAATACTTTTACCGGACTGACACGCAACGTAACCATCGGTACTACGCCTGCCCATACGGGGACGGCGGGGGCGCGAGATCGCAGTACCACGGTCTACCCGGTGACGACGTTGAGCGTCGCGCTGCCCGCGAATTGCGCGGCGCCGGCAAACGTGCAGATCGTCGCGCATCCCAAATTTCTCGGCGCTGGCACGCTCGACATAGAAGGCGAAGAAATCAGTTACAAGAATTCCAGCAGCTCCGGAGGCGTCATGACGCTGACCGGGATCACGCGCTGCCTCGATGACGTGACCGGCCCGCCGGGCAATACGCCTGCATCGCACGCCGTATTGGCTCCGGTGACGCCCGTGCTGATCGGCGATTTCAGCAAGGATTACGAGGCGCAGGTTGTGTCAACGGGGACTGTCGGCCCCGCGCAGCGCACGATGAACCGAGTTCTTCAGCGCTGAGAATGCCGGAAAGTTCCTTCCGCGAGAACGATCCAGGCGCGAAAATTGCTCCAACCAGGTATCGAAAGGGCAGCATGAAACGCTGGAGTTTTCTCGCTCTGTTTGTCGCCTTGTCCGCCGTGAGCATTCCTGCGCACGCGGCGAGGTCGTTCACCATTGCGCAGACGGCGCCGGCCGCGCCAGGCGAAGTCGATATGGGCACGACCCAGACCCTGACGTATACGATCACCAACACCGCTACCGGAACGAACGCCGGCGAGCGTATCTATATCATGCGCTTCCGGTTGAGCGGCAGCTGCACCGGAACGGGCTGCACCGCGACGCTGTTCTCGACAACGTCCGCCGCGCCGGCCAACTGGACGCGCACGGCGTTCAGCACGACTTCGGTGACCTACACCGCCGCCACATGGAACGACGCGATCCCCGTCGGATCCTCCCTCAGCTTCAGCGTGGTGGTGACCGCGGGAAAGAGTACGCAGGACCGCACCGAAACCCTGCGCGACGCGCGCGCGACCTTCACTGCCAACACCAATTTGACCAAGGCGGGAACCAGCACCATCAGCGCCCCGGCGGGGACTTCGTGGATCCTGCAGTCGCTGCAGATCACCGGCTTCCAGACCACCGACACCTCGGGCGTGGCTACTTCCGCTATCGCGGCCGGGATCAGCTTCCGCATCGTGATCACGGTGAAGAACATCTCGGTCGCCACGCTGAACGGCATCGTCGCCAATCCCGTTACGCCGGCGGCAGCAACGTCGCCCGGGTTCGGGGCGTCGCCGAGCTGCTCTCTCACGAGCACCAGCCCCAGCCCGTTCAACCTCGCCGCGGCCGCGTCGGGCACGATGACGTACACCTGCACGACGTTGGCCTCCAACACCGGCACGGTCACCTACAGCGTCACGGACGTGCGCACCGGCGCTTCGGTGACCTCGCGCAGCGGGACGTCGAACGTGCTGAGCGTCAGTCCTTTGAGCGTCGGGATC
>Ga0209377_1001611_pt1 | contig 15156 bp, 17 predicted proteins | sample GraSoiAngelo_141_FD_185898 | JGI IMG/M metagenome (GOLD analysis project Ga0209377, IMG submission 185898) | Grasslands soil microbial communities from the Angelo Coastal Reserve, California, USA - 14_0929_12_40cm (SPAdes) (version 2) | ecosystem: Environmental > Terrestrial > Soil > Grasslands ...
CATGATCTCGATCGGCCTGATCATCCCGGTGCTGCCGGCGCTGGTGGGCAGTTTCACCGGCTCGCAGACGGATCAGGCGTTCTGGTACGGGGTGGTGACGTTCAGTTTCGGGATCGCGAATTTTTTCGGGTCGCCGATCCTGGGCGCGCTCTCGGACCGTTACGGCCGACGGCCGGTGTTGCTGATCGGGTTTTGCGGTTTTGCGCTGAATTTTTTCGCCACGGGTCTCGCGACCTCGCTGTGGATGCTGGCTGCCGCGCGACTGGTGGGCGGGGCGATGCAGGCCAATATGTCGGTCGCCAATGCCTACGTCGCCGACATCACGCCGCCGAAGGAGCGGACGAGGCGCTTCGGCATGATGGGGGCGATGTTCGGCATCGGCTTCATCCTCGGGCCGGTGATGGGCGGCCTCCTGGGCGCGATCAACCTGCAGCTTCCGTTTTTCGTCGCCGGGAGCCTCGCGATGCTCAACCTGCTCTACGGATATTTCGTGCTGCCCGAGTCGCTGCCGGCGGATCGCCGGCGCGCGTTTCAGTGGAAGTCGGCCAACCCGGTGAGCTCGCTGCGCGGGCTCGCGCAGTTGAAAGGCGCAGGGCGCCTCGTGGCCGTGATCGCCTGCAGCGGGCTTGCGCAGTTCGTGCTCTACACCTGCTGGGTGCTGTATACGACTTTCAAGTTCGGCTGGGGGCCGCTCGAGAACGGCTGGTCGCTCGCGGCGGTGGGCATCGTGTCGGCCGTGGTGCAGGGCCTCCTGCTCGGACGCATCCTCAAGCGCGTCAGCGCGCGCAGACTGGCCGTGCTCGGATTGCTGTCGTCAACGCTCGCCTACGTGCTGTGGGGCGCCGCCACCCAGGGCTGGATGATGTTCGCGATCATTTTCGTCAACCTCCTCGGCGCCACGGTCGCGACGGCGATCCAGAGCATCATCTCCGGCGCCGCGGACGCGGACAAGCAGGGACAGACGCTGGGAGCGGTGGGCGGACTGAACAGCCTGATGACGGTGGTCGCTCCGCCGATAGGCGCGGCGATCCTGACCATGGTGTCGCACTTTCCAAAGGGCGACTGGCGCATCGGTGCGCCGTTCTACTTCTGCGCCGCGCTCCAGGCCGCGGCGCTGGTGCTCGCCGTTTCCCACTTCCGCGGCGAGCGTCGCGAGCGCGCGGCGGTGACGGCGGCCTGATCGGGTCGAAGGCGCCCGGGTGACACTGCAACCGAATGAAAGGGAACCCGCCATGATCGACAGCCTGCTCGAAAGCAGCGACGCGCTGATTCTTCTGGGGCGCGTGCTTCTCATGACGCTATTCCTGATCACCGGATGGCAAAAGCTCACGAACTTCCCGGGAACCGTTGCATATATGAAGACCACCGGCGCGCCGGTACCGGAGCTATCGGCCGCCATCGCGGTCGTGGTGGAGTTCTTCTTCGGCATCGCACTCGTCCTGGGAGCGTTCACCCGTCCGCTCGCGCTGCTCTTCTGTTTGTTCACGCTAGGGACCGCTCTACTGGGGCATCGATATTGGAAGCTGGAAGGCGCGGAGCGCCACGCGAACATGCTCAACTTCTACAAGAACCTCAGCATCACGGGCGGTCTGCTGTTGCTCGCGGTGACGGGTCCCGGCAAGTACGCGCTGACTGGCCTCTCCGGACCCGCTTGACGCGCCATAACGCGGCGCGTATTGGGTCCTACAGGCGGGCGGAGTAGGGTGGAAATCCCCGGATTCGCCCCCATTTCGTCTGTTCTGACATGGGAATGCGATGAACACGACCGATATCACCAAACTCGACAAGCTGCGGCACGCGCTGCTGCAGCTCCATAAAACGCTGCTCGACGCTCAGCGAATCCGCTACGAGCGCGACTACGGGCGCGTCGAATCCACGGGCGAGTTGCTGGCGCTCGTGCTCGAGGATGCGTCTTTCGAATGGCTGCGCGTGCTCTCCGCGCTGATCGCGCGGCTCGACGAGCTCGCCGAGGTGGACGACAAGGACGTGAGCGGCGAGTTGCGCGCGGTGATCGACAGGCTGCGCACGCTGGTGCGCTTCGAGGGAAACATCGGCTTCACCGGTCCTTACCGGGAGATCGTCGAGGCCGTGCCCGACGCGCTGGTGGCGCACGTGCAGCTCTCGCGCCTGCTCGCGGATTTCGGAGCGGCCGGCCGGGCCGGGTGAGTCGCTGTCAGGCGGGGGAGAGCCGCACCGCCGGCGCCTCGGCGGCCGAGCTGCGCTCCGCGCGGCGCGAGGCCATGAAAGCCGCGCGCTCCCCCACCGCCTTGAGCAGCGCGGCGCCGAATTTCGGGCTCCTCTTCACCAGGTGCAGGAACATGTGGCGGCTCATCGCGAGGAGCGCGCAGTCGGTTTCCGCGACAGCCGTGGCGAGCCGCGGCGTGCGCTCGACGAGCGACATCTCGCCGAATATCCCACCCGGGCCGACCTTCTCGACGACCGAATCGCCGATGCGGATCGCGACGCGGCCCTCGAGCACCGCGAACAACGCCACGCCCAGCTGCCCTTCCCTCATGATGATCCGTCCGGCCTCGTAGCGGAAACGCGCCGCGGGGCCGAGCGTCTGCGCGAGATCGGCGAGCAGCTGGGAGTCGAGCGCGGCGGCTTCCCTCCACCCGGCGTCTGCCGCATCGGGCTCGCCGAGGCTAGCGATGGTGTCGCGCAGGCGGCCGATCATGATGCTCATCAGCATGAGGGCGAACCCCGGGTTCCTGCCGAGCGCGGCGCGAAACTGCTTGTCGTCCAGGCCGACCACCCGGCAGTCGCTCTTCGCCACCGCGGACGCGCTGCGCGGCATCTGCCCCATCGAGGCCATCTCGCCGAAAATCTCGCCGGAATGGATGGTGGCGATGGGCTCGCCTTTCGCGACAACCTCGACTTTCCCCTCCAGCAGGAGGTAAATGCGGTTGGGCATAAGCAGCAGCGGAATGCCCTTGCGGTTCTCGGAGAAGATGGTCGTGCCCTTCGCGATTTTCTGCGGCTTGCCCGCGAGCTGGAAGAAATCCAGGGCGACGGCGGGATCGTAGAGTGAAGAAGGGTTCTCGGAATTGCGGGGACTCGTCGTATCCAAAATCTCTCCTCCCGGAACAGGCGCTGGATTATGCCCAAGCCCCGAACGCGGGAAGAAGGAAAAGAAGGCGCAAAGCGGACATATTTCATACTTCGCTCCGCGTTGCGCGGAGATCGCGGCCTTCCGCTAGGGGCGGCGCTCCTCGTGCCGCACCACGACGATGCGCGGCGGGCCGAACACGAGGGCGCTCGCCGCCCAGGAGATGAGCGCGTAGACGATCGCGCCGAAGAACGCCGACCAGAACCCCTCGACCGAGAATCCCTTGACGAAGGACGCGACGAACCAGAAGAGCAGGCCGTTGATCACGAAGATGAACAACCCCAGGGTGAACACGGTGGCGGGCAGCGTTAGGAGCACGATAAGCGGCCGGATCAGCGTGTTGACGAGCCCGAGCAGGGCCGCCGCGACGAGCGCGGTGTAAATGCTGTCCACCTGCACCGAGGGCACGAGATAAGGAAGGGCGAGCAGCGCGAGCGCGTTGATCAGCCACACGATGAGGAGGTTGCGCGCCATGAGAACGCCAAGCATAACGCAAGCGGCGGCGGGACGGGCGCCGTACTGATTCTCACGCGGCGCGGAGAAAATCGGGCGCCGGTGGGGTTGAACTTTTCCTCTTGATGCGGCTCAATGCAGTAGCTCATAAGGCCCGTTAAGCCGAACTCATGATCTCTCTCGCCCACTCAGGACCCGCGATCGTCTCCGTCTTTCTCGCTTCGCTCGTCGAGGCGGTCGAGGCGCTCACCATCGTTCTCGCCGTGGGCACGGTGCGCGGCTGGCGGCCCGCGCTCGCCGGAACGCTCGCAGGGCTCGCCTTCCTCGCGCTGCTCGTCCTCGCTTTCGGCCCGCTGATCGCGCGCGTGCCGATCGCATACATGCAGCTCGCGGTCGGCGTGCTGCTGCTCCTCTTCGGCATGCGCTGGCTGAGAAAGGCGATCCTGCGCGCCGGCGGCGTGATCGCCCTGCACGACGAGGCCGAGGCCTTCGCCGCGGAGAGCGCGGCGCTCGCCGCGGCGCGTCCGCTCTCCGGATGGGACGCGATCGCGATCGTCACGGCTTTCAAGGCCGTGGTGCTCGAAGGGCTCGAAGTCGTCTTCATCGTGCTCGCGATCGGCGCCGCCGCGGGCCTGCTCGTGCCGGCGAGCCTGGGCGCGCTCGCCGCCTGCGGGCTCGTCGTGATCGTCGGCTGCGCGGTGCACCGGCCGCTCGCGAGGATCCCGGAGAACACGCTCAAGTTCGCGGTGGGCGTTCTGCTCTCCGCGTTCGGCGCGTTCTGGGTGGGCGAGGGCCTGGGGTTCCACTGGCCCGGGGACGATCTCGCGATCATCGGCATCGCGGCGTTCTTTCTCGCCGCTGCGGCCGCCGCGGTGGGCCGGATCTCGCGCAACGCCGCGCCGCTCGCACGCGGGGAGATCGCCGAATGAAATGGCTCGCCGCCGCCGCCCGGGAGGTCGCCGGCCTGTTCATCGAGGATGCGGGGTTCGCGCTCGGCATCCTCGCGTGGGTCGCGCTCGCCGCTCTCGTCGTGCGCGAGCTGCCCTTCGGCGATCCGTGGCGCGCGGCGATTCTCCTCGCCGGCTGCCTCGCGCTCCTCGTCGAGAACGTGCTGCGCGCGGCGCGCAGGCGCGCCGGCTAGCCCGGACGCCGGCATTTTTCGCGCCGAAAGCGGAAAAAATGACAACGTCATCGATTACGGGTTGACACGCCGGCTCCCTCCGGAGAAAAATTTCCCTCCACCGTTTCGGCGAAGGAGGAGCGGCTGTGAAAAACCTCGTCATTGCGCTGCTGATACTCGCGCTCGCCGGTTTCTTCCTTTTCCGCGACGAATTCCCGCTCCCGGACGATTCGTCCTCGACGGCCCGGGATCCGGGCGTGCGCGGCGGAGCCGCGGGGGCGGGCGCGCCCATCGCGGGGCTGACCGCGACGGAGCTCGCGCTTTTCAGCGCGGGCAAGGACGATTTCGAGGAGGAGGAGAAAGCCGCCGACGGCCTGGGGCCGACGATGAACCTGAACAGCTGCGCCGGATGCCACCTGCACCCTGCGGTCGGCGGAACGAGCCCCGCGGTGAATCCCCAGGTCGCGTTCGCCAGAGCGAACGGCGCAGGCAACAAGGTGCCGTCGTTCATCTCGCCGAAAGGGCCGGTGCGCGAGGCGAGGTTCGTGAAGAACGCCGACGGCACGCCGGACGGCGGCGTGCACGACCTGTACACGATCGCCGGCCGCGCCGACGCGCCGGGCTGCGCGCTCGCGCAGCCGGACTTCGAGCGTGAGCTCGCGCGCCGCAACGTGATCTTCCGCATTCCCACGCCGGTGTTCGGCGCGGGCCTGATCGAGCAGATCCCCGATAAGGCGATCCTGGCGAACCAGGCCGACGAAGCGCCCAGGAAGAAGGATCTCAGGATCCAAGGCCGGCCCAACATCGTTCTCGCCGGCCACGCGATCTCGGGCCAGGTGAACAATAACGGCAACGACGGCACGGTCGCGCGCTTCGGCTGGAAGGCCCAGAACAAGTCGCTGCTGCTCTTCTCCGGCGAGGCGTACAACGTCGAGATGGGGATCACCAACGAGCTGTTCCAGACCGAGCGCGACGAGACTCCGGCCTGCCAGTTCGCGGCGGCCCCCAACGACACCACCAAGAGCGTCGCCAAGACGCTGGTCGAGGGGATCAGCGCGATCGAGAAGTTCGCCTTCTTCGCGCGCTTCCTCGCGCCGCCGGCGCCTTCGCTCGATGCGCCGGGGGGCGTCGAATCGATCGCGCGGGGCCGGAAGCTCTTCGGCGCCATCGGCTGCGCGCTCTGCCATACGCCCGTGCTCAACACGGGAAATTCCGCGGTCGCCGCGCTGCGCAATCAGCCGGTGAATCTCTTCTCCGACCTGCTGGTCCACGACATGGGCCCGGAGCTGGCCGACGGGATCACCCAGGGACAGGCGGGCGGGAGGGAGTTTCGCACCGCTCCCCTGTGGGGACTGGGACAGCGGCTGTTCTTTCTGCACGACGGGCGTACCTCGGACCTGCGCGGGGCGATCCGGGCGCATCGCAGCGGGAGCTTCTTCACCCGCAATGCCTCCGAAGCGAACGCAGTCGTCAAGAATTTCAACGCGCTAGCGGACGCCCAGAAGCAGGACGTTCTCAACTTCCTGCGCTCGCTGTAGCGGAGCGCGGGCGGCGCTTCAATCGAAGGCGACGATCTCCACCCAGTTCGCGCCTTTGCCCGACGCGACCTTCTGCAGAAGCTTGAGCGCTCCGCTCGCCGGGTCGAGCGCGTAGACCGAGATCGTTTCCGATTTTTCCCCGGAGGCGACGAGGAAGCGTCCCTTCCGATCGATCGCGAATCCGCGCGGCTGCTTCTCCGTCGGCGTGCTCGAGAGATAGCTGAGCTTCCCGCTCGCCGCGTCGACGCCGAACGCCGCGAGCGTGCTCGAGGTGCGCTCCGAGGCGTACAGGAACTTTCCGTCCGGGGTCAGGTGCAGGTCCGCGGCCCAGATGTCGTTGTCGGTGTTGCGCGGCGGCGGGCCGCCGGGCGCTCCGACTGCGCCGCGCGGCGCGCCGGGCACCAACTTCGAATCCGGCGGCAGTGCGGTCGCCGAGCTGACTTCCGTCAGCAATCCCGTCTTCGGATCGAGCGACAGCGTCGTCACCGTCGCGACGAGCTCCGAGAGCAGGTACACGAACCTGTTGTCGGGGGAGAAGACGAAATGGCGCGGGCCGGTCCCGGGCTTCATCTGCGCGACCGCGGGCGTGTTCGAGGCGAGGCGCCCGGACTTCTCGTCGAAGACGAACTGGAAGATCTGGTCGGTGCCGAGGTTCGGGACGTAGACGAAGCGGTTCGTCGCGTCGACGAGGATCGAATGGGCGTTGCGGCCCACGGGGGTCACCTGCAGGGGCTCAGGCAGAACGCGCCCGTCGCCGCCGACCGCGTTGACGCTCACCAGGTGGCCGCCGTAGGAGGCGCCGAAGAGGAAGCGCCCGTTGCGGTCGAGCGAGATGTACGGGAAGCTCTCGGCCAAAGGCGCGGTGGACAAGGGCTTCAGCGCGCCCGTCCCCGGGTCGATGGCATAGACGTGCACCGTGTAGGGCTTGGAGCGCGAGGCGGCGTAGAGCAGGCGCCGGTTCGGGCTCACCGCCATCGGCATCACCACTTTCGCGACTTGCGTGCGCGCGAGAGCTTTCAGCGTTCCGTCGGGCTGCATCGCGTAGGCGGCGATCTCGCCGTCTTCGGCGTTGGAGACGTAGACGTAGGTCGCGGCGAGAGCCGAGGTGCTGGCCAGTGCCGACATGGCGAGGATCCCCCAGGTGAAGTTCAAGAATGATTTCATGGTTTATCTCCCTTCATTTCGTCGCCCCGTTTTCCGCCAGCCACTTCAGGATCACGTCGGCGACCTGGAGGTTGTTCCTGTCCATCATCATCATGTGGCTGTTGCCCTTGATGCCCATGTCGGGGAGGACGGCGAGCGCCGCGCGCCCGCCCGCGGCCTTGATCGCGTTGACCGCGTCGCGGCAGCCGTTGCGCCGCGCGTCGCCGTTGACGGTCTGCTTGGCGCCGACGCTGTTGTCTCCCCACAGCGAGAGCACCGGCACCTTGGTGAAATACGACGCCGCGTCCTTGTCGGTGAAGCCGTCGCAGCCGCCTTCCACGGTGACGAGAGCGCGCACCAGCTTCGGGCGCTGGCGCACGAGGTCCAGGCCGTACACGCCCGATTGCGAATGGACGATGACGGCCGCAGCGCCGATGCGGTCGAGCAACGCGGCGAGCGCGTTCACGGTGTTGGCACCGATCCCCGCGAGCGAAGTCTCCGCGTTCGGCACCAGCTGCATCGTGTACTGCTCCATCGCCTCGACGGGAAACTGCAATCCCGGAAAAGGCAGCGGGTACGAAGGGCCGAGCCGGAAGTTGAGCCACGCGCGCTCGTGCGTGGCGAGGAGCAGGGTGGGGAGAGAGGCGGGATTCGCGCCCGACTGGTCGCGCGCCTGGTTGAAGGGCGTCGGGTCGAAGCCCGAGCGCCCCCGTCCCGCGTGATCGACGACGTAGACGGGCGCGCCCTTGCGCACGAAGTACGTCGCCCAGCCCTCGCGCCCGTCGGGCGTGGTCTCGTAGCTCATTCCGGTGTGATTCGACCCGTGCACCATCACCACGGGCGCGCCGTGCTTTCCGGCCGGGATGCGGTAGTGCACGTACATCTGGTTGACGGTGATGCGCCCCGGCGCGGAAGGGCCGGTGACGAGCGACGCGCCCGCAAAATTCGACGTGACGGTCTTGCCGTTGACGAAGAAGGCGCCTTCGTCCTCGAGGGTCAAGGGGCCGCCCAGGGTTGCTGCGCGCGCCGGCGCGCCCGAGGCGAGCATCGCGATCGCGAGGGTCAGGCTAGCGCATGCTTTCATCGTCGACTCCATTCGGGCGTTCATGCGAATGCAGCAGTCCGCGGACTGATCCGCTCGCGCGTCATCTCCGAGAGCTGGGTGATGCCGAGCAGCGCCATATCGCGCTCGATTTCCTCGGAGAGGAGCCTGATGGCGTGGCGCACTCCGGCCTCCCCGCCGATCGCCGCCGCATAGAGGAACGGCCGGCCGACGAACACGAACTGAGCGCCGAGCGCGAACGCCTTCAGGACATCGGTGCCGCGGCGGATTCCGCCGTCCATCATCACCGTCATGCCGCCCGCCTGCGCCGCCACCGCGGGGAGCGCACGCAAAGGCGCGAGGGCCCCGTCCAGCTGCCGCCCGCCGTGGTTCGACACGATGACGCCGTCGACGCCGCTCTCGCGCGCGATGCGCGCGTCCTCGGGGGCGAGCACCCCTTTCAGGACCAAGGGTCCCTTCCACAGCTTGCGCATCAGCTCCAGGTGGGTCCACGCGAGCCGGTCGCGCTCCCCGTCCCCGCGATCGGCGCGGGTGATGAGCGGGATGCGCGCGCCCATGTTCTCGAAGTGCGGCATGCCGTCGACGAGGAGCGTGCGCAGGAACATTCCGAAGAGCCAGCGGGGCTTGAGCGCGCTCTCCCAGGCGAGGCGCAGCGTCGGCCGCAGCGGCCGGCTGAAGCCGCTCCTCGCGTTGTTCTCGCGGTTCGCGCTCACCGGGACATCCACCGTGAGGACCAGCGTGTCGAACCCGGCGTGCGCGACGCGCTCGAGGAGCCGCATGATCGGCCCGGTCTCGCCCGGCAGGTAGGCCTGGAACCAGGCGGTGGCGCCGGCCGCGCGTACGTCTTCCAGGCGCGTGAGCGACGCGCCGCTCATGATCATCGGAATATTGGCTCCGGCCGCCGCGCGCGCGAGCACCACGTCGCCCCGGAACGCCGCCATCGAGGTCCCGCCCATGGGGGCGATGCCGAAGGGCGCGCCGTAGTCGCGGCCGAAGAGCGCCGCCTTCGCGGTGCGCCCGGACACGTCCACCAGCACGCGAGGGCTGAGCTCGATCTCGTCGTACTGGGCGCGGTTCGCGCGGAGCGACGCGTTCGTCTCAGCGCCGCCGGAGACGTAGCCGAACATCGGCCTCGGCAGGTAGCGGCGCGCCGGCTCCTCGAAATCGTCGAGCGCGAGGACGCGCGCGAGCGCACGCGGCAGCGACTTGTCGACGTGCCACTCGGCATCGGAGCGGACCGCCGCGGTGACGGGTTGGCTTGTTTCGCTTGTGTCGGGCATGGGTTCGCCTGGCGAGGGAAACCTGGCGATTGTAGAGGGGTTCGCCCCCGATTGCTTCGCCAGTTAGAATCCCGTCCAGATCTCGACTGGAACATTCCATGCGCGTCATCGTGATCGGCGGGTACGGCAATTTCGGCGCCCGCGTCTGCCGCGCGCTCGCCGGCTCGCCGGACATGCAGGTCGTCGCTGCCGGCCGCCATCCGGATGCGGGGCGGGGCGGCCTCGCGGGTCTGAACCTGCAGCACGCGCGGCTGGATCACTCGGCGCGGGATTTTCCCGCGACGCTCGCTCGCCTCGCCCCGGAGCTCGTGATCCATTGCGCCGGGCCGTTCCAGTCGCAGGACTACCGCGTCGCGCTCGCCGCGCTGGCAGCCGGCGCGCACTACCTCGACCTCGCCGACGGCCGGCAGTTCGTTACGCGCTTTCCGTACTACGTCCATCCGGCCGCGCGCGAGGCGCAGCGCGTGGCCATCTCGGGCGCGAGCAGCGTGCCCGCGCTTTCCTCGGCCGTGATCGACAGCGTGATCGCGCGCCTTTCGCAGATCGAGGAGATCCAGATCGCGATCGCGCCGGGGCAGCGCGCGGCGCCAGGCGAGGCGACGGTCGCGGCCGTGCTCGGCTACGCCGGGCGGCGCTTCAAGTGGCGGAGCAACGGCGCCTGGCGCGACGCGTGGGGCTGGCAGGAGCTCAAGCGCCTGCGCTTCTACGGCCTGGGCGCGCGCTGGGCCGCCGCCTGCGACGTTCCGGACCTCGAGCTCTTTCCCAAGCGCTATCCCGGGCTGCACACGATGCAGTTCCGCGCCTCGCTCGAATCCGGCGCGCAGCAATTCGCGCTGTGGCTCGCCGCGCTGCTGCGCCGGAGGGGCGTGCCCCTGGCGATCGAGCGCTGGGCGAGGCCGCTCGCCCGGATCGCCTCCTGGATGGACGCCTTCGGCGGCGATCTCGGCGGCATGCTGGTGAGCCTCGCGGGCAGGCGGCCCGACGGAAGCCGCGCGCGCATCGAATGGCACCTGACTGCCGACGCGCAGCACGGCCCCGAGATTTCCTGCATGGCCGCCGTTCTGCTCGCGCGCAAGCTCGCGCAAGGCGGCCTCGCGCAGCCGGGTGCGTTCTCCTGCATGGGATTCCTCACGCTGCCGGAATTCGAGACGGAGTTCGCGCGCTGGCGCATCACCACGGTAGTGAGGGAGAGCGCCGCGTGAGCGTGTTCGGGTTCTGGAACCGCCTGCGACAGAATCGAGGCGCGATAGTTCTTGACGGGCTATAACGCGGCGCGTTATAGTCTCTCATGATCCTGAGCTTCCGCTCGAAGGAAGCGCAAAAAATCTGGCATGGAGAACCGTCGCGGCGCCTTCCTATGTCGATTCAGGAAGTGGCGCGTCGCAAGCTTCGGATGCTCAATAATGCGCGGCGTCTGGATGACTTGCGAGTGCCGCCCGCAAACCGGCTGGAGGCGTTGAAGGGCGACCGAAAGGGGCAGTACAGCATCGGGATCAACGACCAATGGCGCATATGTTTTGGCTGGACCGGCGCCGGAGTGACCGACGTCGAAATTGTCGACTATCACTGAGGCCGTATGGCGAAGAAGCTGCGTAACATTCATCCGGGCGAGGTGCTGCTCGAAGAATTTCTGAATCCAATGGGGATCAGCCAGAACGCGCTTGCCCGCGCGGTCGGGGTGCCGCCGCGCCGGATCAACGAGATCATCCTGGGCAAACGCGCGGTCACGGCCGATACGGCGTTGCGGCTGGCGACCTTCTTCGGCACGTCCGAAGGGTTCTGGCTGGGACTGCAGGCCGACTACGATCTCGAAGAGACAAGGCACAGCATCGGGAAGGAGCTTCTGCGCGTGGAACAGGCTCGCGCCGAGTACCGTATTCAACGCCGCTAACGCGCGACCGCGTTCATCTGCGAAGGCGAATCTTCGAGCATGACCCTCAAGCGACGCGATCTGAACGACATCTCCGCCCGGACTCTGGACCACTACGACCGGCGCGCCGAGGACTTCTGGAAGGGCACGCGCGATCACGACGTCAGCCAGAACATCGCGGTGCTGCTCAAATACATCGAGGGCGAGCCGCCGTTCGCGATTCTCGACCTGGGCTGCGGTCCGGGGCGGGACCTGAAGGCGCTCGGCGGGCTCGGCCACGTGGCAATAGGATTGGAGGGATCGGAGCGCTTCGCGGCCATGGCGCGCGAGCACAGCGGCTGTGAGGTATGGCGGCAGGATTTGTTCGCCTTAAAGCTCCCCGATGCGCGCTTCGACGGCGTGTTCGCCAACGCGGTGCTGTTTCACGTGCCGAGCCAGGAGCTGCCCCGCGTCCTGCGCGAGCTGCATGCGACGCTCAAGCCGCGCGGCGTGCTGTTCAGTTCGAACCCGCACGGCGGCAACGAGGAGGGCTGGAACCGCGGGCGCTACGGGGCGTATCACGACCTGGAAACATGGCGGCGTTTCATGACCGCCGCAGGATTCGCCGAGCTCACGCACTACTACAGGCCCGAAGGCCTGCCGCGCGAGCGGCAGCCCTGGCTCGCGAGCGCGTGGCGCGCTCTGCGTTGAGCTACGCTCCCCGCTGTCCGATCAGGCCGAGAAACTCTTCCCGGGTCGCGGCGGAATCGCGGAAGGTGCCTACGACCGATGAAGTGATCATGACGGAGTTCTGCTTCTCCACGCCGCGCATCATCATGCACAGGTGGCGGGCCTCGATCATCACGCCGACGCCCGCGGCGTCGATCGAATCCATGATGGCGTGGGAAATCTGCTCGGTCAGCCGCTCCTGCAGCTGCAGGCGCCGCGCGTACATGTCGACCAGCCGCGCGAGCTTGCTGACACCGAACACCCGGCCGTTCGGGATGTACCCGATGTGGCAGCGTCCGAAGAACGGCAGCATGTGGTGCTCGCACAGGCTGTAGACCTCGACATTCTTCACAATGACCATGCTGTTGGTCTTTTGCGTGAAGATCGCGCCGTTGATCAGCTTGGCCGCGTCGGCGCGGCTGCCGGAAGTCAGGAAGGCTAGGGCGGCGGCGACCCGCTGCGGCGTCTTCACCAATCCTTCGCGCTGCGGATCCTCGCCGATTTCAGCCAGCAGCTCGCGCACCAGGCCTTCGATTTTTGCGGCATTCAGGGGCATTGCGGGATTATAGGCGCGCTGCGGCGCGATAGAATGCCGCATGTGCGGGCGTTTCGTCTCTCCCGATGAAGCCGCGGTCGAGCGCGCCTGGCACATCGGCCGCCGCAGCTGGAAGACGCCCTTCGGCAAGCCGCGCTACAACGTCGCGCCGACGATGCGCGTCATCATGCTCAGGCGCGATCGCGCCGACCCCGGGATCGAGCTTGCGCACGCACGCTGGGGATTCGTGCCGTACTGGTGGAAGGAAGCGAAGCCCCCGCGCGGCAGGTTCAACGCGAAGTTCGAGAGCGCCGCCGCGAACGCCATGTGGCGCGAGGCGTTTTCGCACGCGCGCTGCCTGTTGCCGGCGCTCGGCTGGTACGAATGGCGCGAGGAGATGCGCCTCGACAAGGCGACGGGCGAGGTCGTTAAGGTCAATCAGCCCTACTACATCGCCCGCAAGGACCGCCGGCCGTTCTGCTTCGCCGGGCTCATGTCCCAATGGAAAGACCCGGGCGAACCCGAGCCGACGCTGACCTGCGCCGTTCTGACGCGTCCGGGCACGGGGCGCGCGGGCGAGATCCACGAGCGCATGCCGGTCGTGCTGCCCGATGAAGTGCACGCGCGATGGCTCGATCCGGCGCGGACCGATCCGGCCGAGGCGGCCGCGTTGATCGAAGAGCACTCGCAAGTCGATTTCGATCTCGTCCGCGTCGGGCGCGGCGTCAACCGCACCGAGGAAGACAGCGAGAAGCTGATCGAGCCGCTGGAGGCGGGCTAGGGGAGCGCGGTCAGAACGGCAGCGAGCCCGGAACGGGGACAAGCTCGCTTTCCTCGAGCAGCCCGTGAGCTCCGACGCCAAGCAGGCGCACCGGTCGGCGCGCGGCGTCGGTGCGGGCTAGGAGCGCTAGGGCGCGCGCGGCGATCTCGGCCGCGTCGCAGGTGGGCGCGGCCGCGGTGTGGCTGCGCGTGACGGTGGTGAAGTCTGCGTAGCGCACCTTGATGGTCACAGTGCGCGCGCGCAGGTTCCTCTTCGCCAGCCCTTCGGCGGTGTGGCGCGCGATGCGCTCGATCTCGCCGCGGATTTGCTCCAGATCCACGAGGTCCTTCTCATATGTGGTTTCATCGGAGAGCGATTTGCGCCGCTGGTCGGGCTCGACCGGCCGCGGGTCTTCGCCGCGGGAGAGTTGCTTCAGCCAGCCGGCGAGGCTTCCCACCGCGCGATGCAGCCGCTCGTCCTCCGCCGCGCGCACGTCGAGCAGCCGTTCGATGCCGATTGCGCGCAGCTTTTTCGCGGTGACGGGGCCCACGCCCGAGAGCGCCTCGACCGGCAGCTCGCGAAGGAACTCCTCGACTCTCTCGGGTGCGATTACCGTGAGCCCGTCGGGCTTCTTCCAGCCCGAGGCGATCTTGGCGAGGAACTTGTTGGGCGCGACGCCCGCCGAGGCGCTTAGATTCAATTGCTCGCGAATGAGCGCTTTCAGTTTCTTCGCGACATTGCTCGCGAGTGGCTCGCCCCAGAGATTGTCGGTGACATCGAGGTAGGCCTCGTCGAGCGACAGCGGCTCGACGAGAGGCGTGCAGGATCGCAGGATCTCCATCACCTGCTGCGAGACCGCGCGGTAGCGCGCAAAATCGGGCCGCACGATCACGAGATCGGGGCACAGGCGCAGCGCGCGGGCCATCGGGATGGCCGAGCGCACGCCGAAAGCGCGCGCCTCGTAGCTCGCCGCGGCCACCACGCCGCGCGACTCCGCCGGGCCGCCGACCGCGACCGGCCGGCCGCGCAGCTCAGGGTAGTCGCGCTGCTCCACCGACGCATAGAACGCGTCCATGTCCACGTGGATGATGCGGCGCGGCGATTCGGGCACGGGGAAAGTGTAGCGCGCTACACCGGCGCGGGGGTTTCAGCCGGGCGAGCGCCGCGCCGGGTTCATTTCGCCAGCTGCTTGCGAATCGCCTGCAGCTCGCGCCGACGCGCGGCGTCGGGCTCGGGGTAGGACATGTCGAGCTCTTCGAGCGCATCCACGATGACGCGCGAGACGATCAGCCGGGCGTTGGGCTTGTCGTCGGCGGGGACGATATACCAGGGAGCGTGCCGGGTGCTGGTCTCGGCGAGACACGCCTGGTAGGCCTTCATGTACTGCTTCCAGTATTTTCTTTCCTCGACGTCGGCGAGGTTGAATTTCCAGTTCTTGTGCGGCTCGTCGATGCGCGCGAGGAAACGCCTGCGCTGCTCCTCCTTCGAGAGATGAAGGAAGAACTTGAGGATGCGCGTTCCGTTGCGATGCAGATGGTCCTCCAGCCCAGTGATCGAGCGATACCGTTGCTTCCAGA
>Ga0209377_1001612_pt1 | contig 15152 bp, 12 predicted proteins | sample GraSoiAngelo_141_FD_185898 | JGI IMG/M metagenome (GOLD analysis project Ga0209377, IMG submission 185898) | Grasslands soil microbial communities from the Angelo Coastal Reserve, California, USA - 14_0929_12_40cm (SPAdes) (version 2) | ecosystem: Environmental > Terrestrial > Soil > Grasslands ...
AAGCCTGGCGTCGCGCCACCCGCGGGAGGAGCGGCGGACGGTGTGCCGGAGGTTCTGCGAGCCGTCCGGCAACAACTCGCCGCGGGCGCGGATGTGATCAAGATGTACGCGTCCACGGGAACGGATGACGACGTGACCGGCTTCCAAACCTACAGCTACGAAGAGATCAAAGCCGCGGTGGACATGGCGCATCAATTCCAGAAAAAAATCGCCGTACATTCTTATGGACCCGACGGTGCGCGAGACGCCGTGCGCGCGGGCGCGGATTCAGTGGAGCACGCGACGGACATGGACGATGCGACGATTCGAGAGATGGCGAAGCGCGGGACGTTTTACGTTCCGACGGTGGATCACAACCGGTACTACATCGAGAACGGCGACAAAATCGGCTATGCGCCGGGATACAAAGAGCGGCTAGCTGCGTTCATTCCCCGGAATTTGGAGACGGTGCGGCGAGGGTTCAAGGCCGGCGTGAAAATCGTGATGGGGTCCGACGCGATTTATACCATGTTCGGCCAGAACACGCGGGAGCTGAGCTGGTTTGTGAAGGCCGGAATGACGCCGGAGCAGGCGCTCGAGGCGGCAACAGTCAACGCAGCGGCGCTGTTGGGGAAAGAGAAAGAGCTTGGCGCGGTGGCGCCCGGATATTTTGCGGATTTAGTCGCCGTGGAGGGCGATCCGCTCGCGGATATCAACATCGTCTTGAGCAACGTGCGGTGGGTGATGAAGGGTGGCGTCGCGGTGGTTGATAAGACGAAGCTGAATGCAAAAGAGTAGGTCCGTGTCGCCTCATTGGGCAGAATTGTCTGGGTACGGACCCCAGCGGAAACGCGAAGAGCAGACGTTAATGCCATCGCCGCGGCTGTGTAATTTGACGATTTCTCAAAGCGTTTGTTAGAGTTTTGTTTCTGCGCGGTTGTGCCCGCGATAATTCCGCATCCGAACGAGGCTTCGTTCCAGGAGGAAGTATGGCGACGGCAGTGGCGGCCAAGGTTTTCAAGAACTTCATTGACGGCGAGTGGGTGGAACCTCGGAACGGCAAAGCATACGAGAACCGTAATCCGGCGAACACCGACGAGCTGATCGGGATGTTTGTGTCGTCGACGGAAGAAGAAGTGAACCAGGCGGTGGATGCGGCGAAGGAAGCGTACAAAAAGTGGCGGCTGGTGCCGGCGCCAAAGCGCGGGGAGATTCTGTTCCGCGCAGCAGAGCTGCTCGTCGAGCGCAAGGAAGAATATGCGAAAGACATGACCCGCGAGATGGGAAAAGTTTTGGCGGAGGCGCGCGGTGACGTCCAAGAGGCCATCGACATGACCTATTACATGGCGGGCGAGGGCCGGCGGCTGTTTGGGCAGACGACTCCGTCCGAGTTGCCGAACAAGTTTGCGATGAGCGTGCGGCAGTCGATCGGCGTGTGCGGGTTGATTACGCCGTGGAATTTCCCGATGGCGATTCCTTCGTGGAAGATCATGCCGGCGCTGATCTGCGGGAACACGGTGGTGATCAAACCGGCGCAGGACACGCCGCTTTCGGTCTATCACCTGGTGCAGGCATTGATGGAGGCGGGCGCGCCGGCGGGCGTGGTGAACATTGTGAGCGGTGATCAGCTTTACAGGGTCGACGGCAGTGGGGCGAGTGATTGCGGAGGCCTGCGCGCCGGACTTCAGGCACTACAGCCTGGAAATGGGCGGGAAGAACATCATCCTGGTGATGGAGGACGCGAACCTGGATTTGGCGGTGGATGGCGCGATCTGGGGTGGATTCGGGACGACGGGGCAGCGGTGCACGGCGGCGAGCCGGCTTGGCGTTCACAAGGCCGTGTACAAGGAGTTTGTCGAGCGGTTTGTGGAGCGGGCGAAAGCGTTGCGGGTGGGCGACGGGCTTGACGCGACGACAGATGTGGGTCCTTGCATCAACGAGAGCCAGCTCAAAACGGTGATGGAATATGTCGAAATCGGGAAGAACGAAGGCGCAAAGCTGTTGACGGGCGGGAAGCGTCTTCAGGGGGGCGCGTATGACAAGGGTTGGTTCCACGAGCCGACAATTTTTGGCAACTGCAATCCGAAGATGCGTATCGCCCAAGAGGAGATTTTCGGGCCGGTGGTCTCAGTGATACCTATCGAGAATCTGGAACACGGCTTAGAGGTGGCGAACGGAGTTGCGTACGGACTCTCGGCGTCCATCTATACGCGGAACGTGAACCGGGCGTTCCAGGCGACGCGCGACCTGTACACGGGCATTGTGTACGTGAATGCGCCCACAATCGGCGCGGAAACGCACTTGCCGTTCGGCGGAACGAAACACACGGGGAACGGCCACCGCGAGGCGGCCATCGCGGCGATAGATTTCTACACCGAATGGAAGACGATCTATATAGACTATTCCGATAAGCTGCAGCGCGCACAGATCGACAACAGTTGAATCCGAGGTTCGTGGCTGCGTGGGCGAATGGGTCGAGGAAACTCCGCCCAAAATGCAGCTATTGGAGCGTGGGTGTCTTTGGGTTTTTCCTGGATTGACGCAACTTGACACGCTTTCTAGAATAATGGTTAGCGCTCCGGTGGGAGCGCTGCTATGCGGGATACAGCGCTTCAGGAACGGCGTAACCGCCAGATTCTGGCGGACATTGTCCGGACGTATATTGAGACGGGCGAGCCGGTCTCTTCGCGCGTCATTTCGATGCGGTTCGAGGAAAGCCTGAGCACAGCAACTATCCGGAACGTGATGGCAGACCTCGAGGATGCGGGACTCCTGTATCAGCCGCATACGTCGGCGGGACGGGTGCCCACAGCCGCAGCGTATCGTTTTTTCGCGCAGGAGATTGCCTCACAGGCAACCCTGAGCATCGAGGACCGAGAATGGATTGGCCGGGAGCTGGCAGCCGGGAACAATCCGGTCGAGATCACCGAGCGCGCCGGTCACATCCTTGCGGAAGTCTCGAACGGTCTAGGCATTATCGTGTCTCCGCCGCTCAGCAAGACCGTGCTGGAGCACACGCGGATGTGGCTGTTGCCGGACGGGCGCGTCGTCGTGGTGCTGATCTCCCCGGGCGGGGCCACTCGGGACAAGGTTTTGCGGCCCTTGAGGCCTTTCACGCAAACAGAGCTCGACGAGACAGCTGAGTTTCTCAACCGGCACTATTCGGGCTGGACGCTGGAAGCGATTCGCAGCGACTTGCTGCTGAGACTTGCGGGGGAGCGCGAGCGATATGAAGTCATCGCGAAGCGAGCGCTGGTCCTTTGCGATCCGGCGGTGCTCGGCGATGACCCGTCCCGGCTGTTGTACGTTGAAGGAGCGGCGCAGATGGCAGCGGCTACGGAATTCGCGGATCAGGCGCAGCTCCGGGAACTGCTGGCGGCAATTGAAGAAAAGCACCGGCTGATTGCCGTGCTGAACGCCTGCATCGAGACGCCAGAGCCCGTGCACGTGCAAATCGGCGTGAAAGAGATTTCGCAGGCGGGGGACAAGCTGGCGCTGATCAGCGCGCCGTACATGAGCCATGATCAGGCGCAGGGCTCGCTCGGCGTGCTGGGCCCCACGCGCATGCACTACGAGCGCGCCATCAACGCTGTGGCCTACGTGGCGCAGCTCTTTAGCGAAGCCCTCAACAAGACTTGAGGGCGTCTTCAAAAGGAGACATTTCGACGTGAGGGAGAAGGACCCCAAGCGGGACCTGGACCAGAAGCGCGACCTAGAAGAACTGAACGGGGACGAAGATACGGCTTCTGAAGCGAAGGAATTGGAGGCCGATTCCGCCCGGGCCGACGCAGAGGTTGCGCGGCTGGCCGCCGACCTCGAGGAATTGCGGCAGGCGCTGGTCCGCCGACAGGCGGATTTCGAGAACTACCGCAAACGGGTCGAGAAGGAGAGGGGAGAAGACTTCCACCGGGCGCAGGCGCGGGTGATCGAAGGGCTCATCCCCGTGCTTGACGGTTTTGAGCATGCGCTAGCGGCGCACAAGGAAGCTTCCTATGAGAATTACCGGAAGGGATTCGAGCTCATCTACAAGCAACTGATGGACAACCTGACGAGGTTGGGACTCGAAAGAATTGATCCGTCGGGCAGATTGTTTGATCCGCACCTCCACCAGGCAATGGAGCGCGAAGAGTCGGCGGAGCACGAAGAAGGGACGATCCTACATGTGTTTCAGCCCGGATATGTTTTCCACGGACGCGTACTGCGTCCCGCGATGGTGCGTGTAGCCGTCCAACGGAGCCCGGCATCGAAGGAGCAGGTCAACTAAGGAACTGTATGGTCAAAGGAGCACAGAAGGATTTCTACGAATTGCTCGGGGTGTCGCGCACAGCGACAGTAGATGAGATCAAATCGGCGTACCGCAAAGCCGCGCTCCAGTGGCATCCGGACCGCAATCCGGAAAACAAAAAGGAAGCCGAGGAGCGATTCCGCGAGGCGACCGAAGCCTACAGCGTGCTGAGCGACTCGCAAAAACGCGAAATCTACGACCGCTACGGCCACGCCGGGCTCTCCGGCGCGGGCATGGAGGCGGGCTTCGACAGCACCATCTTTCAGGATTTTCACGACATCTTTGGCGATTTTTTCGGGTTCGAGGATCTGTTCGGCGGCAGGGGACGCCGCGGGCGTAGCCGCGTGCAGCGTGGCGCGGACTTGCGTTACGACATGAGCTTGAACTTTGAAGAAGCCGCGTCGGGAGTGACAACAAAGATCAAGCTGCCGCGTCTGGAATTTTGCGGGGCGTGCAACGGCACGGGAGCGAAGGCAGGCACAGGGGTGACGACGTGCCAGACTTGCGGCGGGCGCGGTCAACTCGTTTCGCAACAAGGGTTTTTCATGATCACGCGGACGTGCCCGGCCTGCCAGGGCGCGGGGCAGGTGATTCGCGAGCGCTGCCTGGAATGCCGGGGCCAGGGACGCATTGAGCGCGAGAAGACAATCGAGCTGCGCATTCCGCCGGGGGTAGATAGCGGCACGCGGCTGCGTGTGGCCGGAGAGGGCGAATCGGGTCCTAATGGCGGACCGCCGGGAGATCTCTACGTCGTTCTCGAAGTGAAGGAGCATCCCTTTTTCGAGCGTAGAGGCGCCGATCTTTATTGCACGATTCCCATCAGCATGGCGCAGGCGGCACTGGGCGCGGAACTGATGGTTCCCGGCCTGACGACGGAAGAAAGGCTGAAGATTCCCGAGGGTACGCAGAGCGGCACGGTGTTTCGATTGAAAGGAAAAGGCTTGCCCGACCCGCATGGGGGCGGGCGGGGCGACCTCTACTATCACGTGCGCGTGGTCACGCCGACGAAGCTCACCCGCGAGCAGCGCAAGATGATGGAACAGCTCGGCGCCACGCTGAAGGTCGAAAACAAGCCTGCGGAGCGCGATTCGTCGCTCTTCGAAAAGATGAAAGACATCTTCGGTTAGCCCGCGTGCTTGGCCGGGGGCCCGAAGACCAAGAATTACGATTTGATCCAGAGATCCTTCCTTGCGGCGGCGATTTTTCGTGGAAAAATTCGAGGGTGGGCGGACTGTTTTGGAAGGTGAAACAGCCCATCACCTTGGGCGCGTGTTGCGCGCCGAACCGGGAACGCTCTACGAGTTGAGCGACGGAGAGCGCGTGTGGCTCGGTCGAGTCGAAAAAATCGGCCGCAGCCGTGTCGAGTTTGCTCTCGTGGAACAGTTGTCGGCGCAGGCGCCCAGCTTCTCGCTAACACTTTTGCTCGCCGTAGTGAAATTCGACCGCTTCGAGTGGGCCCTGGAAAAGGCGACGGAGCTGGGGGTGGCCGCGATCGTTCCACTGGCAGCCGCGCGGAGCGAGAAAGCTTTGTTGAAGGCCACGCCGAAGCGCGCGGAGCGGTGGAAGAAGATTCTGCTGGAAGCGTCACAGCAATCGCGCCGCGTGCGCGTACCGTCGCTCGAGGCTGTGACAAATCCGGAGATCGCGTTTGGCGCGTGCCAGGAGGCGGTGCGGCTTCTGCTTTCGGAGCGTGCCGATGCACCTTCGCTGCGGCGCATCCTGCCCGGGATGTACTCGAAGCGAGCCGTGCTCGCAGTTGGACCGGAAGGTGGCTGGACCGGCGCAGAAGTTGCGGCGGCGAACAAGGCGGGGTTCCAGGAGGTCTCACTCGGCAAGCTAATCCTGCGCACGGAGACGGCTGTAGCAGCAAGCCTCGCTGCGCTCAACTATGCGCTTGGCGAAGAGTAGCATTCGTTTCATGATACCGGCGATGCGTTGCCTTCTTTTCCTTCTCTCGTTGAGCTTCCTCGCGCTTGTGCTCCCTGTTGCAACGCGCTCCCGTTGGTCGCAGGATCGAGCCGGGGAGACTTCCCTCGCGCCTGGGGCGCAGGGATTGTGACGAATGCGGCACCTCACAACGAGTGGCGCAGGCGCAGCGGGCGTGTTATAAACTTACAGAGCACACGATTAGGATGGAAAACCGGGACGAAAGAGACTTGTTTCCCTCTGCCGGTGGCGGCTCTCCTGCGCCAGCGGCTTCTTCGTCGTCCAGCGTGCGCAGCGAAATCCGCGTTTGGGCACGCGACCTGCTCCTCGCCATAGGTCTCGCCCTCGTCATCATCGTCTTCCTCTATCAACCGGTGAAGGTCGAAGGCACGAGCATGGCGCCGCTTCTTTCCGACCAGGAGCGCATCTTCATCAACAAATTTGTGTACCGCTTTGAGCCGATCGAGCGCGGGGACGTGGTCGTTTTCTGGTACCCTCTTGACCGTTCCAAGTCGTTCATCAAGCGTGTGATCGGCTTGCCCGGCGAATTGGTGGAAATTCGGCAAGGACAGGTGTACGTGAACGGCACGCATCTGACAGAGTCTTACGTGCCGTCACAATACGAGGACGCGACCGATTACGGCCCTGTCCGGGTCCCGGTGGACCACTACTTCGTCATGGGAGATCACCGCATCAGCTCGAATGATTCGCGAGTGTTCGGGCCGGTGGCGCACCGCTATATTTACGGCCGGGCGGTGTTCGCTTATTGGCCCGTCGATCACTTCGGGTCGCTGACAGGGAACAGTTCCACGGCGAACGCGCAAACCAAATGACCAGCCAAGGAGGACGCACTGACCGAGGTTTTGCACCGACCAGCCATACTCGGGCTGGAAGACGGGCGCGTCTTTAACGGCCGCGCGGCGGGCGCGATCACGCGCCGCTGCGGCGAAGTCGTTTTTAATACCAGCCTCACCGGATACCAAGAAGTTTTCACCGACCCCAGCTATGCGGGACAGATCGTTTGTCTTACGTATCCGCACATCGGAAACGTGGGCGCAAATCTGGACGACCAGGAATCTGCGAGGCCGTACATCGAGTCGTTGATTGTGCGTGAGTTTTCCTCGGTGGCCTCCAGTTGGCGTTCCGCGGAATCGGCGCAGCTCTACCTCAACCGGCACAAAATCCCCGTCATCTGGGATATCGATACGCGCGCCCTGGTGCGGCACATACGAAATGTCGGCGCTTTGCGCGGCATCGTGGCCACGGACGGAACGACAGCCGAGCAGTGTATCTTTGAGGCCAAACAATCGTCGCCCATGGCAGGGCAAGAGCTGGCGAGCCGCGTGACGTGCCGCGAGCCGTACGAATGGGAGAGTGGCTCGATCGAACTTGCGACTTCGCCCTGGTCGGAGCAGATGGGCGGTACGAACGATGAGGACGACGCGCCGCGGTTCCGCGTGGCGGCCTACGATTTCGGCATCAAGCAAAACATCCTGCGCTTGCTGGTCGATCATCACTGCGACGTGAAGGTCGTTCCCGCCCAGACTTCGGCCGAGGACGTTCTGTCGCTCAAGCCCCACGGGGTTTTTCTGTCCAATGGACCGGGCGATCCGGAGCCGGTCAATTACGCCGTCGAAACGATTCGCAAGCTGGCGGGGCGCGTACCGATATTCGGCATCTGCCTGGGGCATCAACTTTGCGGCCTCGCGCTCGGAGGCAAGACGTTCAAGCTGAAGTTCGGCCATCATGGCTCGAATCATCCGGTGAAGAACCTGCTGACTGATCAGGTGGAAATTACCGCTCAGAACCACGGCTTTGCCGTCGATCCGGATTCATTGCCGGGGAAAGAAGTGGAGATCACACACGAGAACTTGAACGACCACACCAACGAGGGCATGCGGCATAAGTCGCTGCCGCTTTTCAGCGTGCAATATCACCCGGAAGCCTCGCCGGGGCCACACGATTCGCAGTATCTGTTCGCGCAGTTCATTGATCTGATGAAGGAATTTCAGAAGCCGGGCAGCTCGGCCCGGTGAGCGGGAATCGCACAAGGCATCCATGCGGAAGCGGAAAGACTTCGATAAGATCCTGATCATCGGGTCGGGCCCGATCGTCATCGGCCAGGCGTGCGAATTCGACTATTCCGGCGCTCAGGCATGCAAAGCGCTCCGCGCGGAGGGCTACAAAGTCATCCTGGTCAACTCGAACCCGGCGACGATCATGACGGATCCCGAATTGGCTCACCGCACCTACATCGAGCCGCTGACAAAGGAATATCTCGCGGAAATTATCGCACGGGAAAAGCCCGACGCCCTGTTGCCCACGGTGGGCGGGCAGACGGCTTTGAATCTCGCCGTGGAGCTGGCGGAAAGCGGCGTCCTGGAAAAACACAAGGTTGAATTGATCGGCGCGTCGCTCCGCGCGATCAAAGTTGCCGAGGACCGGCTCTGGTTCAAAGACGCGTGCCGCAAAATCGGGCTCGAAGTACCCGCCTCGGCGCTGGTCAATAACGCGCAGGACGCGATGCGCCTGTGCGACCAACTCGGCTTTCCCCTGGTGATTCGCCCATCGTTCACGCTTGGCGGAACGGGCGGCTCGATCGCCTACAACAAAGAAGAGTTCGGCGAAGCCACGGCCCACGCGTTGGATCTGAGCCCGGTCCACGAAGCCCTTGTTGAAGAGTCGGTCCTCGGCTGGAAGGAATACGAGCTCGAGGTGATGCGCGATTTCCGCGACAACTTCGTGGTGATCTGCTCGATAGAAAATTTCGACCCCATGGGCGTGCACACGGGCGACTCGATCACAGTCGCTCCGGCGCAGACGCTGACGGACAAGGAATACCAGCGCATGCGGGACGCCGCCGCCGCCATCATGCGTGAAGTAGGCGTGGAAACCGGCGGGTCGAACGTCCAATTCGCAGTCAATCCGGAAAACGGCCGGATGGTCGTCATCGAGATGAACCCGCGCGTCTCGCGCAGCTCGGCGTTGGCCAGCAAGGCTACCGGCTTCCCGATTGCGAAGATCGCCGCGCGACTCGCGGTGGGCATGACGCTTGATGAGATTCCGAACGACATCACGAAGAAAACGCCGGCGTGCTTTGAGCCTACGATCGACTACGTCGTCGTCAAAATACCGAAATGGCAATTCGAGAAATTCCCCGGAGCGGACACCACTCTGGGCACACAGATGAAGTCTGTCGGCGAAGTAATGGCCATCGGGAGGACGTTCAAGGAATCGCTCCAGAAAGGCATTCGGTCGCTTGAGCCGCATGCTCCCTGGCGCGCGCCCGCCGAAGCACCCGCTTCGCTCTTGCGCGAAAAGCTTGCTACGCCTCGGCCGGACAGGATTCACTGGCTGCTTGTGGCCCTGGAACGCGGCTTGCCCGCGGAAGAGGTTTGCGAGTTGACGAAAATCGATCCCTGGTTCATCCACCAGCTCCAGGAAATCGTGGCCATGAACAAGCGCGCCGCCGGAGTTACCGTAGAGACCGCCTCGCGCGACCTGCTCCGCGAAGTCAAGCGGCACGGCGCGAGCGATGAGCAGCTTGCGCAGATCTGGAAGACCACGCCGGCGGCCGTGCGGCTGCAGCGCGCGCGGTGGAACGTAGCACCCGTGTTCAAGCGCGTGGACACGTGCGCGGCTGAGTTCGAATCCTTCACGCCGTATATGTATTCGACTTACGAAGAGGAAGATGAGGCCGATCCGCAAGCGAAGCCCAAGATCATGATCCTGGGCAGCGGGCCAAACCGCATCGGGCAGGGAATTGAATTCGACTACTGCTGCTGTCACGCGTCGTTTGCCTTACATGAAGACGGCTACGAGACCATCATGGTCAATTGCAACCCGGAGACGGTCTCGACCGATTACGACACTTCCGACCGGCTGTATTTCGAGCCGCTGACCCTTGAAGACGTTTTAGCCATCGTCGAGCGAGAAAAACCGCAGGGAGTGATCGTACAATTTGGGGGCCAGACGCCGCTGAACCTCGCCGTGGAATTGAAGCGCAACGGCGTGCCGATCATCGGCACGGCACCCGAATCCATCGATCTGGCCGAAGACCGCCGCCGCTTTGGCCGTTTGCTGGAAGAGTTGCGCATTCCGCAGCCGCGGAATGCCACAGCCTTGGTGCCGGAGGAGGCCGCCCGCCTGGCCGGCGAGATCGGGCTTCCTGTGTTGGTGCGGCCCAGCTACGTGCTGGGCGGGAGGGCGATGGTGATCGCCTACGATGTCAACACCGTCCAGGAATATGTTGCGCAGGCGGCACTAATGGGCCCCGCGAAGCCTGTTCTCATCGACCAATTCCTCGAAGAGGCTACGGAAGTCGATGTGGATGCACTGGCCGACGGCACCGACGTCGTCATTGGTGGGATCATGGAGCACATCGAAGAGGCGGGAGTACACTCCGGAGACTCTTCCTGTGTTCTTCCCCCGGTGAGCCTGTCGCCGCTCGTTCTGGACACGATTCGCGAATATACGAAGCGGCTCGCCCTGGCTCTGAAGGTCGTCGGGTTGATGAACGTGCAGTACGCCATCCAACACGAACATGTTTACGTGCTCGAGGTAAACCCCCGCGCGTCTCGCACCGTGCCCTACGTCAGTAAGGCGACGGGCGTGCCGCTTGCGAAGGCTGCGGCGCGGCTCATGGTGGGACGCAAGCTCGCGGAGATGGATCTTCCGCTGGTGCGCGCGAACGGCGTTGCGGAGATCGCCGTCCATGAGTTCTACTCCGTGAAGTCGCCCGTTTTCCCGTTCGACAAATTTCGGGGCGTGGACACGATTCTTGGACCCGAGATGCGCTCGACGGGTGAAGTCATGGGTATTTCCACGACATTCGGGCAGGCGTTTGCCAAGGCGCAGCTCGCTGCGGGCCAGCGGCTTCCGCGGGGCGGCACAGTGTTCATCAGCGTGAACGACGGCGACAAGCGGCACATCGGATCGGTTGGCAAGGAGCTCGCCGAGCTCGGGTTCCGCATCGTGGCTACGCGGGGAACGGCCGCCGCTTTGCAGACGGCGGGCGTCGAATCTGAGGCCGTCTTCAAAGTGAATGAAGGCCGGCCGAACATCGTGGACCTGGTGAAAACCGGCAAGATCGACCTGATCGTGAACACGCCGCTCGGCCGCGAATCGTTTTATGACGAAAAATCGATTCGCCGCGCCGCCATCCGCTATCATATTCCGTGCATCACGACGCTTTCCGCAGCGCACGCCGCTGCGCGCGGTATTCACGCGCTGCTCGAGCAGGGCAGCGAAGTCGCGGCGCTGCAAGATCTTCATCGCGGCCGTGTTCCTGCTCAGGGAGGAACAGCGGCGGGAGTGTGACCGTGGACTTCGCAGGAATCTTCGCTCCGCTGACGACGCCGTTCTCGGCGGACGGCTGCGTCTCTCTCACTGACCTCAAGCACAACGTCGGTCTCTACAATGGCACGGGTCTAAGGGGCTATGTGGTACTCGGCTCAACTGGCGAAGCGGTTCTGCTCACCCCGGCGGAGATCGAGCCGGTGTTGGCGGCGGTGAAGGAAGCAGCTGCGCCCGGCAAACTGCTGATCGCCGGCTCGGGTGCTGAATCGACGGCGGAAACAATCGAGCGTACGCGCCGCGCCGCCGAATTGGGCTATGAAGCAGTCCTGGTGAAACCTCCGCACTACTATAAGCCGCAATATAAGGCCGACGTGCTCGTCGGGCATTTTCGACGCGTCGCGGACGCTTCACCCATCCCCGTCCTGCTGTACTCAATCCCCCAATTCACCGGCATCCCCCTTGAAACACGTGAGGTCGTGGCCCTGGCCGAACACCCTAACATCGCTGGCATCAAGGAGAGTTCCGGGAACGTGCAACGAGTTGGTGAAATCATCGCCGCTGCGCCGCGCGGGTTCCAGATGCTCGTCGGCTCCGCAAGCACCCTTTATGCGTCGCTTTGCGTCGGCGCCATCGGCGGCATTCTGGCGCTCGCCGACGCTTTGCCCGAGCAGTGCGTGGAACTATACGAGACGTTTCGCCGCGGAGAACAGGAAAGGGCGGGGCGGCTTCAGGAAGCATTGGTTCCGATTTCGAAGCTGGTTGTGTCGGACCACGGCGCTGCTGGTGTCAAATACGCGATGGACTATCGCGGCTATCGGGGAGGTCAGCCGCGATTGCCGTTGATTTGCCCACAAGGGGAAGCCGCGCGGGCTATTCGGGAAAGCCTTGCCTCGATTCTGTCCTTTGAGTCGGCGCGCGCCTGACTTTTCGGTCCCCCTCTTTCCGAAAACCAGGGCTCTACTTCAGATGGAAATTCTTCACGTCTGTGATTGTCGCGTCCCGGTCATCAGAAGAGAAGGGTCGTCACTCTTAGCGGAGGGACACGGCCCCGATTCGGCGCCAGCAAGCTTGCTGATGCGAGTGGGTTGCGTCTAACCAACAGGAGCGCAGCATTGCACTGTGACTTTTGAGTGCTCCGCTCATCCAATCAAAGGCACTGCGAGGTGATTTGATGGCCTGTGCGCGCCCCGGTATCATGTCCAGTCCAATGGCCTCTCAATTAATCCCCTACGACCTCACACCCCATGTGCCCAAGCTCTTTCTCCAGTTTGTCGAGGATTTCCCCCGGGTCGCCAATTTTTTCGCCCATCCGCCAACCCTGCCCGCGGCGCTGCGTTACGCGCACAAGGTAAAGTTTCCTAGCGAGCGGCGGCGGAATCTGGCCGAAACACTGCGCGAGCAAAACACGGCGTTTGGATCGGGCCATGAAACCCAGAAGAATTTGGAGCGGCTTGAGGAAGGCGCTGTCGCCGTCGTCACTGGGCAGCAGGTGGGCCTTTTCTCGGGTCCGGCGTATTCGATCTACAAAGCGTTGACGGCAATCGAGGTGGCCGGGGAAATTTCGCGCGGGGGTGTGCCGGCTGTACCTGTTTTCTGGCTCGCCACCGAAGACCACGACGTCGCCGAAGTGAACAAATGCCTCTGGTTGCATGAAGATCAGCTCACGCGCTTCGAGTTGCCTGATGGCGAATCCTCCGCGCCGACGCCATCCGGGAAGCCCGTCGGCAGCATCCGTTTGGGCCCGCGAGTGGAAGCGCTGGTTCAGGAGGCGATCACGAAACTCAGCGGGCCGGGAGCTGAATCCGTGGCGCATATGCTGCGCGAGAGTTATACCGCCGCCGACACTTACGGAAGCGCCTTTGGAAAACTTTTTGCCCGGCTATTTTCCCAGCAAGGCCTGATCTTGCTTGATCCTCTCGATGCGCGCCTGCATGGGCTCTCCGCGACGCTTATCGAGCGCGCGCTCGCAGAGCGTGACTTGCTGAACGAGAAGCTGCTCGCGCGAAGTCAGGCACTTGAGGAAGCGGGGTTCGACGCGCAGGTCAACGTCAGGCCTCGGAGCTCGCTGATCTTTTATATGAAAGACGGCATCCGGCACGCTCTAACCGTGGGCGACAATCATTATTACGCCGGAGACGCGGCTTTTTCGCGGGATGAGTTACTTCGCCTGCTTCGGGCGCAGCCCGAATCCTTTAGCCCCAACGTCCTTCTTCGCCCGGTTGTGCAGGACTTTCTTCTTCCTACTGCGGCATACGTCGCAGGGCCGGCTGAGATTGGCTATTGCGCGCAGTCGGAAGTTCTGTACCGGCACCTTCTCGGGTCAATGCCGGTCCTCTTGCCGCGCGCCTCGTTCACCATAGTCGAGCCAAAGCTTGCAAAACTACTTGAGCGTTACAACCTATCGGTGGAAGATGTCTGGGCGGGCCGGGAGAAACTTCGCGCGAGGCTCGAATCCAAGTTTCTACCGGCGGCGCTGGCGCGGCGATTCGACGAGGCTGCGGCAAGCCTTGAGCGGGAGTTAGGCCGCTTGAAAGGCCCACTCCGCGAGCTCGACCCTACGCTGGAAGGCGCGCTCGAGACAGCTCAGCGGAAGATGAGCTTTCAATTGGAAAATCTGCGCGAGAAGGCTGGTCGCGCCCGCGAGCAACGCGAGAAAGTGATTTCCAAGCATGAGGAGATGCTCACGGCCGCCCTCTATCCGGACCGCGAGCCTCAGCAGCGCGCCCTCTGTCTACTCCCATTGCTGGCTCATTGGGGACTCGAGGGGCTCGAAGAGCTTCGCAAACTGGCCCGTGTGTCTCTCCGTAAAAATCAAGAAGTCATCGTGTTTCCGCGAAGCTAGAATCTGACCGTTGCGCTGCAGCTTGTGAGCCAGGTGGGCGATGTTAAAATCGCGCCGGATTCCGCGTGCCGATTCCGGCCGATTGACAGGAGACGCGTTGCCTTGCGGACATTGCGCGTAATGACGAACCGCCGCACGCAGTTCGTGGACGTGACCGCCGCTGTAGAAAAAGAAGTCAAGGCATCGGGAATTACCCAGGGCGTTTGCTACCTCTATGTTCCGCACACTACGGCCGGAATCCTCATCAATGAGCACGCCGATCCCGACGTTGCCGCCGATATGGAGGCCGCGCTCGATCGGCTTGCACCGCGAAACGGCCCGTACCGGCACAGCGAAGGCAACTCGGATTCACACATCAAGGCGGGTCTTGCCGGTGCCAGCCAGATTGTGTTCGTCGAAGGCGGAAAACTGGCGCTGGGCTGCTGGCAGGGCATTTTCTTCTGCGAATTCGACGGCCCGCGCGAGCGCAGCCTACACGTGAAGGTCGTTGCGGACTCGGCCCGCTGAGTGACCCAGTGTGACGCCCTCCGAGCTGCTTGTGCTACAGTTTGGAATTGTCTATGCGCTTCGGCGTTTACATTCAGGTACCTTTCTGCCAGACGAAGTGTGCTTATTGCAATTTTCATACGGGAGTAGTCTCATCCGCGCGCTATGAACCCTATGCCGAGGCTGTTTGCCGCGAGGTCCGCGAATACTCCACCGTTTACGGCACAGCAGGTCTTGCCCTTTCCGAAGGGTTCCATCAAGGGGTCGTTGATACCGTCTATCTCGGCGGCGGAACGCCCAGCCTGCTAGACCCGGAACATCTCAGGCGCATGCTGG
>Ga0209377_1001614_pt1 | contig 15145 bp, 15 predicted proteins | sample GraSoiAngelo_141_FD_185898 | JGI IMG/M metagenome (GOLD analysis project Ga0209377, IMG submission 185898) | Grasslands soil microbial communities from the Angelo Coastal Reserve, California, USA - 14_0929_12_40cm (SPAdes) (version 2) | ecosystem: Environmental > Terrestrial > Soil > Grasslands ...
GCCCCCCCTCCCCCCCCCCCCCCCTCCCTCCCCGACCCGCGCGCGCCGCACGATCTCCGCGAGCACGGCCTGGTGCCCGCGGTGAATCCCGTCAAACGTCCCGACGGTTGCGACCGTGCCCCCCCCCGCCCCACTCCCCGTCATGCGTCGGCCACCACGACGCGCGGCTTCAACGCGTCCGCGACGCGCTCCGCCACCGCCACGAGCTCGCCGTTGGAGAACAGGGCCACTCTTCCCCCTTCCCCCTTCCCCGCCATCACCGGTCGCCCATGGATCACGGCGGCGCGCCCGGCTTCGTCCAGCTCCTGCCGCGGCAGATCCGCCACGAGCGCCGCCGGGTCGCGCAGCGCCGCGGGCGTCACCGCCTCGGGCGCCACGGCGTCCGCGAGCGGAAACGGGCCGACCCGGGTGCGCGTGAGGGCGGCAAGGTGCGCCCCGCACCCCAGCGCCTCCCCGACGTCGCGCGCCAAGCTCCGCAGGTAGGTGCCGGCGCTCACGGTGGCGCGGAAGCGGACATCCGGCAGCGCGAGTCCCGTCAGCTCGAGCTCCGACACCTGGACCGGCCGCGGCGCCGGCGCCACGGCCTCGCCGCGGCGCGCCCGGCGGTAGGCACGCTCTCCCGCGATCTTCACCGCGGAGTAGGCGGGCGGGCGCTGCGCGTAGGCGCCGCGGAACCGCGCCAGCGCCTCCGCGATGCGCCCGCCATCGAGCCCCCGCCAGGCGTCGGACGTGGCGAGCGGCTCGCCGGTCGCATCGTCCGTGGTCGTCACCACGCCCAGCCGGATCACCCCCTCGTACGACTTAGTCCACGCGGCGGCACAGCTCGCCAGCCGCGTCGCGCGCCCCGCCAGGATCACGAGCAGCCCCACCGCGAACGGGTCCAGCGTACCGAGGTGCCCGACCCGGTCCGTCCCGAGCGCGCGGCGCACCTGCTCCACCACGTCGTGCGAGGTGGGTCCCGCCGGCTTCGCGACGAGCGCCACGCCGGAGATCAGCCCGCGTCCTCCTTGAGGTCCCGCAGCATGCGGTCGATCCGCTGCGCGTGCTCGAGGCCGCGGTCGAGCTCGAAGCGCAGCTCGGGGGTCACCCGGAGCGAGAGCTCCCGGGCCAGCTGACTCCGCAGGAAGCGAGCGGCGCTCTCCAGCCCGGCGAGCGACTTGGCTTTCTCGTCCTCGCTGCCCATGACGCTCACCCGCACCCGCGCGTGCGCGAGGTCAGCCGAGACCTGGACGCCCGTCACGGTGACGAACCCGACGCGCGGGTCGCGCACGTTGCCCGTGAGGAAGGCGGCGACGGTCTGGCGGATGGCCTCGGCCACGCGCGCGGGGCGGTGGCTGCGTCGTTGCTTCATGTCAGAAGAAGCTGGTCGCCGTGTCCACGATGCGGGCGCCGTCGGCGGCCTCCACCAGGCGGTCGGCCTCCCGCAGCACCCGCTCGGCGTGCCCGCGGTCGGTCGACACCACGCACACCGTGAGCTCGGCGCGCTGCCACAGGTCGTGGTGGGCCGTCTCCGCCGCCGAGACGTTGAAGCGGTTGTGCAGCCGGTCCTTGAGGCTCTTCAGCACGTGGCGCTTGTCCTTGAGCGACTGGCACGCCGCGAGGTGCAGCTCCCAGGTCATGACGGCGACCACCACGGCTCAACCGCCCTTGGCCGCGCTCCCGACGTCGAGCGAGCGCGCCACCTCTTCGATGCGGTAGGCCTCGATCAGGTCGCCGACCTTCACGTCGTTGAAGTTCTCAATGCCGATGCCGCACTCGAAGCCCTCGCGAACCTCGCGCACGTCGTCCTTGAAGCGCTTGAGCGACCCGATCCCCCCTTCGTACACCTCGACGCCGTCGCGGATCACCCGCACCCGCGCCGTTCGGGGGATCACCCCCGACCGGACGAAACAGCCGGCGATGGTGCCGACCTTGGCGATCTTGAACGTCTGCCGCACCTCCGCCTCGCCCAGCACCACCTCTTTCTTCTCCGGGGCGAGCAGGCCCTCCATCGCCCCGCGCACCTCTTCCACCGCCTCGTAGATGATGCGGTAGGTGCGGATCTCGACCTTCTCGCGCTCCGCGGAAGCCCGGGCGTTGGAGTCGGGCCGCACGTGGAACCCGATGATGATGGCGTTCGACGCCTTGGCGAGCAGCACGTCCGAGTCGGTGATCGCGCCCACGCCGCGGTGCACGACCTCGACCTTGACTTCGGGCGTCGAGAGCTGCGCCAGCGCGTCGGCGAGCGCCTCGGCGGGACCGCCCTGATCCGCCTTGATGATGATCCGCAGCGTGGCGGCGCCGCCTTCGGCCCGCTCGGCCATGAAGTCCTCGAGCGTCTTCACCCGGCCGGAGCGGCGATGCTGCGCCTCGCGCTCCAGGCGTTGACGCTTCTGCGCGATCACGCGCGCCGCCCCCGCGTCCGCCATCACGCTGAAGGTGTCGCCCGCCTCGGGCACGCCTTCGAAGCCGAGGATCTGGACCGGGGTCGAGGGACCGGCCTCGGTCACGGTCTCGCCGCGCTCGTTGTACATGGCGCGCACCCGTCCGGAGAACTGGCCGCAGATGAAGTCGTCCCCGACGCGCAGGGTGCCGTTCTGGACCAGGATCGTCGCGACCGGGCCCTTGCCGGGGTCCAGGGTCGCCTCGAGCACCGTGCCGTGCGCGCGCCGGTCGGGGTTCGCCTTGAGGTCCAGCAGCTCGGCCTGCAGCAGGATCTGATCGAGGAGCGCGTCGATGTTCTGCCCGGTCTTCGCCGAGATCGGCGTCGCGAGCGTCGTGCCGCCGAACTCCTCGAGCACGACCGCGTGAGACAGCAGATCCTGCTTCACTTTCTGCACATTGGCGGCGGGCAGATCGATCTTATTGATGGCGACGACGAGCGGCACGCCGGCGTTCTTGGCGTGCGAGATCGCCTCGATGGTCTGCGGCATGATGGCGTCGTCGGCGGCGACGACCAGCACGACGATGTCCGTCACCTGGGCGCCGCGGGCGCGCATCGCCGTAAACGCCTCGTGCCCCGGCGTGTCGAGGAAGGTGATCGACCGGCCGTCCTTGAGCGTCACCTGGTAGGCCCCGATGTGCTGCGTGATGCCGCCTGCCTCACCCGCCACGACGTTGGTCTTGCGGATGTAATCGAGCAACGACGTCTTGCCGTGGTCGACGTGACCCATCACCGTCACGACCGGCGGCCGCGGCTGGAGCGCCGCCTGCGTATCGTCGGGCGCCTGCTCGCCTTCACCGACGACGTACTCCTCCTCCCGCACCGCCTGGAACCCGAAGGCGGACGCGATCAACTCGATCATGTCGAAGTCGAGCCGCTGGTTGATCGTCACCATCTGCCCCAGCTCCTTGAAGGCGAAGGAGACGATCTCCTTGGCGGGAACCTTGAGAATGTTCGCGAGCTCGGAGACCGTGATGAACTCGGTCACGCGAACGAGCGTCTTCTCGCGCTCCTTCTCGTCACGCCGCTTCTGCTCCTCCAGGTCGCGGAAGCTCGGGCCCTCCTCCCGCCGGTGCACGCCCTTGCGGCCGACCGGGCCCTTGATGGACGCGAGGGTGCGGGAGATGTTCTGCGCGACGGCCTCCTGGTCCACGAGCGACTTCTTGCCCTTCTTGCGTTTCTTCCCCTTCTCGCGGCGGCGCTCCTCGAGCGGGATGGCGCCCGGGGCGGCGGAGGCGACCGGCCGGGGAGGGGGCGGCGGCACCGGAGCGCCGGGCGTGGCGCTCGCCACCGGCTTGGGCCGCACGGGTGTCGGGATCACGGGCCTCGGGGGGGCGGGCGCCGCGGGGGCGACGGACGAAGCCGTTGCAGAGGCGGCGAACGGCGTGGCCGCCTGTGGCTCCCCCGCGGCCTCCACGGCGACAGGGAGGTCCTTGAACAGCGCGGCCGCGCGCTCTTCGAGCGACGGCTTCTCCTCCTCGACGACTTTCGCCGCTTCGAGCGCTTCCCGCGCCTTGAGCTCGCGCTCCGCTTCGACCGCGGCCTCGGCCTGCGCCTCGGCCTCGGCGGCGGCCACTTCGGCCGCGGTACGGCGGCGGCGCTTGGGACGCGCTTCCGGCACCACGGCGACCGGCTCGGCCGCCTTGACGGCGCGGCGCCGCTTCGGCGCCGCCGGCGCCTCCTTCAGCTTGCGCTTCTCGCGCTCCCAGCGGGCGCGCATCAGCGCCACCTGCTCGGGCTTGAGCGGCGACAGGTGGCTGCGCACGAAGATGTCCAGCTCCTTGAGCATGCCCATGAGCTGCTCCGAGGAGATCCCGAATTCCGCCGCCAGGTCGTGAATCCGCGTCGTCGTCACCTCATTCCTCCACAGCCACCAACCCACGGGCCAGCCCCGCGTCTCTCACCCCGACCGCCTGGAGCGGCGGCCGGCCGAGGCCGGCGCCCAACTCGAGGGCGACCGGCCCCTGCACGATCGGCACCCCGCGCGCGCGCGCGAGGCGCTCCACCTTGTCCCGCGTGCGCGGACTCGCGTCCGCCGCGAGCACCACGCACGACAGCCCGTCCCGCTGCAGCTTCGCCCGTATCCCCGTCACGCCCAGCACCACACCGCCGGCACGGACGCCGAGCCCGAGCAGCCGCACGATCCGGTCGCTCACGCCGCCGGCGGGGGCGAGGGGTCCGGGGGGGGCGGGGGGGCCGGGGGGGCCGGGGGGGCCGGCGCTGGGGGCGCTGCCGCGCTGGGCCCCGCCGCGCCGCCCTGCCCCGCCCCCCCGTCCTCACCCTCGTCCTCGCCGCCTTCTTCGGTCATCTCGTTCAGGAACGCCATGAGCTTGTCGGCGAGCTCGGGAGTCATCCCCGCGATCTTGTCCACGTCCTCGCGCTCGAGATCGAGGATGTCCTGCAGCGTCTTGTGGCCGGCCCGCGCGAGCACGTCCACCAGCTCCGCCGGCAGCCCCTTGAGCTCGCGCAGCGCGACCTTGGTGGCGGCGTCTTCTTCGGCCGGCAAGGGCGCGAACAGCGGGCCTTCCCCGCCGCGCTCCAGCCACTCGCGGCTCGAGTACAGGTCGATCTTCCAGCCGGTGAGCTCGGAGGCAAGGCGCACGTTCTGTCCGTTGCGGCCGATGGCGAGCGACAGCTGGTCCTCGTCCACGATCGCCTGAATGGTCTTGGTCTCCGGATCGGAGAACACCCGCGCCACCCGCGCCGGCGCGAGCGACAGCTTGGCGAACCGCTCGGGGTCGGGAGACCACGGCACGATGTCGATGCGCTCGCCGTTGAGCTCGTTCACGACCGCCTGCACGCGCGAGCCCTTGAGCCCCACGCACGCGCCCACCGGGTCGATCGAGTCGTCCCGCGAGGAGACGGCGATCTTGGTGCGGCTCCCCGCCTCGCGGGCCGTGGCGCGGATCTCCACGATGCTCTGCTGGATCTCCGGCACTTCGAGCTTGAACAGCGCCTTCACGAACAAGGGGTCCGCGCGCGACAGGATGAGGCGCGGGCCCTTGGGCGTCTCCTCGATGCGCTTGAGCACGGCGCGGATGGTGTCGCCCTGATGGAAGTGCTCGCGGTGGTTCTGCTCGCGGTAAGGGATAATGGCTTCGGCCTCCCGGAACTTGGCGAGCATCACGACGATCTTACCGCGCTCGATCTGCTGCACCTCGCCCGAGAGCAGCTCGCCCACCTTGTCCGTGAACTCCTCGCGAATGCGCGCCCGCTCACCCTCCCGCACGCGCTGGATGATGCGCTGCTTCGCGGCCTGCACGGCCGTGCGGCCGAACGCCTCGAACGGCACTTCCTCTTCCAGCACGTCCCCCACCTGGAAGTCCGGGTCCTCGAAGCGCGCCTCCTCGAGCGCCACCTGGGCGCCCGGATCCTCCACGGTCTCGACCACCGTCCGCAGCACCACAATCCGGATCGTACCCTTCAACTCGTCGATCCCGATCTCCGCCCGCACGTTGGGCCCGTAGCGCTTCACCAGCGCCGCGTGGAGACCGTCCTTCAGGAGATCGAGCAGCTCCGCGCGCTCGAGCTGCTTCGTGCTCGTGAGCTCGCGGATCGCGGAAACCACTTCACTCGTGCTTGTCATCATTCGGTCCTTTTCACCAATCCACCGCCAGGCGCGCATCGCGGATGCCGGCGAGCGGCACCGGTCGCGGCGCGGCGCCCTGGGGCTCGAGAATCACCGTCGCCTCGTCGGGCACCGCCACGATCCGGGCGCGCACCCGGCCCAATCCCGCCACCGTCGCCTGGACCTCCCGGCCGACGAACCGCACCCAGTGCTGGTGCCAGCGGAGCGGCCGCTCGAGTCCCGGGCTCGACACCTCGAGGATGTAGCGGCGGCCCAGCGGGCCGTCGGCGTCGAGCCACGCCTCAAGCGCCCGGCTCGCCGTGGCGCAGTCCTCCACCGTCACACGCCGCGGTGGCTCGCCGGGCGGCCATTCGATGCGCACTTGAACGAGCGGCCGGTGCTGCGTGCCGCCGATGCGGAGGTCGGCCAGTTCGAGCCCCAGCGGCGCCAGGCGGACCCGAAACGACTCGACGAGACTGTCGGAGAGCATAAAAAAAAGCGCGGGCCGAACTTCGCCCGCTTCACCGGCCCGGAATCTAGCCGCCGGGCGGCGCGTGTCAAGCGCGTGGTAGCCCGAGGTAGGCCACCATCCGCCCGTCGCGCCCGCCCGAGGCGCGGTGCGAGAAGAATTGCTCGCGGTGGTGTGCGCTGCACCACGGCGAGGTCGAGATCTCGGTCAGCCCGAGCGCGCGCGCCTGCTGCATCAGGACGGCGCGCAGGTCCACGTGACCGGGCGCGGTTTCGGGGCGCCCGCTGAACTGCGTCAGCACTTCAGAACCTACTTCATAACAGTCGCCACAAATACCAACCCCGCAATGCATTACGATTTCCGAAGCGCGCACGAACGCCTCCCGCCGCACCAGCTCCACGCCGCGCTCCAGGATGCGCCCGGCCGCGCCGCGCCACCCCGCGTGCAGCAGGGCGACGGCCTGCTTGTGCGGCACGGTGAGATAGACGGGCACGCAGTCCGCGACGGTGATGGTGAGCAGCATCCCCCGGGTCCCGGTCGCGTGGCCGTCGATGCCGTCGAGGATCAGCCAGCCGTCCGCCGTCTGACGGTGCCACTGTACCAGCGTGCCGTGCACCTGGTGCGCGAGGATGAGGGCTGGGAAGGCGGAGCGGAACGCGGCGCGGAAGGCGCGCCACCGCGACATCACCTGCCCCACGTTTTCCTCGCTCCAGAGGCCCAGCGAGAAGCCGCGGCCGCGGGTCGTGATCCCCGCCACGACGCCGTAGCGCTCGGCCCATTCGTGGAGCTCCATGCGTGGCACCGCCGAATCGCCGACGGGCTGCTCGCGAAGACTAGGCGGATAGACGGTTAGCCGGTTAGTCGTGTCGTGCATGTCTAACCGCCTAACCGTCTAACCGACTAACCGTCTCATCGACCATCGTCCCGCCGCTCGATCTGGGCTCCCAGCGCCCGCAGCCGCTCGTCGATGCGCTCATAGCCGCGCTCGATCTGTCCAATGTTGTGGATCACCGAGCTCCCCTCGGCGCCGAGGGCCGCGACGAGCATCGCCATGCCGGCGCGAATGTCGGGGCTCTCGACCACGCCGCCCCGCAGCGGCGACGGCCCCGCAATCACCGCACGGTGGGGGTCGCACAGCACGATGCGCGCGCCCATTCCGATCAGCTTGTCCACGAAGAACAGGCGCGATTCGAACAGCTTCTCGAACACGAGCAGCAGCCCTTCGCACTGCGACGCGACCACGATCGCGATGGACATCAGGTCGGCCGGGAAGGCCGGCCACGGGCCGTCCTCGAGCTTGGGAACGTGGCCGCCCAGGTCGGGGCGGATGCGGCGCTCCTGGTCGGCATCGACGATGAGCCGCGCACCGTCGAGCCGGGGCCGCACGCCCAGCCGCTCGAACGCGAACAGCGTGGCGCGCAGGTCCTCGCCGCGCACGCCATCGATGGTGACGGCGCCGTTCGTAGCGGCGGCGAGCCCGATGAACGAGCCGATCTCGATGTGGTCGGGGCCAATGGTGAACGGCGCGGCCCCCCCCTTGAGCGGGGCGCCGCCGTCCACCGTGAGCGTGTTGGTGCCCGCGCCGTCGATGCGCGCGCCCAGGCCCGACAGAAAGCGCGCCAAGTCCTGGACGTGCGGCTCGCCGGCAGCGTTGCGGAGGACCGTGGTGCCGGGGGCGGCGACCGCGGCCATGAGGGCGTTCTCGGTCGCCGTGACGCTTGGCTCGTCGAGAAAGATGTCGGCGCCAGCGAGCTTCTTGGCCTCGAGCTGGTAGGTCGCGCCGACGGTGACCTCCGCTCCCAGGCGCTCCAGCGCGAGGAAGTGCGTGTCCACGCGCCGCCGGCCGATCACGTCTCCGCCGGGGGGCGGAAGGTGCACCCGGCCGAAGCGCGCGAGCATCGGCCCGGCCAGCAGAATGGACGCGCGGATGCGGGCGCACAACGCCGGGTCGAGCTCGCGCGGCTCGGCCCGCGCCGCGTCGACCTCGACGCTGTTGGGCCCCGTCCATTGCACCGCCGCCCCCAGATGCGCGAGCAGCTCGAGCATCGTCTCGACGTCGCCGATGTGCGGCACGTTGTCGATCCGGCAGAGCCCGTCGGCGACGAGCGTCGCCGCGAGGATGGGAAGAGCCGCGTTCTTGTTGCCCGCCGGGCGGATCGTGCCCTTCAGCGGGCGGCCGCCCGTGACAGCGAAGGACGGAGGCATGGGTGAGGCAAGCTATGACGCGGCTTGCGCCGGCGTCAAGCGTTCGCGAACGTACGCGACGTGAACGTGAGTCCGGTTCTCGCGCTCGCGGGACTCGCCGTCGTCGGCCTGCTCGCGACGCGACTGCCGCGGCCGCGGTGGCGTCACGTGGCGAGCCTCGACGTCCTGCTCGCCGCAGGCGGTCCCCTGGTCCTCCTCGGACTCGCCCTCGGACCCGGGATCGACCTGCTCGACCGGCCGGCGCTCCGGAGCATCGCCCCCGTGACGGCGCTGGCGATCGGGTGGCTCGGGGCGGGGCTCGGCGCGCGGTTCGAATGGCGCTATGTGCGCCGCATCCCGCGCGCCCGCTGGCGCCTCGCCCTGCTCGGGGCGACCGCAGCGCTGGCCGCCGTCGCGCTCGCCGCCCGGCTCGCGCTGCGTCTCGCCCCCGCCCTGGGCGCCGCGTGGGTGCCGCGCCTCCCGGCGATCCTCACCCTCGGCGCGATCGCCGCGGCGTCGGGACCCGTGGTCGTGGCGCTGCTGGTCCGCATGGTGGGGATGGGGCGCCGCACGGCCCGCGCGACCGAGCTCGGAGCGACGCTCGAGACCGCCTACGCGGCCCTGCTCCTGACGGTCCCGCTGGCCCTGCACCGCCCGCACCCGTCGAGCAACGGCCCGGAGCTCGGCTGGCTGGCGGCCATCGTGTTCACCGCGGGGAGCGGCGCGCTCGCCGGCATGGTGTATGTCTCGCTCGCGCGCCTGCGGCCGGCGCACGAGGACCTGGGCCTCGCGCTGCTTGCCACCCTGCTGTTCGGCGCGGGGATCGGCTACGCCGCCGATCTCTCGCCGTTCGTGGTGTGCGCGCTCGCCACCGCGCTGATCGTGAACGTCGCCCCCGCCCCCCGACGGCACGTCGTGCGGCAGGTGCTCACCCGGTGGACGCCCGCCGCTTGCGCCGTCATCCTGCTCGTCGCGGGCGCGTCGCTCGCGCTGCCCACCGGCTGGATCCTCGTCGCCGCGCCGCTCGGCGCGGTGGCACGCATCGCCGCCAAGTGGGCGGCGGTGCGGTACGGGCGGAGCCTGCTGCAGCTCACCGCAGTCCCGCCCGACGCCGGGCTCGCGACGGCCGCCCAGGGCGCCGCGGCGGTCGCCCTGGGGCTCAACTTCGCCATCATGTACGGCGGCGGTGGCATGCTGACCACGGTGGTGGTGGGAGTCGCCGTGGCCCAGCTCGCGGCGCCGCCCCTTCTGCGGCTCGTGCTCGGAACGGCGCCGGCGCCGTTGACACAAGCGCCCGCGCTCCCCGAGCTTAGTCGCGGGCGCTCGACCGAGCTTACGACATGATCCCGACTTGGGTGGCGGTGGTGACGGGGATTTCCCTCGCGATTCTCGCGTTGTCGGCGATCGCGATCGCGCTGTCGTCGGTGATCGCCGCGCTGGGCGTGCGTGCCTTCCTGCGGGTCTTCCGCGAGCTCGCCGGCCCCGCGCTGGGCGACGTGCGCCAGCTCGTCACGACCATCCGCACCGAGGCGGAGGGTCTGGTCGGGACGTCGCAGGACCTCCGGGGCCGGATCGTGAGGGCCGCGGACGCGGCCGAGGCGCGGCTCGCCGACGTGGACGCGCTGTTCGAGGTCGTCCAGGAAGAGGTGGAAACGACGGCGCTCGACGTCGCGGCGACGCTCCGCAACGTGCGCCGCGGCCTCTCGCTGCTCGAATGGGGCCGCCGGGCTCTCAAACGGGGGAGGAAGCACTGAGGGGGACGGGGAGGGGCAAGCGCTTGCTCGCCGCGGTGGCGGTCGCCCTGGTCGGGATCGCCCTCTTCCCCGCCGTGGCGCACGCCTGGACCCCGGGCACCCACATCTATTTGGGCGAGTCCGTGCTCGCGAACCTGCACCAGCTCCCCGCCGTGGTGGCCGACTTGCTGCGCGCGTTCCCCTACGATTTTCTGTACGGCAACATCGCGGCCGACACGTCGATCGCGAAGAAGTACGCGCCCGTGGGACGCCACTGCCACGCGTGGCACGTGGGTCAGGAGATTCTCGACCTCGCGCCCGCGGACCCGCTCCGGGCCTTCGGCTGGGGTTATCTCTCGCACCTCGCGGCCGATACCGTGGCGCACAATTTCTTCGTCCCGCGTCAGCTGGTGCTCACCTCGAGCACGACCGGGCTGGGCCACAGCTACTGGGAGAGCCGCTTCGAGATGCACCTCGGCGACGCGTACGCCCGGGAAGCGAAGGATGTCATCCTGCGGGACCATGCGCCGAGCGACGCCCACCTCGATTCCATCATCTCCCCAACGCTCTTCAGCATGCGCACCAACCGCCGGCTGTTCCGCGGGATGGTGCACCTCACCGAGAGCGAAAGCTGGCGCTGGGCCTTCCAGCTGATCCTCGAGAACACGCGCTGGGACCTGCCCGATGCCGACGTGGAGCGCCACATGGCGGTGGCGTTCGAATACGTGATGGAGACGCTGGGCGAGGCGGACGCCGCGGCACGGCGGCTCGACCCCGCTGGCGCGCAGGCGCTCGGGCTCGCCAAGCGCATGCGACGCACGGCGCTGCAGGAGGGCGGCCGGGAGGATCCCGAACGGATGGAGGAGACGGCCGAGCAGCACTTCGGGCTGCCGACGCCGGCCCTGGAATACTGGAAGCAGTCGCAGGCGCAGCGGCCGTGGCGGGATAGGGCCGACTAGGACGCCAGCTTCTCCTCGATCACCCGCTGCGCGAGCTTAGGGTCCGCCTTACCCCGCGACACCTTCATCACCTGCCCGATGAAGAACGGCATCAGCTTCGTCTCGCCGTTCCTGTAGCGCGTGACCTCGGTCGCGTGCGCCCCGAGCACCTCGCTCACCCACCCTGCGACCACGCCCGTGTCCGCCACCTGCACGAGGCCGAGGGCCTCGGCCACGTTGCGCGGCTCGCCGCCGCGCTCCGCCACCTCGCCGAACACGCGCTTCGCCGCCTGGTGCGACAGCGTACCGCCCTTCACGAGGCCGATGAGCTGCGCCAGGGCCGACGGCGGCACCCGCAGCGTCTCCTCGTGGTCCTTGGCATCCGCCAGCACTTCGGTCCGCACCCAGTTCGCCGCGGCCTTGGGCTCGGCCCCGGCGTGCACGACGGCCTCGTAGTAGTCGGCCACCGCGCGTTCGGCGGTGAGCACCGCCGCGTCGTCCACGCCCAGCGCGTACTGGGCCGTGAACCGCTCGCGCTTGGTCGCCGGCAGTTCGGGAAGCGCCGCGCGTTGCTCCTCGATGAACTCGGGCTTGAGAACGAGTGGCGGTAGGTCAGGATCGGGAAAGTAGCGGTAGTCGTGGCTCTCTTCCTTGCTGCGCTGGGGCCGCACGCTGTTCGTCTTGGCATCGTATAGCATGGTCTGCTGTTCGACGGTCCCTCCGGCCTCGAGCAAGGCGATCTGCCGGTCCCGTTCGACCGTGAGCGCCTTCTCGACGTACGCGAACGAGTTGATGTTCTTCACCTCGACCTTGGTACCGAGCGCGGTCTCGCCCGCCCGGCGCACCGAGACGTTGGCGTCCACGCGCAGGCTCCCCTTCTCCATGTCGCAGTCGGACGCGCCGGCGTACTCGAGCACCTGCTTCAGCGTGAGGAGATAGGCCCGCGCCTCCTGCGGTGAGCGGAAGTCGGGGCCGGTGACGATCTCGATCAGGGGCACGCCGCAGCGGTTCAGGTCGATCGCCGTCTCCTTGGGGAACCGATCGTGCAACAATTTCCCGGCGTCCTCCTCGACGTGCAGGCGTACGATGGTAGCCATCGCTATCCCTCGCTCCGGTGACAGGTACGACAGCGTGCCATCCGTCGCGAGCGGCTGCTCGAACTGTGAGATCTGGTAGCCCTTCGGCAGGTCGGGATAGAAGTAGTTCTTGCGCGCGAACACGCTCTTCGCGTGCACGGTGCACCCGAGCGCGAGCGCCGCGCGCGCCGCGAGCTTGAGCGCCAGCTCGTTGGGCACCGGGAGTGCGCCCGGCAGCCCGAGGCACACCGGGCAGACGTTCGTGTTGGGCGGGGCGCCGAACGCCGCGGAGCAGCCGCAGAACATCTTCGACACGGTCCGGAGTTGGACGTGCGTTTCCAGCCCGACGACCGTCTCCCATGCGGCCGGCATCAGGCCTCCGTCGTCGCGGGGACCACCCGCTCCACGGCGTAGGCGGCCTCGATCAGCTCGTCCTCGAGGAACGCCTGGCCGATGAATTGTCCGCCGATCGGCAGCCCTTTGATGCGCCCGATCGGCAGCGAGAGCGCGGGCAGCCCCGCCAGGTTCGCGGTGACCGTGAAAATGTCGGACAGATACATCGCCACCGGGTCCGCGAGCTTCTCCCCCGCCTTGAAGGCCGCGGTGGGTGTCGTAGGGGTGAACAACAGATCCACGCCGCGGTCAAACGCGGTGCGGAAGTCCTGGGCGATCAGCGCGCGCATCTGCTGGGCCTTGCGGTAATAGGCGTCATAGTAGCCCGACGACAGCACGTACGTGCCGACGAGGATGCGCCGCCGCACTTCGGCGCCGAAGCCCCGGCCGCGCGTGGCGCGGTACAGCGCCCGCACGTCCACCGCGCCGTCGAAGCGCGGACCGTAACGGGCGCCGTCGTAGCGCGCCAGGTTGGAGGACGCCTCGGCCGGCGCGATGATGTAGTAGGTGGCGACGGCATAGGCGGTGTGCGGCAGCGACACCTCGCGCACCGCCGCGCCCTGCTCCCGGAACAGCCGGATCACGCGGTCGCAGGCGCGTCGCACCGCGGGGTCGAGATCCGGCGGGAAGTACTCCTTCGGGATCCCGATGACGAAGCCCTGGAGCGACTCGGGCACCGTGGGGAGGCGCAGCGGATCGCGGTCCTCGCACGTCGAGTCCTTCGGGTCTCGCCCGCTGATCACCGACAGCACGCGCGCCGCGTCGTGCACGCTCCGGCCCAACACGCCGATCTGGTCGAGCGACGACCCGAACGCCACGAGCCCGTAGCGCGACACTCGTCCGTACGTGGGCTTGATCCCCACGACCCCGCAGAACGATGCCGGCTGCCGCACCGACCCGCCGGTCTCCGAGCCGAGCGCGGCGGGCACCGCGCCCGCGGCGACGAGCGCGGCCGAGCCGCCCGACGAGCCTCCCGGCACGCGGGCCTTGCCGAAGGGGTGCAGCGTCCGCCCGTACACCGAGTGCTCGGTGGACGAGCCCATCGCGAACTCGTCGCAGTTCGACTTGCCGGCGATGAGCGCGCCCGCAGCGCGGAGTTTGGCCACGGCGGTGGCCTCGTAGGGCGAGCGGTACCCCTCGAGGATCCTGGAGCCACACGTCGTCGTGAACTCGAGGGTGCAGATGTTGTCCTTCACCGCCACCGGCATGCCGTACAGCACGCCCGACGGATGCGCCCCTTGGGCCTGGGCGAGCAGCGACTTGCGGAGATCCTTGGGCGCCGTGAGGCAGGCATTGAGGCGCTTGGCCTTGACGAGGCGGTCGGCCGCCGCCTTGGCGCTCGCGAGCGCTTCGCTGGGATCACTCACGATTCGGCTTCCTCGAACTGCCCGAGCTTCGGCACCACGAAGAAGCCGTCCCGGAATGCCGGCGCGAGCTTGGCGGGCCCGAAGGCCAGCGGCCAGGGCTTCACCTCGTCGGCGCGGAACCGCACGGCATCCGGCCCCGGCACGAACGGCTTCACGCCTTCGCTCGCCGGCACGCTGTTGATTTGGGCTACGTAGTCGAGAATGCGCGACATCTGCTCGGCGAGCAGGGGCAGCGCCTCCGCGTTCACGTCGAGCTCCGCGAGCCGCGCGATCTTCAGGACCTCGTCATGCGTGACGCTCATGCGCTCTCCCACTCGCGCTCGAGCCCGGCATACGCCACGAGCAGCTGTTTCATGCCGATCTCCGCATCGTCGAACTGCACGCTCACCTTCAGGTCGCGGCCCGAGCCCGAGACCGCCCGCACCACCCCGCTGCCGAATTTGCGGTGGCGCACCCGCTCGCCCGCGACGTAGCGCGGCACGTCCTGCGATACGTCCACGTCCCAATCCACGGGGAGCGGCACCCGTGCCGCGCGGCGCGACGCCGCGGTGCGCGTGGTCCCGGTCCGGTCCCACAACGGGGTCGTGCTGCGCTCCTCCAGCGCCGTCGCGGGCACCGCCTCGAGAAAGCGCGACGCCTCCGACAGCTCCAGCCGCCCGTTCCGATAGCGCGTCCGCGCCCATGAGAGATACAGTTTTTCGCGCGCACGCGTGAGCCCCACGTAGCACAGTCGGCGCTCCTCCTCGAGCCCGCCCGGCTCGCCCGCCGCCCGCGCGAGCGGGAACAGGCCGTCCTCGAGTCCCGCGAGCGCCACCACCGGCCACTCGAGCCCCTTGGCCATGTGCACCGTCATCAGCGTCACCCCGGTCGGATCGCCGGTCCCCTGGTCGGCGGACGTGACGAGCGCCGCCTGCGTGAGGTAGCGCTCGATGAGCGTCGCCCCCGTCCCCCGTCCCCCTTCCCCGGCGTCTTCCCCCACCTCATCCCCGTCTTCT